>Ga0082212_10008200_pt1 | contig 13689 bp, 8 predicted proteins | sample TergutNt197P3_FD_71548 | JGI IMG/M metagenome (GOLD analysis project Ga0082212, IMG submission 71548) | Neocapritermes taracua P3 segment gut microbial communities from Petit-Saut dam, French Guiana - Nt197 P3 | ecosystem: Host-associated > Arthropoda: Insects > Digestive system > Gut ... | reverse complement strand
CCATTGATGATTGCCTTTGCCGCTCCGCCATCAACCGTGTAGTCGGTTACTGTTACCCAGGCATCGCCATCAACCGAGTATTGGAGTTCGTAGGTGTTCGTTCCATCGACTGCCGGAGCAACAGTACTCCAAGTAACCGTAACGGATGTCGACTCTTTTCCAGTTGTTTGAACAACCGTTATGCCCGTCACCACGATATCGACGGTTTTGATAGTCAAACCGTCAAACGCCGGATTCGTCATATCGCAACGGAGAACATCACCGATTGCCAGTCCCGTGCCGTCAAAGATGAAAACACCGTCTGTCTGTGAAAACATCTCCTCTTCTTGCTCTTCAGTGAGTTCTACATCGTTGAGGAACCATTTATACTCGGTCGCACCAACATAGAAAAGGTCAATTTCGAAGCCGTCAGGCGGCAGGTTTTTCGGTATTCCTGCGGAAACTCGGAACTCGTACTTAGTATATTGAGGCAGACGTTCAGGCAACGTGTCGAAAGTGAAGGCACCTCCATTGACTTCCAGTGAAGTCAGACTTGGATTATCCTCAACCCGTAAATCCGCCAGATTCGTTGCCCCGGTAATCGTGAGCGAAGTCAGTTCATTTTTGTTGAGGTTGATTCCCACGAGGTAATCGAATCCGGTGAAGTTCCAGTTTTTATCCCCCGTGAGAGTCCAGCCTGCATACGAGATCGAGGCATCAATTCGCACGACCCGGTACTCATTGCCGACCTGTTCCCATTGAGCATACCCTTCAATTCCGTACTCTTTGAGTTTAGCCAATTCCTTCGCGTTTTGTACCGGGATCACGGTGTCATCGCCCAAGGGGAGCCAGACGTAGGTTTCGTTGTGTACCTGACCGGTTGGGTTTGCTATGAGATTGGGTAGCCCCATTAGTCTCGGACCATTCAGGTAGATTGCCTGCAATGGGTTGTTTCCTATCCAGAGTCGCCCCAAGCGTGGGTTGTTCTCAATAGTATCGATCACCAGATAGGACAAGCCTGCCCCCCAAGCGTCAATGCGTTCTATGTTCTTCAAGTCGGTCAGATCGAGCGTCGCAAGTCCGCCGCCGCCACGTACCAATTCGTTGATAAGGAGTTGATCCAGACGAACGCAGCCGGTTAGGTTTAAACTGGTTACGGCGGAACCTGTGAGTTCAAGGTGGCGCAGGGATGTGCAACCGCTGAAGTTCCAGTCCTTAACGGGATTTCGGCTGATATAAATTTCATCCAGCGCGGTAAAGCCGACGAATGTATCACCAGAGATGACGGGGACCCTTTTCGTCGCGGTTCCTACAGCCGTAGCCCACATATAGACCTGCCTGAGGTTGTTTTTGGCATTCTCGTGGAGTTTCAATTCGGTAACAGTGGACTCGTGGATATGGAGTATTTGAAGGGCTCTTGCTGCGCTGAGGTCTAGCGATGACAGGTTGCTGCCGCCGAAGCGTGCATCCACCAGACTTTTGCAACCGGTCAGGTTGACCGAGGTCAGATCCGAGTTACCGCCGGCTTCAAGTAACGCCAGTGAACTATTGCCAGAGAGATTCAGGGAGAGCAGTCCCATGGTGTTGGCACGCAGTTGACGCAGACTGGTCATGCCGGAAAGATCGAGATTTCTTGCACCACCCGTGAGGGTCAGATCATCGGCGTCAATAGAGAAGACTCTCAGTTCGGTTCCGACTTGCACCCAGATAATTTTGTCTTCTGCCAGTCCGGCATCGGTCAGAACCTTAATTTTTGCCGCATCTCCTGCGTGCTTTGCGGCACTCCCCGCCAGGGCGTTGGAAAGATTAGGTTGCCATCCGCCCCACTGAACCAATAACCTTCCGTTAGCATTGTCAGCAGTTCTCTCGTAAGGCACCCAGGAAGTGTCAATGTCCGAGCCGGCATTGCCGTAAGTCACCGAAGTGAGTGGAACGTTGTTGATATGTAGGTTTACTAACTTTGTCAATCCATTTAGGTTGAGAGTCGTGAGATGGGTATTCCTGATTTCCAGGTGTATCAGATTCGGCGTGGGCGAAAGGTCGAGCGCAGCCAACCGGATGGGATGCTTGACATCATCCCATCCGTCGATAGCCAGTTTCTTCAGATTTGTACAGCCGGTAAGGTCTAGGGTGCTTATCGGAGACTGTGCGAAATTAAAAACTTCCAGGTTCGTGCATCCTGCTATTTTTAAGTCGAAACTTCCATCTTTCGCGCTCTCTGACCACAGTCCAGCCCACCCGGAATCAACGTGCCTGAGATTTTTGAGATTGGAGAGATTCAAGCCATCGAGCATAACACAACCGTGCATTCTGAGTTCGACCAGGGAAGTGAGGTGGCTGAGGTCGAGCGTTCCATCGAGGATTCTGAGATTTTCTATCTTCAGAGATTCTATGGCGGTGCAGCCTGTAGTATTCAAGACTTCCAGTATTGCGTTTGCGGAGACGTCTAGGAGAGCCAGTTTATTAAGCCCGGAAACATTAATTTCAATCAGGTTAGCCTGCCCTATACAGAGAAACTTTAGTTCCGACAGACCGGTGAGGTTCAGTTTTCCCTCCGGCACCAGAGATGTCCCTGTGTGGTCTTGACCTGCGGTACCTGGATCGAGAGTGGTGTGCGCAGATCCGACCCAAAGCCTATTTTGTCCGCTTATTCCGACCACGCGAAATTCGTTGCCGATTTGCTCCCAGGTGGCGAATCCTGTAAGATTATGGTCTTGGAGCACCTTCAAATCAGCAGCATTCACGGTGACCCCCGCTGGCACACTCGCTCCTGTCGGCGTGCTGTCCAATTTTTCCCTGAGGTTGAGAAATTGTGCTGACGTTCCTCCGTAATTATAACTTTCATTAAATCCAAGGAATGCGGTGCCGTGAATAAGTATTTTTTCCAGAGCGGTGCCTACCGTTCCGAGTCCTTTCAGTGCCTTGAACCCCTGAAGGTCAAGCGTTCCGGTGAAACCGGTGCCATCAATGTGTAGCATTTCCAGTGTGTTTTTACAACTCTCCAAGCCGATGAGCGTGTCTTTGTTCAGTTGGACATTTCCTGTCCCCCCCACACCGACGAAACGAATGTTAGTGCTTCCGGTGATGTCGAGGCTTTTGATGTTGTTGTTCCAGAGTTGCACTTCAAGCAGGTGGACTGAGTCTCTGGCAATGACTTCGGTGTTAGTCAGGTTACAATCGTGCAGAGCCAGTGCTGTGATTTGCGTGCCGGAGACATCAATTTTGATCAGGTTTGCCATTCCCACGCACCTGCTGAGGTCTCGTAACTGTGTCAGATCGGCAAGGTTCAACTCTGCGATAGCGGTATTGTGCGCACTGAGCTCTTGCAAGACGATGCAACCCTGCACGTTCAGTTTCGCGAGGGCTGCATTGTCTCGGACGGCGACTTGTCTCAACTTTTCGAGCCCAGAGAGGTCCACTTCTGTGAGTCCTGTGTTTCCGTATGCGAGAACTCGTGTCAGGTGGTCACATCCGGTGAGGTCTAACTTCCCGACGATTGATCCTTTGAAGGCTGGGTTAAAATTGTCGTACGTGAATTCGACGAGCCGGTAAACGCCGTCTATTTTTCGCCAGACAGTTCCTTCGAATATCGCTTCCGTGGCTTCCGCTTTCGACAGTCCCTCGATTTCCAGTGCTTCGATGCGTGCCCAGTCGCCTGTGTGGTATCCTGTGGGTGCCGCTGAGAGCGGATTGAAGACGAGATCGGTAAATTGAACTTGCGGCACAGTTGGTGCGGCTTCGACGATGGGAGAATCGAGCGGAACGTAGTCGAAATTGTTTGCGAGCGTCCAGGGCGTCACCGAGAGCATTTCTCTGCCTTCGAGTTCTTCGATTCGGCATTGCCTGCCGCGCCGCTGTTTGTCTGCCTTCTTCTTCGAGGTGTTGGAGGTGCCGCCAAAGAAATTGAAACTGCCGAAATCAAATTTTGTCATGGTCATTAAGGTTGGTCAAAGGGTTGGAAACGAAAAATCATCGTGTTCTTTGCGCAACTATTACGGCAACACTGAACCGCAAGGGGCGCAGAGAGGGCACAGAGTTTGCAAAGAAAGCAATTTGCTAGAAAGAGTGCACTTACAAAGAGAGTGCGGGGCGAGGCAGTGAAATTCCCCCCCCCCCCATTTTACCTATGTTGACAGACATTAAGTTTGGCATTATGCTACTCCTGCAATAGAAGAAGCGCATCATAGCAGAGTCAAGACGGCGTTGCAAGAAAAATTTTATAGCAAACCATTACACTTTCATGTCATTCCCAAAAGAGCGACCGCCTGCCAAAAACTGCTTCTGACCGTTGTTTGTTCATGAAACGCTAGCCGCCTGTAGTCGAGTTATCATAAAATTGTCAAGTTCTTTTCGCGTCGGCAGTGAGGGTTGCGCTCCCATACGGGTTGCGCTCATGGCGGCAACGCAGTTAGCAATGCGCACCGCTTCAAACAATTCGACATTCTGGTTGAGTTGCCACGCCAGTGCTCCCGTGAAGGCATCGCCGGCAGCGGTCGTATCGGCGGTCTGAATGGTCGGCGCGTTGACGAGTTGCGGTACTCTGTTGCGTTCGAGCACCAACGCTCCCTTGGCTCCCAACGTGATAATGACTGCCTTTCGGACACCAAGATCGAGAAGCCGTTGTGCCGCCTGGACGGCAGTGCTTTCGTTAACGACTTTGATTCCGCAGAGCGTTTCCGCTTCATGTTCATTTGGTTTGAGATACGACACATTCCGCAACAGTTCTTCGGGCAATTCGGCGGCGGGAGCCGGATCAAGCAACACCGGAACACCAGCATCTGCGGCGATTCCGGCAAGTGCCGTAACAACGTACAACGGAATCTCTAACTGGAACACGACGATTCCTGCCTGTTCGACAACGCTGTGGATTCGAGTAAGATCGGCATCGTTCCACTGGGAATTCGCCCCGGACGCCACCGAAATCAGATTTTCACCATTCTGGTCGACGAGGATCAATGCGACTCCCGTCGCATGATCTTTTTCGAGTACGATTTGCGATGTATCGATTCCCTCTTTTTTGTAATTGGCGATTGCTTGGTCTCCAAACGAATCGGTGCCGACCTTGGCGACGAACGTTACTGTTCCGCCAAGACGTGCGGCGGCAACGGCTTGATTCGCGCCTTTACCGCCGGCAGCAAGAAGAAACTCACCGCCTGTTACCGTTTCGCCGGGACGCGGTAACGTCAACGTTTTGATCACCATGTCGATGTTCGCACTTCCAATGACGACAATGTTTTTGGCTGACATAATGTTGGGGTGGGAAAGCGTTAGCAGTCCGGTTCAGGTACGCCAAATCTTTGATGAATGTTTCTATAAGCCATCGGCGTTTCTCCCGTATTTGATTTGAATATTTCCGAAAAATACTCCATCGTGTTGTATCCGCATTGCTTTGCAACGGCACGAAGGCTGAGATGGCTTTGGGCAAGAAGAAACATGGCGTGATTTAACCGCACTCTGGTAATTTCCTCCTTGGGAGACCGTTTCAGTTCTTTCCGAAAAAGCCGGCAAAGAGTGCTGTGTGAAAGATGGACATGATCTGCCACTTCCTCAACGGTGACTCCTTGCGTTGCAAATTCGGAGATATGACGAACAGCCGCAATAACATCAGAATTATTGATCGCCATAACGTCCGTTGAGTGTCTGACAACGATCCCCTTGGGAGGAACGAGTATGGGAAGGGAGGAGAGTTTTTTACGACTCATTTTCAAATCAAGCAATTCGGCTGCCTTATAACCGACAATTTCGACATTCATATCCAAACTTGAGAGTGCGGGGGTCGTCAGGTTACAGAGGTTTTCGTCATTATCGATTCCCATAACTGCCAGTTGTTCTGGGACATTGATCCCAAGAAAACGGCAGGCATCCAAAACTTTCACTGCCTGAGCGTCATTGGCGGCGATGATGCCGGTCCTACAAGGCAACGATTTTAACCATTTTTTCAACGGTTTTTCGTACCGTATCTCCCATTCGGGTTTCGGATCGGGTTTCCGCGACGAGTCATCCATAAAGTGATAAGAATTGATATTGAAACGTTGTGCAACATCAAGGAAAAAATTGCGTCGTCGTTTAATCCACCAACAATTTCCGAAGGCGTAAAAAGCGACCGAAGTAATTTTTCTTTCTACAAAATGTTCGATACACATTTCAATGGTTTTGTAATCGTCTGGATGAACTTCAATATCCACTGAGGAATCACCTTTGAGCAATTCGACAACGGGGCATGAGCATTTATCCAACGCATTTTGAAATTGCCGATTGGGTGTGCGCGAGATGATTCCGTCTCCATGCCAGCCGCGGGAAAGCACGTGTGGTACGGGCAGCAGTCCCCGGTCTTCAATGTGGATTATCCACTGGTCACGCTCGCGGACATACTGTGATATGCCCTTGAGTAACATTCTCCCATATGCGGACGACGACTCAACGAGCAACAAAATGTTCTTTTTGCGTTTCATGGGAGAATGACATAAAAGTGTAATAGTTTGCCACAAAATTCGTATTGCACAGGAGGCATTGTAGGCTACAATGACTGCCGTTGCAAGTATGAGGACACTGCACCGGCTTTCGCACTTTCACATTCACTTACGAAAGGGCTACACATGAGAAAGTTGTTATTAAAAAGAAAAAAAAATCGGCTGTCCAGGCAAAAAGCGTTCACGCTCGTTGAACTTCTTGTCGTCATTGCGATTATCGGAATGCTAATCGCTTTACTCCTGCCTGCCGTTCAAGCGGCACGTGAAGCGGCACGCAGAATGCAGTGCTCCAATAATTTGAAGCAACTGGGGCTCGCTGTTCACAACTATGTGAACACGTATAGTACTCTGCCCAACGCATCACGTCAAATATCATTGAAAGATTCCACAACGATCATTCCCGGCGAGGCAACGCCGCGGGAGTATAATGGGTGGCACTGCGTCCCTTGTCATGTGATGATCCTTCCTTTCATTGAACAAACGGCGCTGTGGAACTACATTTCCAATGAAAAAGATTATTCCACCTATCCCAGTCCCGGCATTGAGGCTAAATTCGGACCGCCGATGTGGCGAGGTTGGGCAGTCGCATCGGCAAACAAAATCCCTGGATTTTATTGCCCTTCCGACGCAGCAAGGATTTCGACGACTCCCTATTCACAATACGTTGGTGATACGTTGGGAGTTCCCGGTGACACTGCGATTGCGGCGAACAGTTATCGTGTCAATCGCGGCGATTATCCCGTTGATTCGTGGGTGCCTTGGCCGACCAGGGGAGTGTTTGGCGCAGGGGACTATTCAAACTTCGGTCTTGATGGAATTGAGGATGGATTAAGCAATACGTTGATGTTCTCCGAGGCGGCAATCGGCGATGTTTCCAATGAAAGAAACGTCAAAGGGGGAATGGTCAATAATAGCAACTTGAATATCAACACGACAGTAACACCGATGGAAATCATCGGATATAAGGGCGTGGGGGGGGCGATCAATAATGCCGTTGCTGACGATCAACTCGTCAGAACCAATTGGGGAATAGGTGCCTCAGGCAGCCGATGGATGGATGGCCGCAATCATTACACCTCCTTCTTTACCTTTGTCCCTCCGAATGGACCATCGGTAACATTTTTTGCTTACTGGCCTGACCACCGCTCAATCCCTGCCGCAAGCAGTTTTCATACCGGCGGTGTCAGCGCGGCTTTGTGCGACGCTTCGGCGAGATTTATTTCTGAAACCATCGATTCCGGCGCAGGAAACGCCTCTATGCAATATGAATACGGTTGTTTTAATAATGGTTTGGTGCAGGCGTATCCTGTGGAATCGAGCACCAAAGCCGGATATGCCGGTCCTTCGTTGCGCGGCGTTTGGGGAGCACTATCGACACGCGATGGGAACGAATCCGTCGCGGTTCCATAGTAAAATTGAGGCAGTTAACGCTAATTTGAGAAGGGGGTATTTAACATTATGACACAGAAAAGATGTTTGTTCCTTGCGTTGACAAGTTGTTTTTGCTTCTTTTTTGGAGGATGCAGTGAGGACCCTCACCTCCGAAAAGTAACCGGAACCGTCACCTATCAAGGTAAAATCGTGGAGGGAGCGGCAGTTCAATTTCACCCTGTAGATGATATGGGTGAGCCAGCAGCGGGAATGACGGAGCCAAATGGCTGTTATGTCATCACCGCCGCATCGGCAAAAGGAGGCGGAACTGGAACGAAGCCTGGCAAGTATAAGGTTCTCGTGATCAAAAAAGAAAAATTGGCGCCAGACCCTCTTTTTGAGAAACTTAACAGTAGAGAAATTGATTATTTGGAATATACGAAAAAAGTGCAAGAACGACGAACACCCCCGCCCAACAACAAGGCGTTAAAAAGCCTGATTCCTGAAAAATACGCCCTCCTCGATAAGACTCCCCTTGAATTTACAGTGGAAAATAAGAGACTTAATCCGTTCGATATCGAATTGACGGATTGAACAAACGTTGGGTTTACAATTGAGTTCGAGAGTTGTACGTTGCACTACGCTCATAGATACAAATTAACCACCCCTTAACAGAAAGGTCATCATGAAAATCGGTTTTCACACAGACGCATTTAATTCGGCATTTTGGTCGTTTGAAAAATGCGTCGAATGGGCTTCGGCAAACGGCATTCGCTGCATCGAGAGCGGCATCATGGACGGCGTGAGTTGGGCACACGGTTTAGGTTATTGGCCCCACGTTGCGACGTTCGAGGACCCAGTTTCACTACGGAAATTCATGGAGAAGCACAACGTGCAATACTCGCAGATTGATGCAGCATTTCCGCTCTCTGGAGGCCAAGGACCGACGATTGGCGTTCCTTACGTTTTGCGGTCGATCCAGTGGGCAAAACTTGTCGGCTGTCCGTGCATTGCCACCACCGATGGTCTTTTCGCCGCCAAAGGTTATACCGATGCCGGGGCGATGGAACTGATGAAATGGTGCTACGGTGAGATCATGGAACTTGCCGAGAAGAATGAAATCGTGATTACTATCGAGATTCACGGTTACTACACTACCAAACCGGAGTTTCTCGGCAAGATGCTGGAGTTTTGCGACAGCCCTTACTTCGGCTTGAATCTCGATACTGGCAATACGTACATTGCAGGTCAAAATCCTGCGGAGTTTGCAAGGCTTTTCGGCAAGAAAGTCAGGCACATGCACATCAAGGATGTTACCGAACAGTTGTCGGCAAGCAATCGCGGCGAAGACACGGGCATTCCGATCAGCCACAGTGCTATCGGCGATGGGGTCAATGCGAATAACATCAAGGAAAGCCTGAAAATCGTTCACGAGGCGGGTTTTGATGGTGTCATCAGTATGGAAGTCGAAGGAAACGGCGGACCAACGTTGTTAAGATCGCACGAATGGCTCAAAGCAACGCTTGCGGAACTCGGTATCCCGGTGGGAAAATAAGGATAGTTTCAACAAAAGTTCACGAGAAAGGTTTCACGATGGAATTTGCATTTGCCATTGGTTTCATTTTGGTCATTTTAGGCGGCTTGTGCGGCGGGTCGTTTGGGCTTCCGGCGAAGTTTGCTCCGAAGGATACTCCCTGGGAGGCACTCTGGGGACCTTTTCTGCTCTTCGCAACGGTTCTCGTTCCTGTTATCGGCGGACCACTGTTGGCGAACGGTTGTTGGGAAATTTATCAGCATTTCGGCATTGCCGGACTTTTGATACCGATCCTCTGTGGATTCCTCTGGGGTATCGGCTCCATTTTGTTTGGTTTGTGCTTCGTGTTCATTGGACTTTCACTCGTCTATGCTTTTAACTGCGGCGGACAAATCATCTGCGGAACGCTCGGTCCCATTTTGATCCATCATCCGAGCGAACTTCTCACCTTGCCCGGCATGGTCATCGTCTTGGGAGTCTTTGTTTGCATCATCGGCGTAGGTATCAGTGCCAGAGCCGGAATTTTGCGGACAAGATCGCAAAACCAGGGGCAGGACGAAAGTGTTGCTGCCCCTAATTTGAAACGAACAATACTCGGTATGTTCCTTGCGGTATTGTCAGGATTATTCGCTGGCTGCATTGCCATCGGGTTCAGTTTTAGCGGCGATATGATCACACTTGCCGAAGGGGAACGTTTCAGTAACGAGACTTGGCGTGCAACGATTCCTGTTACGATGTTGATGCTCATGAGCGGTTGCATCCCTTGCTGTCTTTACTGTGCTTACAAACTGACGGTAAACAAGACTTGGGGACACTTTGCCGCTTCTTCGGGAACGCTGGTCATTATCATCGCTCTGGCAATGGCAGTGATCCATGACTCCGCCATCGTCTTGTTCGGGATGGGGCAGTCCTATTTGGGACCGCTCGGCGTTTCGCTGGGGTACGCCGTGTTTATGGCGTTCGGAATTATTTTCGGAAACATCAACGGATTTATCACAGGAGAATGGAAAGGTGCCAGTCGGCAAAGCATCCAAATGATGATTTACGCCATTGTCGTCCTCATTCTGGCGTCCTGGATAATGGGACTCGCCAATGCCTTGCAGCAGCACCACTAAAATTTTTACCAACAGATTATGAGGAAAACATTATGAAAATTGGAATCAACCTTGCGTTATGGACGGACACATTGAGCAGTGACCGCTTGCTGTTGCTCGACCGATGCAAAGAGATCGGCTACGAAATGGTCGAACTTCCAGTGTTTGACACTGATTTGAAGGTTGCTCAAACTTGGGGAAAACGGCTTGATGAGTTGGGACTGGAACGTAGCGGCGGATGTGCGTTCGGACAGGACCACAATATGATTTCGCCCGACCCGCAAGTGCGCCGACGGGGAATTGATGCCGGTAAGACAACGCTCGATTTTACCGCCGCCGTTGGTTCCAAAATCTTGATCGGACATTTACCCTCTGCATTGGGACTATTTACCGGAAAAGGTCCGAGCAAGCAAGAATGGAAATGGGGCATCGAAGCGATTCAGGAACTTTCCGAGCATGCGGACCGGCTCAACATAACCATCGGTCTCGAAGCGGTCAATCGTTTCGAGTGTTATTTGTTTAATTGCATGGCAGATACGCTCCGATTCGTTAAGGATGTCAATCACAAACGCTGTCAACTCATGTACGACACATTTCACGCAAACATTGAAGAAAAAGATGTTGCCGCCGCTATTCGGAGTGTCAAGGGACATTTGGTGCATGTGCACATTTCCGAGTGTGATCGAAGCACTCCGGGACAGGGCGGCATTCGCTGGCAGGAAACCTTTGACGCACTCCACGAAATCGGGTACGATGGTTATCTCGTTTGCGAAGCGTTCGGATCAGCCCTGCCCAAACTTGCTGCTGCAACCAAAATTTGGCGGAATATGTTTGGAAATGCCGATCAACTTGCCCAAGATGCCTACGGCTTCATGCGAAAAGAGGTGGCAAAGCGTTGGAAGTAGTACAAAATTTTAGTAACCGACAACTGTTTTTATAACCCTGTTTTTATAACCCAAACCCATAAGGAGAAATCTCGTGTCTAACAGTTTTACCACTCGCCGTAATTTTTTGAAAGCCGCAGCGGCATCCGTCGCGCTTCCGTGCCTGATTCCCCGCTCGGTACTTGCCCAAGACGGCAATCCGGGAGCCAACGAAAAAGTGGTGGTCGGTGTCGTCGGTGCTGGTTATCGCATTCGTGAGATACTGAATCACCCAAAATTGATGCGGCTTCAGGCGATTTGTGATGTACAGGACTCGCAAATTGACCTGACCATCAATGGCAATCCGAGTGCCTATCGTACCTATCCGGGTTACAAAACGCTCGATCCCGATGCGGCGAGAGCAAAGCGGTACAAACATTACCGCGAGATGTTCGATAAGGAAAAACTGGACGGCATTTTTATTACGACCCCGACGCATGTCCGTGCGAGAATCACGTTGTTGGCATTGGCTGCCGGGTTTGATGTTTATGGCGAAAAACCCTTCGCCCTGACCACAGAACAAGGACGTGCCGTTGTTGAAGCCGTTCGTAAACACAAACGTATCTATCAATGCGGTGCCCAGGCACGTTCAATTCCGCTCAACCAATGGGCAGTGCAGCAACTTCACGACGGGGCAATCGGAAAAATCACGCGGGTGGAAATGACAAATTTTCTTTCACCCATTGATTATAAGCCGCATGCCGTTACCGACGATTGGGTACAGCGGGGTTTGTCGGGGCGGGGCAAGACGAAAGACACCGCTGTAACAGAGTGTCCAACAGATCTTGACTGGGATGCGTGGTGCGGTCCGGCACCGCTCTATCCGTTCCAAGAATTACTTCTCGGCAGCACGGAAGGCTGGGGACTATTTCGCGATTTCGATGGTGGCGGATCCGTTTGGGGAATGACCGGATTTGGCACCCATGCGTTCGATCAAATTCAGTGGGCAATCAACAAAGACAAGGAGTTGCCTGTCGAAATTGAAGCGTCTGAACCTGATCATCCGGCTAATCGCAGTCCGTTTACGATGACGTATGCCGATGGGACACAAATTGTCATTCGGGCGGAAGGAGAAAGTAATAATGCGTTCGGAGGTTTTCTCTACGGCGACAAGGGCAGAGCAGAGATAACTCGCGGGCAATTCCGCACGAATCCGAAGGAGATTGCCGAGGCTGCGCCGAAGGACATTCGGCGTGATGAGTTGGATCATGTGAAAAACTGGATCGAGTGCATTAAAACTAGAGAAACGCCGCGAACTTCAGTGGAAATCGCACATTATCACACGATGTTGTGCAATTTCGGCGTGATCTGCCGCGAAGTCAAAGGCAAACTCAAGTTCGATTCCCAAACGGAAAAATTCGACAACGAAGTTGCCAACAACCACCCTTCCATGAAGCGCGAACCACGCAAAGGACATGAATTGCCCAATGTGTGAACATTCCTTCCTTCCCCTTTCCTCTAACCCTTTTCCTACAATTATGGCATAACGACTATGGCAGAGGTGCGGTAACATTTACCGGCGTAGTGTTTGCGCGCGATACTCGGCGACACGTCGCCAACCGCTTTGCAGGCTTTGACCGCACTGATTTTTGTCTATCGAGTCCCGACTCACAGAGCGGAATGTACCTTTGCTTTTCGGAGAAGATCGCTTGAAGAGTAAAATTAGAATCGAGTGTGTTGACGGCATGTGCAAAAAAATTTGAACACACACGGGGAGTACAGTGTGTAGTTCCCGGCTTTTATTGATTCATTTATTGGTGTACAATGAGGTCTTCCATGCCTTTTCAATTCAAGCAACACAGCGTTTTACCCGGTTTTGGTTTGACCCTTGGGTTCACGCTGACGTACCTCGGCTTGCTCGTGATGTTGCCGCTCACAACGCTGGTAATCTGCACCGCTTCGATGACCTTCGGCGACTTTTGGAAGGTCGTTTCCGCACCGTCAGTCGTTGCCGCTTTCAAATTGACATTCGGTGCCTCGCTCGTTGCCGCCTCGCTCAATGGCATCTTCGGGTTTATCGTTGCCTGGACGCTCGTCAGGTATCAGTTTCCCGGTAAGAGATTCGTCGATTCCCTGATTGACATCCCCTTTGCGATGCCAACGGCAATTTCGGGAATCGCCCTGACAACGCTTTGTACCAAAAACGGCTGGATCGGTTCTTGGTTCGCCCCCTACGGCATAAAAATTGCGTACACGCCCCTCGGCATTATCATTGCCCTCACCTTCATTGGCTTGCCTTTTGTAGTACGGACGCTCCAACCGGCACTGGAAGACCTCGACAAAGAGGCGGAGGAAGCCGCCGAAACATTGGGGGGCAC
>Ga0082212_10008199_pt1 | contig 13689 bp, 10 predicted proteins | sample TergutNt197P3_FD_71548 | JGI IMG/M metagenome (GOLD analysis project Ga0082212, IMG submission 71548) | Neocapritermes taracua P3 segment gut microbial communities from Petit-Saut dam, French Guiana - Nt197 P3 | ecosystem: Host-associated > Arthropoda: Insects > Digestive system > Gut ... | reverse complement strand
GGCAGACAGGACAAATTCAGGGTTGAGCAGATACCACACGACATCGCAGTAGTAGAGACAGCTATATACTTTCACAAGGCCAAGGGCATACCATGGGACACAATCACGACAGAGAAGCAATTGCACCAGCAAGACGGTTTCGGCACACGCAAGCACAGGCCAGACTTTGTAATCGCCAGAGAAGGCAAAACCTATTGCGTAGAGGTGGAACTAAGCCTAAAGGCTAAGGCGAGGCTGGAGGCCAATATCAAAGCCAATTTCATGGCGTATGATTTCCAAATCTGGATAGTGCCAGACAAGGCATGTAAAATCTATCAAATTCTCACGGACAATCGCAAGCAATACCAAGATTGTTTATACATCTTGGAACTACAGGAGGTACAAAAAGTATGACTAATTTCTTTATGCGGATTGCAAAAATATCAATCCTTAATTTACACATCAGTAATTCTAATCGCAACACTATTCATCATGGCGGGAAACGTCAGGTCTTACAGGCTAAGGAAAGTATTTAACTTTGCCAGAGAGTTAAGGCGCAAGCGCAGGCAGGACAGGGCTATCAGGAGAACCAACAAGCAAAACAGCGTATCCACTGGCTTTAGAAGAAAGGTCAGTAATTTTATGAAAGGGCTATTTGTTATGCACAAGAAGAAGCCTGTCGAACAGAGCAGGCCACCAGAGGGCACATTCATTGGGCTGTATGGCAAGCGAGAAATCCACATACAAGACAACGCCAAGCATTGCCTTGTATGCGGTACGACTGGCAGTGGCAAAACCGTTGCCCTGTCGAACTTCATCAAGAATGCTATAGACAATGATTTCCCCGCCCTTATCGTGGATGGCAAGGGAGACATGGGCGAAGGTTCCTTGATTGACATCGTTCACAGGCTGAACCGAGGCAGGAAAAAAGTCTACACCATCAACCTGTCAGACCCAGCCCATTCGGACAAGTACAATCCGTTTCTGGGCGCGTCAAGTGCCATGGCTACCGATATGTTAATCAACATGAGCGATTGGAGCGAGGAACACTACAAGCTGAACGCCGAGAGATACATACAACGTATATTGCTGTTACTTGAAATCGGGGAATTTTCGCTTTCATTCGGCAAAATCATTGCTTGCATGAAGCAAGATAAATTCACCGATTTAAGCAACTATCTATTGAAGAAGGGGCTTATCAGCAAGGAAGACCATGCGGACAACCTAGAGTTGATGAAAACCAGCGGGAGGATTTCGCAGAGCTCGGTTGCCAGGTTCAGCACCATCGCGGAGAGCCAAGCGGGAAAAATTCTATCCGACAAGGGTATCAACATCGCGCAGGCATTGAAGGAGAACGCGATTATCCTCTTTGTGCTCAATCCCATGGTGTTCCCTGTTCTATCGCCCGCCTTTGGCAGGCTCATGCTGATTGACAGCAAAATCGCCATCGGGGAACTGTTCCAGAGCAAGATACCGAGGACATTTTTTATACTGGATGAAATCAGCAGTTACGCCACAACGGCCTTGACCGACCTTGTAAACAAATCCAGAAGCGCGAATGTTACCTGTATCCTAGCCACGCAGAGCCTATCAGACCTTGACTTTGCCGTCAATGACGCTTACAAAGAGCAAATCATCGAGAATTGTAATAACTACATTGTAATGCGCCAGAACAGCGGGACGAATGCCGAGCAGTGGGCGAACACCTTGGGAACCAGACAGGCTGGAACAGAAGCTCGGGCTTGGAGAAGACTAGAGGCACAGCAGGCAACCAGCCCACAGAGATCCCACAACCCCTTACATGCGAAGATTGCAGGCACACAAAAAGATACCAGGCGTTGCCCTCGGAGGCTTCGCTTGGTATCTTTTTGTGGGACTGCATATACTGGCCCGTGGGGGTAGGGCGAACAATCTCTTTCCTTGCCTGCCAGAGGATAACATAGAAAAACTGGCTTATCAAGGGTAAATCCAAAAAATATTTTTTCGTTTATGTCCTGTAGCGAAATAATATTTTTTGGACGCTTCGCGCCCTTGACAAGTCAGTTTTCCTATGTTCGGCTATAATTAGGCAATGAAAGGTTTTTTATACCGCACGCCTTTGCGGTGGGAAGGGGGTTACGCAAGCAGAGCCAAGAAAATTTTGCTTGCAAGCAAAGAGGACATGCTGTATAATGAAGCTACCAAACAGATAAGGAGTTTTTCGGTTTGGTTTTTTCTAGGGGCAACTAATGGGCCGCGCTATGGATATTTCCCTGCGGGTAATCCCCGCAAAGGTCGCCACTGTGTTTATGAAGGCAACCATTGCATCATGCATTATAATAGCTCCCGCCGCCCAAAGACGACGGGGCTCATGTTTCTGTTGCTTTATTCCGCCCGCCCGGGTCTTTAGATAAACCACATCCAGATGAAACCGAACAACGCGACGAACTTGAACCAGTTCCAGAAGTTCGACTCGTACTTCGTGTTCAGACCGAACAGCCCGACATATTTCACGTCCTTGTAGATCGCCGTGACAGTCGCCGAGCTGTCGGGCATGGTGAAAGCCGTGGTCGGTTTTTTCGGGTCGGCGAAGCCGCCCGCAGTCGTCGTCCACTTGTCGAACACCTTACCGGCAGGCACGGTAGCCGTGACCGTCACGCTTTGGCCCGCCGTGTAGTTTCCATCGCCCGTACCACCGACCACCGCCAGCGTGTAGGTGTCGGGCGGCGCGGCCTTATAGAGCGCCGTCACGGTGGCAATGCCAGCGGGCATGGTGAAGGCCGTGCTGGCGCTGTACGCGTCCGCAAACCCGCCCGCGGTGGCCGTCCACTTGTCAAAAACCTTCCCGGCTGGGGGCGCGTCGGCTATGACCGTCACCGACGAACCGGCTGTGTAATAACCGCTGGGCGTGCCATTGGCCACTGTCAGCGCGTAGGTATTTTCGGGTTCGTTTTTATAGGTTGCGGTCACTGTTGCCGCGCCCGCAGGCATGATGAAAGCCGTACTTTGGCTATATGTGTCGGCGAAGCCGCCCGCGGTCGCCGTCCATTTGTCGAACACCTTGCCGGCTGGCGGCGCGTCGGCTGTGACCACCACCACCGCACCCGCCGCGTAGGTGCCGCCACCCGTGCCGTTCGCTACCGTCAGCGTGTATGTAGCAATCGGCGCGGCCTTGTAGGTTGCCGTCACGCTCGCCATGCCTACGGGCATGGTATAGGTCGTGCTGGCGCTGTACTCGTCGGCAAGGGTGCCGCCGCCTGTCATCGTCCACTTGTCGAACACCTGCCCCGCAGGGGCTACGAAAGCGGTGACTGTCACCACCGCGCCGGACGCGTAATTGCCGCCACCAGCACCGCTGACTACCGTCAGCGTGTAGGTATCCGGGGGCGCGAGCTTGAATACCGCTGTCACGGTAGCGTTGGCCGCGGGCATGGTGAAGGCCGTGCTCGGCGCGTATGGATCTGCGAATCCGCCGCCCGTGGCCGTCCAGTGGTCGAACACCTGGCCCGCCGGCACGGTAGCCGTGATGGACGCGCTCACGCCTGCCGCGTAGGTACCGCCGCCCGTACCGCCTGTCACCGTCAGCGTGTAGCCTGTGACCGGCGGCGCGGTCTTATAGGTCGCCGTCACAGTCACGTGAGCCGCGGGCATATGAAATGTCGTGGTCGCGCTTTCCTCGTTGTCAAAAGCGCCGTCGTCGGCAACCCACTTGTCGAACACCTGCCCGGTGGGTGCGGGATAGGTGGAAATGACCACCCTTGCGTCTGGCTCGTAATTGCCGCCGCCCATGCCGCCCTTGACGGTCAGCGTGTAGGCGGTCGCCGTCCTGTAGAGCGCCGTCACAGTCACGTGGGCCGCGGGCATATGAAATGTCGTGGTCGCGCTTTCATCGTTGTCAAAAGCGCCGTCGTCGGCAACCCACTTGTCGAACACCTGCCCGGTGGGTGCGGGATAGGCGGAAATGACCACCCTCGCGTCTGGCTCGTAATTGCCGCCGCCAAAGCCTCCGTTGACCGTGAGCGTGTAGGTTGAGGCTGCGTTTATGGTGAGCGGCGTGACGGCCAGCAAGCCCAGGGTCAGTGCCAGGGTGAGAAGGATGGACAGGACGCGTTTGCTTATTCGCATGTGAATTTCTCCTTTGGTTCCTTAATTTTTCATTTAAGAAGCGGAAGTATCCGCTACGCTGCGTTCGCTCGGAGCCCGCATGGGGCGAAAGCGCATCGGGGTAGACTGCTTTATTAATTAATATAGCATAGTTAATGCAGTTTTGCAATGTTTTTCTGTGAAGAGCAGCCAAAATTTGCCGCGGTTATTGCAATGCGCACAACTGCTCCCGCACACCTTTCTCCGGCTCTTGCCTGTTCATCCCGCGCAAAATCTTTTCTGCCGCCAGAACCTGCTTTTTCAGCGCGGCATAATCGCGGGAAAACTTAGCCCCTCTCCGCAGCCAATCTCACACGTTCCTTTTCCAGAATTCCAACGGGAGAACAGGTCGTTCAGGTGATCAGCTCCATTGTTCTTCTCTTTTCTGCCGGTAAATTAAAAAGGCGGTGGACTTATATCTACGCAATGGAATTATGGTTCGCTGTTGTGCTTCTTGGGGGTGCAGGGGGAACCGCAGTTCCCCGCTTTTGCTCCGACAGGAGCAAAACGCCCTCCGTAAGAGCGCACACACCACACTTGTGGTATGTAAATGCACCCTTACGGGCGCAAGGGAAAAGGGCACTGCCCGTTCCCTGCGCCGTGAACGCGGCTTTTCGCCTAAATAAACCACATCCAGATGAACCCAAACAGCACGATGAACATGAACCAGTTCCAGCAGTTCGATTCGTAGTGCGTGGTGAAGATCATTTTGGGCGGCGTGGGCGGTGTAACCGGCACATCCTCCCAAATGGCGTACAAGGTCAGCGCGCTGGCGGGCATGGTAATAGTCGCGCCTGCCGCGTAGGCCGTGTCCGTGCCCGCGCTGTTGGTATTCCACTGCTTGAACTGTTTACCGGAAGGCGCGGTGATCCCCGTGAGCTGTGCCGCCGCGAAGGTCGCTCCTGCCGCCTTGTTGGTTTCGATGGGGGCCGTGCCCGTGCCGCCGTTGAGGTCATAGGTGACGGCATAGGTCGTTGTGGGAATATCCTCCCAAATGGCGTACAGGGTCAGCGCGCTTGCGGGCATAGTGACGGTTGCGCCCGGCGCGTAGGCCGTGCCCGTTCCCGCGCTATCAGTGTTCCACTGCTTAAACCGCTTGCCCGGGGACGCGATAATCCCCGTGGGCTGTGCCGCCGCGAAGGTCTGCCATTCTTCCTTGTCGGCTTCTGTGGGTACTGTACCTATGCCGCCGTTCAGATTGTATGTGACGGCGTAGGTCGGCGACGGCGGTACCGCTATACTCCACGTGCCGCCGCACCTTGTTGTTGCCATGATACGGTTTTGGTTAATTGGATCTTCATAGATCTCCAGGGGCATCATGTGCGGTACGGTGGCAAGCTCAATCCAATCCGCCCCGGTCGTGTTCACGCCCTTGTCGGACATAAAGACCTTTCCCAGCGCGGATATATATACGTTTTTCGGATGCCGCGAATCCACCTTCACGGCGGTGACGCTTACCGTGTCGTCATAGATTCGCTGCCATGTAGCGCCCATGTCGGCAGACACATACGCGCCGCCGCACTCGCCGACATTGTTCCATAAGCGCCCGCCCGTATTATTCACTTGATTTCTCACCGCTGTCCCCGCGTACAACGTTCCGTCCGGCGCGCGGTCTATTGAATAAGCCCACGTGCCTTGCGTATAGTATGCGCCTTTCGTTTCGTTCGGGAGGTTCAGCTTCGTCCACGTCGTGGAATTTGCCGTCAAATCAAGGTAATACATGTCGCCAAAGGTTCTGATATCGGCAAGCGGGGTCCGCCCGGTGCGCACAAACAAGGTTTTGTTGTCGGCGCAGAGCGTCAACTCATTCGCGCCGATTCCGAGCCGCCCGGAGGTGGGGCCCGCTTGCTTTTCAAGCCCGCCGCTCATGATTGACCATGTCGCGCCGCTGTCGGTTGAGCGGAACACGCCCAGGCCGTTGCTTGAAAAGTACGCCACGCCCGGATTCACGGGGTCGAACACGATGTCAGTCGGGATTATTTTCAGGTAGGTGTCCGGGAAGCCGTCGGCCTCATTGATTGTCACCTCCGACCACGTCGCGCCGCCGTCCGTGCTTCGCATGACGCGGCCCCGTATTGACGCCTTGGAGGGTGCGCCGTTGATTACATCCAAGATATTTTCGGACAGCTCGGCGGTCTTGTAGTGGTTGGAGTTTATTTGGCTCGCGAGGACGACGCCCGGGTTGTTCGGGTCAAACGCGATGCCCCACGTGTCGGTTGTGTCTATGCTGGTGGCTGCGTCCACGGTTTCCTTAAATCTTATCTTCGACCAGGATACCCCGCCGTCAAAGCTTTCCCAAAGCCCGATGTCTGTCCACCCCGAGAGCTGGTGATTGGGGTTCGACGGGTCAACCGCAAACGCGTGCTGGCCCGCAGGCTCGACGCCCGTCGTCGTGTAGAACTTTCTTCCGCCAACCTCCCTTACGAAATCGCTCTCGAGGCTCTTCCACGTCCAGCCGCCGTCGAGCGTCATAAACGCGCTGTAGTGGTCGCTGATGACAACCTGATCCGGGTCGGGGCCGACGGCGATTTCATAACAGGTGCGGTCAACCGCGTTCATCATGTCGCGCGAGCCGATGTCCATGTATTCATATTTGCGAATACCCTCATAAGCCCAAAACCATGTTTCGCCGCCGTCACGCGTTACCGCGATGCCTGCGCTGTTGTTGGTCCCGTAACCGTTGTCGAGGTTATCGCGAAGCGTGTTTGAGCCGAAGCCGCTGTTGAAATGGATATACATTGTGTCGGGGTCGGCGGCCGCGACACGCAGGTTGGTGAATACCGGCGGGCGGTCAACGACTTGAACCATACTGCCGTTGTGCATTTTGAGCTTGCCCCAAAAATTATCCCGGAAATCGTCGCCGCCCAAAATGGTCGTCCAATCGTCAAAATCGGTGCCGACGCTTTTTCGGATTTCCCGGCAGTTTCTTTTCTTCGCCGCAGTTGCGGTGGCGGCGTCTCCTGATAAAACGTCCTCGTCCGCGGGGATGATATAGGTCGTCAAAACGCCGTCATGGTAGACAAACTGACCGTCGCAGGACTTGATCAGCTTTTCCTTGATCACCGCGCCCGTGTCGCTGTCCAGCACATAGATCCCGTTGTTCCCCATGATGTAAAGCTCGTTTCCGATCAGAAGCATGTCGCAGTAATCGGTGAAGCGTGTTTCGAGCGTCTGGTCGCCTATGGCGGGGTTTGAGCTGGTGACAATCGCGATGCCGTACGCGTAGGAGCGCAGCCTCCAGTTATTGTCCGTAAACTTGCGCGCCAAAACGGAGAAGGTTTCGCCGCCGTCCGTGCTTTTCGCCAAGGTGAGCGGGATCGTCTCTGTGTTGGACCCGTCAACCAAAATGAAAATCGTGTCCGGGTCCGCCGGGTGGACATAGACCTTGCTGATTCGATGGCCGTCAATATTTGAAAGTCCGGTGCCGGTGAAATGCATGTTCGCCTTGTACATGATTTTTGGCATAAAGTTTTGGGCATTGGAAAGATACATGTTGTGCCCGATTTTTTCTATCGCGTCGGCCTTCGGCGCGAAGTAATCAAACGTTTCGCCTTTGTCGTGGGAAATATAGACCTGCTGCCTGTGATACGCGTAGATGATATTCGGGTCGTGCGGGTTGTAGTCGTACTTTGTATCGTCCCCGAACTGGTGCGACTTGAAGCTCGCGCCGCCGTTCGTGCTTGTGAAGGTGGACTCCATATCGCAGGAGAGCGTGATGTTGCTGCCGTCCTGCGGGTTGATGGTCGGGTAGATGACCGCCCCGCCGCCGCCCGGACCGACCGAGTACATAGACGTATCCCCGCCAGCGGCTGCGCTGGCAACCATTGACGGCGCAAACAGGCTAAAAACAAGTATCGCCGCCAGATAAACGCTGACCGTTTTGGTTGCCTTTGATATGACCTTCATTTAAACTACCTCCGCTTTAGATTAGACCTGTTCGGAACTTCCGAACCTCCCAGGCCCATTAACTTGATTATACCTCTCTCAAGCTGCATTGTCAAGCATCAGCGGAGCGAGAACGTGATGCTCCAGATTTCGTGTTTTGCCATTTTCGAAGGCAGCCTTGTGTGGCAAAGCGTTGGGGGGAACGGTTTAACTTGCCTGGACATGATAGCAGATGAAAGTTGACACACTTTCTGACACACTATCGCCCTAACAATACATAATGATTTGCGTGTATGCCTGTAATGTGGTAATGCTAACCCACGGGCCTAACAGGGGCAAACCTTGATTTATCTGTATGTATGTGTATTTGTAAGCGGCCAAAATCACGGGATACTTGCCATCTGAGCTAACGTCCCGGCGTTTGTTGCCGGTGCAATAACAGAGGAAAACGGGCCGCGCTTGGCCCGTTTTTCTTGGTTTGACACACTATCTGACACACTATCCGCATTACTGTACATAGATATACATTAAAGAAAGCCCTGCATCAGCGCGCCCAGGGCGTCCGCCTCCCGCTGCAGGCGGGAATGCGTATAGATTTGCAGCGTGGTCGTGATGGAGGAATGCCCCAAGATTCTCTGTGCCTCTTTCGGGGAGGCCCACACCTCAGCCAGCAGCGTGGCTGCGGTGTGCCGAGCCTCGTGGATGGTGATGGGCGGCAGGCCGGCACGGCGTGCGAGGCGCTGAAAGGTTTTCCGTATCGTATTCGGGTAGGCGGGGTTGCCCGTGCGGGAATGAAAAACGAGATCGTCGTTGTATTTCTGCGTTGTTTCAAAATGGCGGAGCAGCGCGTCTTTTATATCCGGCAGCATGGGCAAATCTCGCCTGCTGGTCTTGGTCTTGAGAGGGCCGACGCAGGGCCTGTTGTTCAGGCAGCGCAGTGACTGCCGAATCCGGATGACGCCGTTTTCAAAGTCTACATCTTGCCAGCGCAGGCCCAGCAACTCCCCGCGCCGCAGGCCGCAGCACAGCAGCAGCAGGAACATGGGGTATCGATCGTGGTCTCTAATCGTTTCAAAAAAATGTGCGGCCTGCTCCTTCGTCCACACCTGCCGTTCCGAGGCCGTATACTTGGGCAGATCGACCAGCCGGGCCACGTTCCTTGTTATATACTCCAGCTTCATGGCGTCCCGTAACGCTGCGGACAGCACATTCCGGGCCTGCTGCATCGTCCGTGCGCCGCAGCCGTTCGATTCCATGCGGTTCAGCATCATCCTGACGTGCTCCGGGCGCAGCTGTGTCAGCGGGATTTTGCCGACCAGCGGCAAAAGGTACTTGCGGATATAAAACGTGTGAAGCTGCAGGGTGGTCGGGCGCACCTGGTACAGGTCGATCTCCCTTAACCAATATACCAAAAACTCGCCGGTGCTGCGTTTGGCGCGCAGCACCGGCGAACCTTTGTCGGCGCGGGCCATTTCGTGCCGCATGGTTTCTATGACTTTCGCCTTATCTTTCGAGGTGACGCACTGCTGCTTTCTGGTGCCATCGGGCAAAGTCACCCAATACCGCCCCATCCACCGCCCGTCCCCCCGCAGTACGAGCGAGCCCTCGCCCTTGGAGCGGCGGCGGGTACTAGGCCCCGCCGCCATACGCCCCCGCCTTTGCGCTCTCCGCGCTTTCGATATACGCCTTCAGCGTCTTCAGGCGCACCAGCCGCCGCTTGCCCAGCGAAACGGTGGGCAGCTGCCCGGTCCGTACCAGCTTGTAGTATACCCACTGGCTGATATTGAGATGTTCTATCACCTGCTTCATGTTCAGGAGCGTTATGTCGTCCAGGTTATCGTTTTCGTTATTCATATTTTTCCTTGGTTTGCGTTTGTATCAAAAAGCCATCCGCCGCACACAAATTCAAGGGATTTGTACAGATGGCTTTTTGATCCCTGAACTATGGTGTGCCCTTCTATTTTACCTTATGTTTTGGTTATGTCCATACATTTATGCTCCGTTGCGTTTGTTTGCCGTGATAGTTAAGCCCAGCGCCCCCTGCATTGCAAGCATAGGCGTTTTATGTTTTCGGGCAGGCGGACAAGGGGATAAGGGGGGGAACAGGGGACAGCAGCGGGTATAATGCGCTGTTGTGGTTTTTACAGCGGTTTCGATGAAAAGACCGGCAGGGCGTGAAGTCCTGCCGGTCCTTAGTGTGTGTGGACACTTTGCTTTTTAGGTCATTCAAGCTCCGGCAATTGAAGGGCCATAGTTGGCCGCATCCGCCTGGGCCATCGCTTTCTTCGCACGAGCCACACCATAAACGCCACATCCAGCAGGATCACTACCATCAGCGCGATAAATTTCCTGTCGATGCCTACGCCGGTTTTGACAAAGGGCTGCCCTTTGCCCTGACCGTCAAAGAAGGGGTTGTTCTTGTTCTCGTCGCTTCCTGTCGGCGAAGATGACGCGTTGGAGCCGGGATTGTTATCCGCCGGGACGGTACTTGCCGTCCAATGGGCATAAAGGGTTGTATTGCCTGTCAGGCTGACAGTGCTGCCCGGGCTAACCTTTGTGCCGCCACTGGCCATCGTATAGTCTGTTTTATGCTCCTTTAGGTAGGCTATGGCTTTACGCCAGTCGGCCCGTTTGCTTGCTCTCAGGGGTTTGTTCTTTCTGAAAAAGCGAACAAGACGCCGCCAGATCGTTTGCTTTCGCAAGGGGATAATGTCTATAAAGACAGCTTTCACAACGGCGTTCAGCTTTTTTGCCATCTTTTCCGCTTCGGCCTGTTGTCGTTTGGCTTCTTCTTTGGTTGCGGCACGGCAGTAGATAATGGCTGTTTTCTGGGTTTTCATTGCTTGCCTTTCTGAACGCTTTCTTCGATTCGGGGAACGCCAGAGTTGACTTGTACGCCTTGCGCTTGTGCGAAAGCTTTTATTTCATCCATTTGTTGAGAGGCTGGTAATTCGCCATGAACATAGGCTCGTTCAATGATTGCGGTTCGCATGTACTTAACACCGGATTTGTTTTTGTCGTTATTAGCTTTATTAGTTTCTTGCATGATTTTCCTTTTCTTCATTGATTATTATATCGCATATCGCTATAGTTAAAGCATATGCATGTTTTGCCTACTTCCGGCTTTGGATTGCTCTTCGTTATTTATTTGATTTATAGGGGGTTTGGCATACTGTTTCATGAGAGGTTACCATAATTAGGAAGGATTTACAAGAGGCAATACGTTTATCTTCGCAATGTGTAAAAACAAACCCCGCAAGCCTTGTTGCTTGCGGGGGCTCCGAGCACCACTGGAGCTTCCAAGCAGATTCGAACTGCTGACCTCTGGTTGTACGTAACGGTACATGCTATTCATATTGTAATTACTCCGAATATGCCCACGTATTTGTATTGGATGCTAACCTTCTGCCTGCGCTTGCCCGTGCCCGACTCCTTCTCGGCGTCGTAGACCTCAATGCGCCGGATCAGCTGGTTCAGGATGGGCGCGTCGAGGGACTGGAGCTCTGTGTACTGCCGGATATATTCCACGAAGCGGGCTGTGTTGTCGCGCTGTTCCTCGGCCTGGGCGATCCCTTCGCGCAGTGCGTTGACCTGTTCCAGCAGGGCCTTTTGCTCGGCTTCATACTTTCCCATCATGCTGTCGAAGCGCTCCTGCGAGAGGCGGCCGAGGGCCTTGTCCTCATAGAGGCTGGTCATGATGCGGTCGAGGTCGCCGGTGCGGACCTCGTTTGCCTCCAGCTGCCGGCGGGCTTTGGTCATCTGCGCCTTGGATTTTTCCCCGTCGATCTCCTGCAGCCGTTTGCGAAACTGCGCTTCGCAGTGAGCCGCCTGACGGGCCTGCCTGCGGATCTCCGTCAGCACAATCTGGTAGAGCGCGTCGTAGCGGATATAGTGGCTGGAGCAGAAGTCCTTGCCGTGGGTCTTGTACTTCAGGCAAGAATACTCGCCGCCGTTGGGCTTGCTCGCCCTGCGCCCATGGTAGGACAGCGCCGATCCGCAGTCGGGGCAGTAGAGCAGGCCCGCGAACATCTGCACCTCGCCGGTACTGTTTTCCCGCTTGCGGCTGCGCAGCATTTCGTGGGCGGCATCCCATTGCTCTTGCGAGATAATCGCCTCGTGGGTGTCGCGCACGACGATCCACTCGTCCTCCGGCATCTTCGTGCCGTTCTTCGCGTTGATGGTCGTGATGCGCTCCTTGCCGAACACGATGTGGCCCAGGTATGCCATGTTATTCAGGAGCGCCCGCACCGAAGTGGTGTGCCAGTCGAAGGGCTGCTTCCAGTAATCGCTCTGATAGAAATCCGGATTGTGCTGGTTGAAGTAGGCCTGCGGGTTCAGGATGCTTTCGGCGCGGAGGGCTTTCGCGATGCGGTTGTAGCCATAGCCCTGCACCGCCAGGTCAAAAATCTTGCGGACAACCTCGGCGGCGGGTTCGTCTACGATCAGCTTGTGCTTGTCCTCGGGCGACTTCCTGTAGCCGAAGGGCGCGCGGCTTGCGATGAACTGGCCGCTCTTCGCCTTGGCGTTGAAGGCCGCGCGGGTCTTCCGGCTGATGTCGCGCGCATACATATCGTTGAGCACATTTTTGATCGGCATGAGGATGTCATTGCTATTCTGCAGGGTATCGATGCCGTCGTCCACCGCGACATACCGCACGTTCTTCCGCGCGAACACGCGCTCAATATAGTAGCCCGACTGGATATAGTCCCGCCCGAAGCGACTGAGGTCTTTCGTGATCACCAGGTTCACCCTGCCGCTGTCGATGTCCCCGAGCATCCGCTCGAAGCTCGGCCGCTGAAAATTCGTCCCGCTGAACCCATCGTCGACGTAGTAATCGAAGAGGTTGACGCCCTGCTCTTTGCAGTACTGCGTGATGAGTTCCCGCTGCGTCGCGATGCTGCTGCTCTCGCCCGAAAGGTCATCCTCAGAGGACAGCCGGCAGTACCCCGCCGCGTTGTAGCTCTGCTGCTTGACTATCATTTACGCTCCTTCCTACCAAGCAGCAACCTTGATTTCGCCACCAGTATATCACAGAAGTTCAATGATATCAAGCAAAATCGCCGGTCGGCTCAGAAATATTTTCGGCGCTTCTTACGGCGGGGAAGGGCGTCCGCTCGTAGTCCCTCGCCATGATTTCCTCCAGCAGATCCGTGAATCGCCGATCGGCGTCGGCGAACTTGTTGAAGACTTGGTAGGTGGTATTGCCAATACTTTGCTGTGTCACTCTGGTCGTATTGGGCCGCTGGTATGAGATGAAACGCTCCGTGTTAGTCGTCCTCCTTCTGATGCTGATAGGCTTTTTCAAAGGTGATTTTGCCGTTCAACCGCTTGACTTCGTCTACGCAATAGCCTTTCAAGCCTTGGATATTTTCTTCAGGCACATCATATTGCCAGGCCATGATGTTCATCATCATGCTCATCTCCACGGCCAGTTTGAAGAGCAATCTGGATATGCGATTCTCTGTGCCGCCGATCATACCGGAGAGCACGCTCTCTAGCGCCGGAGTGAGGAATTCGGCATCGTTCTCCTTCTGGAGGAAAGCGATATAGTGGCGGATAGCTTTGTTGATGAATTCGTTGCGGCTGCGGCAATCAGCTTGGCGGAGATAGCTGTCTGCGATCTTCAGCAGGTCGGTTTCTCCGTAAAACGCTGCGCGTTTCTTTTCTGTGGGCATAGTTGGTTCCTTTCATGGTTATGTCATT
>Ga0082212_10008198_pt1 | contig 13690 bp, 10 predicted proteins | sample TergutNt197P3_FD_71548 | JGI IMG/M metagenome (GOLD analysis project Ga0082212, IMG submission 71548) | Neocapritermes taracua P3 segment gut microbial communities from Petit-Saut dam, French Guiana - Nt197 P3 | ecosystem: Host-associated > Arthropoda: Insects > Digestive system > Gut ... | reverse complement strand
CAAGTGCTCCAACACCTTTGCTGTGTTCTCGATTTGAGTCAAAAAGGACTCCGGGTGGGCAATTCCGGTAATCGCCAACACTTGGCCGGATGGATGGAGCGGGCGATGGATGGCCTGAACATGAGGAAATATCGGACACGGAGGAGCGTAGCTGTAACAGGAAAACAGTAATAGCTGGTTTTCTCTGGGTTTAAGAAGTTGCGTTTGATGCGCTCGCTCTGCTGCAGAAACTGTTGGCGGCGTCTTGGAAACAAGGATCATACTTGCCCGTTTGGCTTGCGCAGAGAGGTCGCGGAGGCGGCCAAAGGGCAAAAGGGCATCACGGGTGTAAGGACGGAAATAGGGCGTTAACAGAATAGACCGGGATGGGTCTAATTTCCGGTACTGAAAAGCGTCATCCAATACTACCAACCTGACCTGAGGGCAATCGTGTTGAATTCTTTGGATGCCGGCAATCCGGTTGCAGTCGACCGCCACCACTACAGCGGGATACTTCCGCTTGATCTGGAGCGGCTCATCGCCCACATCAGCCACGCGATCCTCCACTGATACATACCGAAATCCTTTGCTGCTCCGTCCATATCCGCGAGAGAGCACCGCTATGGGCATCTTCTGACTGCATAAATTCAAAACAAGTTCAACATGAGGTGTCTTACCGGCGCCGCCCACCATAATGTTTCCCATACACAGCGTGGGAATGTCAGGCCGGATGCTTTTGAAAAGGCCAAAATCGTAACACGCATGGCGTAACCACAATACGCCTGCATATGGAAAAGTGAACACTTTGGAAAAAAAGGGCATCATGCGGCAAAGGTACAATAATGCCGGACGATTTGGTCTAACAACTCCGGCACCCGTAGGGGATCGTTCTCGGTAACTAAGGCAAGGCGCATCTCTTTAAAATGGGGAAGGCCTTTAAAATAGCAGCTCAAATGGCGGCGCATTTCCAACACTCCTACCCTTGGGCCTTTAACTGCTACAGATTTGGCAAAATGCTTTTTGGCTAATGCCACCCGCTCTTTTACCGATGGCTCCGGCAGCAAAACTCCTGTATGCAGATAGTGTTTAACATCCCTGAATACCCAGGGGCAGCCAAAACTGGCCCGTCCGATCATAATGCCGTCTACTCCGTAGCGGTCAAAGGCGGCCTTTGCGCTTTCGGGGCCGGTAATATCCCCATTCCCGATGATGGGAATGTGCATCCGAGGGTTGTTCTTTACCTTGCCAATCAACGTCCAGTCGGCCTCGCCTTTATATAGTTGGGCGCGGGTGCGTCCGTGAATCGTTAAGGCGGCAATGCCTGCACCCTGCAACCGCTCGGCCAGCTCCACAATAATTTTGCTTTGCTCGTCCCATCCCAACCGTGTTTTTACCGTTACCGGACACTTTACCGCCTGTACTATGGAGCGGGTCATTTCTATCATCAAATCGGGGGTTTGCAACATACCTGCACCGGCCCCACGCTTAACAATTTTGTGTACGGGACATCCAAAATTGAGGTCAATGAAATCAGGCCCGACAGCCTCCGCTATTTTGGCCGCTTCTATCATCGCCTCCTGTAGATGTCCGTAGAGTTGAATCCCAACAGGGCGTTCATAATCATATAATTGCAGCTTATCTACTGTCTTTGGAGCTTCTCTGGTAAGTCCGTCCGAAGAGACAAATTCGGTATAGAGCACATCGGCCCCAAACTCCTTGCAAATAAAGCGGAAAGAGGCGTCCGTAACGTCTTCCATGGGCGCCAGAAACAACGGATATACCCCTAAATCAATCTTACCGATCTTCATACTGCAAAGATAAGCGTTATATTTGCAAAAATTTTTTATTCACCTTACAGATATTCGATGCAAAATCAAATCAAACGCATAGGCGTGCTCACCTCGGGCGGAGACGCTCCCGGTATGAATGCCGCCATTCGTGCGGTGGTAAGAACTGCCATTTTTTACAAATTAGAAGTTTCCGGCGTCTATCAGGGTTATAGCGGGCTGATAAACAATAAAATAATACCATTGCAATCCCATTCCGTTTCCAAAGTCATCTCCTTGGGTGGGACTTTTTTAAAATCCTCCCGCTGTCCCGAATTTCATACGCCTCAGGGGCGGGCGCTGGCCATGCAACATATACAAAAGTCGGAGATAGACGCTTTGGTGGTCATTGGCGGAGACGGCTCTTTTCGCGGGGCACAACTCCTTTTGCAGGAACACGGCCTCCCTGTTGTGGGGGTACCGGCCACCATTGACAATGATATTTACGGCACCGATTTTACCATTGGTTTTGACACCGCCATTAATACCGCTGTGCAAGCCATTGACAAACTGCGTGATACGGCAGATTCGCACAATATGGTCTTTTTTGTAGAGGTCATGGGACGAGACGCGGGTTTTATTGCCCTGTATGCTTCGATTGCCGGAGGAGCAGAGGCAACGTTAATCCCCGAAGTGCCTTCGGATATCGATAAACTATGCTCTTACCTGGAATGGGATCGCCGTAAAAACAAAACTTCGGGCATCGTGATCGTAGCCGAAGGCGAGGAACAGGGGAGCGCCGTGGATATTGCCCGAAAAGTAAAGGAAAAACTGCCGGGGTACGACACACGGGTAACGACGCTGGGACATATTCAGCGCGGCGGAGCGCCTACCTGTAACGACCGTGTTTTGGCCAGCGTTTTGGGACACGGAGCTATTGAGGCGTTGCTCGATAGAAAATGGGGGGTCATGGTAGGCCAACAAAATAGCCAAATTGTGTATACCCCCTTTGAAGAGGCTTGCGCCAAGCACAATCAAATCAACAAAAAGTGGTGCGAAGTGGCCTACGTACTTTCTCTTTAGAAATTAATTACTATCTTTGCAGCCCCTTAGAAAAAGGGGAAATCGCAACATTTTAAAAGTAATTAACTAAAAATCAAAGAAGTGGACACACAGAGTTACAAGACCGTGTCGGCAAATGCCGCTACCGTTTCCAAAGAGTGGGTAGTGATAGATGCCACCGATCAGGTATTGGGACGTCTTGCTTCGCGCATCGCCCTTATTTTGCGCGGCAAGAACAAGCCCAACTTTACCCCCCACGTCGACTGCGGAGACAACGTAATTGTGGTCAATGCAGAAAAAGTACGTTTGACGGGGAAAAAGTTGACAGACAAGGTGTACGTTCGTCACACCGGTTATCCCGGCGGCCAGCGCTTTGCAACCCCAAAAGAGTTGCTCCAGCGTAAGCCGTTTGCGGTAGTAGAAGAAGCGGTCAGGGGAATGCTCCCCAAAAACCGTCTTGGCGCGGATCTGTTCCGCAATTTGCATGTATACATTGGCCCCGACCATCCACATACAGCGCAGCAGCCCAAAACAATTACATTAAACCAAATTTAAGAGCATGGAAGTTATCAACGCCCTTGGAAGAAGAAAATCAGCAGTTGCCCGCGTATACCTAAATCCGGGAAAAGGCACCATCACGATCAACGACCGTCCTTTAGACGTGTATTTTAAAGAAGCCACATTGCAGTACATTGTACAACAGCCTCTTGAACTCACCGACACTTTGGCCCAATTCGACATCAAGGTAAACCTTGACGGAGGAGGGATCAAGGGTCAGGCCGAGGCCTTGCGTTTGGGTATTGCCCGCGCATTGTGTATGGTAAACAGCGAGGCGTATCGTCCGGTGCTAAAGACAAACGGCCTCCTTACCCGAGACGCCCGTCAGGTAGAAAGGAAAAAGCCGGGACAACCCGGAGCACGCAAGCGCTTTCAATTTAGTAAACGTTAAGATCAACTGTCTGAAAAATTATGCGCAGCATGAGTTTAAATGTAACAGGACTAACATCGCGTTTATTACCCGTTGGTTGCCTTGCTGCGGAAAACCTCAGGACCGGTCTAACCGTTACTTTGAGGTTGATGAAAAGAGTTATTAATCATTATTATCACATTTAAAAAATGCCCAGAACCAATTTCCAGGAATTACTTGATGCAGGCGTCCATTTTGGACACTTAAAACGCAAATGGAACCCCAAAATGGCTCCCTATATCTTTATGGAGAAGAACGGGATTCATATTATTGACCTGCACAAGACCGTTTTTAAAATAGACGAAGCCGCCAACGTAATGAAACAACTTGCCTATTCGTCGCGCAAGATTTTGTTTGTGGCCACCAAAAAACAAGCCAAAGACATTGTTGCCGATGCAGCCAAATCGGTAGGAATGCCTTACGTAACGGAGCGCTGGCCGGGTGGAATGTTGACCAATTTCCCCACGATCCGCAAAGCCGTTAAAAAAATGAATACCATCGACAAGATGATGACCGATGGAACCTTTGAAACATTGGCCAAACGCGAACGGCTGCAAGTCACCCGCCAGCGCGCCAAGTTAGAGAAAAACCTAGGCTCTATCGCCGACCTCAACCGCCTTCCGGCGGCCCTTTTTGTGGTAGACGTGCAAAAAGAGATGAATGCCGTAAAAGAAGCGGTACGTTTGAATATTCCGGTAATCGCAATGGTTGATACATGTTGCGATCCCACTCCTATTGATTTTGTGATACCGGCAAACGACGATGCGGCCAAATCGATCGCACTGATTTTAAACCTTCTTTGCACCGCCGTTCAAGAAGGACTCAACGAGCGCAAATTGGAAAAAGATAAAGAGGGCCCCGAAGTCGGCCAGTCCGAAAGGGAGGAAGCCTCTGCCCCCACCAGAATGCGTTCCCGCAGAGGGGGAGGCAAACCCTTCAGAGAAGAAACAACGCCGGAAGCCGCCCCTGTTCCAACGCCAAAAACCCCTGCTGTTGAACCCCAAGCGCCTGCCCTCGAACCGGAAGTCCCCGCTGTTGAACTACAAGCGCCTATTGCTGAACCCGAACCCCAATTACCAAACGAATAAAACAAGATACCAATATGGAAATCAAAGCAGCAGAAGTAGCCAAACTCCGCCAGATGACAGGCGCCGGCATGATGGACTGCAAAAATGCATTAGTAGAAGCCAACGGCGATTTTGAACGCGCCAAAGAGATCATCCGCGAAAAGGGCAAATTGGTAGCCGCCAAACGCGCCGATCGCGACACTACAGAAGGCTCTGTAATCGCCTTAGCCAACGAACAGCACAACCAGGCCATTTTGGTCTGTTTGGGTTGTGAAACCGACTTTGTAGCTAAGAATGAGGATTTTGTACAACTATCCAAATCCATTGCCCACACCGCCCTGACGCAAATGCCCGCCGACCTGACCGCCCTAAAGGCCCTTACCATAGACGGAGCCACCATTGAAGAGGCCCTGACCGCCCAAACGGGTAAGAGCGGAGAAAAGCATGCCCTTCCTTTTTACAATAAATTGGAGGCTCCTTACATTGCTACCTATATCCACATGAACAACAAAGTCGCCACTATTGTAGGCTTTAATAAGGTTGTGGAAACACAGGTAGGCAGGGACATTGCCATGCAAATAACCGCCATGAACCCCGTTTCTGTCAGCAAAAACGATTGTCCTCAATCGGTAATAGAAAAGGAATTAGAGATTTACCGCGAACAAATTCGTTTAGAAGGCAAGCCCGAACAAATGGTAGAGCAAATTGCCAAAGGCAAGCTCACCAAATTCTTTAAAGAAAGTACCTTAGAAGAGCAAACCTACGTAAAGGACGGTAAAATTACCGTAGCCGAATACCTCAAAACCATTGATCCCGAGGTTAAAGTTACCGGATTTTATCGCTATTCCTTGAACGACTGATCCGCTATGTTACAAGCTCATTGTCGCACACACCTTACGCTGAATCCCTGTGAGTGCCAATCTCTGTTATCAGAGGTAAAGACGTTGTGTTCATCAAAATAGAGCGAAAAAGGATCTTCTGAGTCGTAATCCACTCCGGAGCTGATATAACTGCCTCTGGTTCCTCTTTGCCTGTACTCGCCTGTTTCGGGGTATCTTCTACCTGCTGCGGGCAGGAACTCGCTGGTGCTAATGAAAAATCTGCCCGGAATCCCTTTGATGGTAGTCCACTCAGACGGAGGCAGTCCAAAGTCAATGTTCTCGGTCTCTATCGGCAACCTCCACGTTTTATTATCCAATGCTTCCCCTGCATCAAGAGCACTCCGGACCGTTGCTGCCGTATAACCGACCAGCCTGCAAGGATCGCCCCTCCCTAATAATAGCTCTGCATAGCTATGTTCAACATCTTTATAATCATTGTTCCAAAGGGGATTCCATGTACTCAGCGCAGGAGTTCCGGTAGGATTATAGGTTGCCGCAACTACATTCCAATCCCAACCCATTACGCTGCCAAACTGAAAGTACGATCCGTAGTTGGATGGATCTTTGGTCAACAGCAACTTCGCATCCAAACCCGATCCCGATACAAAAATGCGTGGAGCGGCCTCCCCAAGTTCGGCAATCAGCGATTCCTGCGTTACCACCACCTTAATGTCCGACTCTATTCCGTTCAGGTAAATACCGGCGGTGCGGATATTGATGACGTTCCCTGTGGTAACAAGGTAAACGGTCCGGTTACCACTACCGTTAACCGTATAAGATGCAAAACTCCCGTCGGCATGGAGCGAAAGTTGCAGCCATTCCTGGTTTGAAGAGAGCGACCACGTCCCATTTGATGTGACGCCCACCGTTTGGATGGCGGGACGATGGGTCGCGCCTGCCAATGTGATGGCGGGGGGGGCAACCGAAATGGACATAACCTCCTGAGAAACCGTAACGGCAACCGTTTCTCCGTCATCTACAGATAGTTCTGCCATACGTATACCGGCGGTTGTGTTCTCCGTTGCTACTAAGTAGACGTGCCGAGATCCCGTTCCGGAGACGGTTCTCCCTTTTCCCGTCAGGCCGGCAGGATCCAACGTTAATGCTAACCACGGGTTGCTACTATCGGTTATTAAGAGGGTCCATGGAACATCATCGACCGTCTGTCCGTCGGGGTCGATACACGTAACCATCAGATCTTCAGAAGCAGGCGTCTGCTCTAAATAGGGCAGAAGCACCTGTACGGGAGAAACCCTAACGTGATAAACGAGTGGTTGTTCTTCCGGACACTCCGGATCTTCATCTAAAATACAACCTGCCATCATGAACAGCAACATGAATAATATGGATAAATACTTAGTCGGTGGTTTCATAGCTATTATATTTTATTGATTGTTTAATGTATTCATGTTTTTTTCACCTGTTTCGCCTCCTTTTGCAAAGCAGTCCATGGCTTTCTTACTGTCGCCTTGCAACCATAGCAGCACGCCATAGTTATTCCAATAGGCTGTATTTTGTATATTGACCCTGCCTAAATAGGCGGCTGCCGATGTGGCCTCTTTTCGGATAAGCGCACTGGCGGCGGCATTGAGGTTGGCCACGTCGCTTTGCGGGAAAAGTCGCGCAGCCGTTTCAAAGACCTCCATGTATTCGGCGCTGCCCGAAGGGTACGTCTGAGCTATTAAGAACATTTCATTGAGAGATAAGTTATTGGGTCTTATTCGGAATATCTCTTTGCCTTTTTCAACGGTAAACGGAATCACTGTGTAATGTACCTGACACTCCATGCGCCTAAGCGCCGGGAACATCTCGTTAAAAATTTGCTGGTACGTTCTGCCGTTTGAAATCTCTTTAAGTTTTCTCTCGCGCGTGTCGTATGGATCCGAACTTTGAATGATGGCCAATGCACGGTATTTTTCGGTCAAATTTGAGTGCGACACCAATGATTCCAGCGTAGCCCAGTCTTCGCCTGCGCCATAAGTTGTAAAGAGGTTTTCGTTCAACCCGTACATATTTTTGATATAGTTCTTGAAAGAGGCGGCGCGGCGTTGCGAAAGCTCCAAGTTATAGTCGTAAGGACCTTCGGGCGATGCAAAACCGGTAACGGTAATATTCGTTATTGTAGCGTCTGAATCGCTGATGACTTGTCGGATCAGTTCCTGTATGCGTTGCAATTCTTCCCTGTTTTCTCTGAAATTGGGCAAAATCTCCGCACGGTCAACCACAAATTCCAAATAGGCCTTACCCACCTCGCTGCTGCGCTCCTTAATCGCTTCGACTTCGGGCGTAATGTAACTGACCGCAAGTGCGGGAGCCGATTTTACAGAAGAATATGGCGTATAAGTTACCTGTTTTGGCTTTTTACTTCCTCCAATACTATATGCTATTGAGAGACCGGCTTTGGTAGGACCAAAGTAGTGTTTTGTTTCGCTGTCGATCTTCCTGCCGCAACCGGCGCATTCGAACTTGTCGTACGACAGATAGGCGTACCCTGCGCCAATCGTTGCTTCTAATCCCCAACGATGATTAAAATTCCAGCGATAACCATAGCTAAGGCCCGCCCCGGCCAACCATCCCTGAAAACGGTGGGTATTCATATATTCCGAAAATGGCGGGTGCTTTAACTTACCTACATTATAAAGGGCGCCGTGCCCATGCAGGCCAAAAAAATGACCGCTGAATGTTTCGTTCGTCCAATAGCGAAGCTCGGGTTGAATCAGGAGGTGCTTCCATTGTTTGTTGTCAGAAAACCTCCATGGATTGTAGGTGACAGGCAGATCAAACGATGTGTGACCGCCTGTGCGGAATTCCAATCCAAGGTTCATCGAAGCCGTAGCGTCGTGCAAAAGATTCGTCTTGATGCTCACGTTTTGTCCAAAAGATAATGGACCTATAACTGCAAAAGCTAAGGTCAGAAAAATTTTTTGTTTTCTCATGATGATCCATTTTTCCATATTCGTTTGTTGTTATGTGGTTGATATTCTGATTTGCAATTTGTTATGCAATTTATTTTTTTGCATAGATAGCATTATTCCGTGCAAATAATTGCACAAAACGCACAAATTACAGCTACCGAATCTTACAGCTGCACTCCTCTTACCAAACGCTCCAAAGGAAAGAACAAACGGAATCCCCAACTCCGGTATTTGGCCTGTTCAAATCCTGCAAAGACGCCCACATTGAACATTATAAAGTTCATGGAGTAGCCCCATTCGGTATAATGCCTCAGATTGGGCTGTAGCAGATAAGAAAGTTGTATCCCCTCGCGAATCATGGGGTTGGTGAAAATCGGAATATATTTAAGCGCCAGATAGGGCGTTTGAATCCTAATGTGGGCCTGCAGGTGCCATTCGGGAGTAGAAACTCTATAGGTTGGGAGTAACTGAAAAGTATTTAAATCGCGGCTGAGCGATACTCCGGTTTGGTTGGAATAAATATGGTGAAAATCTGCAAAATATAATTGTTTGGACTGCAAAAAGGTTCCGGCCGTAACGCGGTAGTCCAAGGTGTGGTGGTAACCAAAATTTTTGCTTTGGGATACCGACGCCGACAGAAAATCAAATTCGGATTGGGAGCCCCGTAAACGGGGTATACCCTTTATCCACTCCACAAAAAAGGTTGGATAATCAGAAGAAAGCATGATTTTGCGCCCCTCCATCATACGGTAGTATCGTTTGGGCGTATACAAAATACCCATACGTATTACGGCTGCCCGATGGGGATCGATGATGGCCGGATTGTCCTGCACATAAGGGTTGTTATCGGGAATATTGGGAGAAAAGGAGCGGCAATCCTTATAAAAAAAGGAGTAATCGCTGTGGTTCTCCAACGGACGCCGATCTTCCCATTTGAAGCCCAAGCTCCAAGTCAATCCATTGGCCAAATCGATTTGGTGGTTAAACCGTACCCCTCTGCCCTCATAAAAACGGGCAGGATTGACTCTAAAATACAGTGTAGACAAATCGTTAACTAATCCAACACCTTGATTGTCAGCAAGATCCCGCGTTTGAGAGTATAGCGAAAGACCCCAATAGCCCCTCCGACCGGCCCAATAACGCTGCTCCGCTAAAACATTCCACATCAGGGCCTGACGGCCAAACGCCCAGGAGGCACGCCCACGCAGTTGGATATACCCATTATTTTTGGTCTCTTTCCGTAACCTCAGCGCCTGCCCGTAGACATATCCGTCTACCGTGTTAAAAGATGATTCCAAGGGGTTGAGTATTCCGGAGTAGCCAATGCTCCACAAAGAATCGACATTAAATGTATAGCCGCTGCCCAATACGCCCGATACTGTTTCTTTCCTTTTTTGACGCTTTCCTTCGGGGGTATAAGGCGCCGCCTTAATCGAATCGGATACGATAAAAAGCTCCAGTTCCCTGCGCTCCAAGGGGGCCGGCCGCATCAAGACCCAATAGGCCGAATCTTTTGGGGCTTGCAGGCTATCCTTTATAATCCTGTAGTTGTTCACTACCTCTAAAGAAGGCTTCTCGCCCCGCTCCCTGCGTTCCTCTTCCCGAACCGCAACAATAGCCTGATCCTGAATTTTGCGCAATTCGCGCATATCCTTGGGCTTTAGCTCCGATTGATTCAACAGTTCCTGAACTTTCCGGATCGGTTCATGTTCCGCAGAGGATTTTCGTGCAATACGTTGATTTTGACGCACATCAACATATTTAATCGACCCGGAAAACTGTCCGTTAGCTCCCAGTCCAAATCCATCAAATTCGCCTTTGATACTATAGCTAACCGGCAGTAATACCTCATCCGATACAAAACGATAGGTTTGCTGTGCGCTTGCCTTGATATATTGTTGAGAAAGACTTAAATCCAAGGCCTGTACACACCATTTTTCCCGTACAATAAACAAATATCCGGTAAATAAATCATTGGCCTTGCGTCTGGGCGTTACCTGTATTTTAGCCACCCACTGCCCATCTACCTCGGAATCGCCGAGGTATTTATATGCGTAATTCTGAAAAGCATTGGTAGCCAGAGGCATATTGGAGCGATTGCTGTAAATGTTCAAATTGGCCAATCCCATTTGCATATCGTTTTCGTTTATGCCCAATTTTTTAAGATCGACATTGGCTGCCGTTTTTTCGGATTTAATGGTTTGTTCATACTTATCCGGAGCGGTGTATTTTATTTCGCTCACGGACTCCTGAATACCGGAAAGATCTTTGACGGCTGCACGTTGCTCTTTATTCATCGCCATATAAGCCATGCCCCTGAGTTTGGTTACCTGCATATTGGTTTTCAGGTATACTTCGGCCGTGTAACTTTCTACTAAATTGCGGTAATAAGAAGCCATGCCTATGGCTTTACGCATAATGGTGTAGGCGAGGTCTTCTTTTCTTGGGGTTACATACACGGCAGGAATTTGATATTCAGCCTCTTCTAAAACAATCACCTTGAATATGCCTTCCATTTTGGGGGCCGAGGTCCAACTAAGCGTAGCGGCTTGATAACCCATACAGGTTACGGCTAATTGATAGACACCCGCCGGAGCCGCCAACTCAAACACACCCGAAGCATTAGCCACCACTCCCTGTCTCAACTCCTGTATGTACACCGAAGCATAAGCCACCGGTTCCTGCATCCGATCCACTACCCTACCCGTCAAATACTGGGCCTGTAAAGTGGAAATGCACAAGATAAAAACAATCGATAGAGCGCAGAGCGATTTTTTCATGTTTCGATACCATCGGTTTTATGATCTATCGTTCTGCAAAAACAGTGCCGAGCCTGTTATTTCTCGGTAATCGCGCCGGCCACGGTATTGACCACCAATGCCCGCAAACGACCTACCTCATTACTATTCGCATCGTTCGGATGTACCCTGTTGGTCAATAAAATAACCGCTGTTTGCGATGCGGGATCAATAGTAATCGAGGTTCCGGTATACCCCGTATGTCCGTAACTTACGTCAGGAGTAAGCAAACTTCCGTTGCCTGATGAGAAATGACCCCATCCCAAAGAACGGTCAAACGATAGCACAGTCGTCATAACTTCAACCGTCAAGGGGCTTAATATACGCTTTCCGTTATATTCGCCTCCGTTCATTAAAGCGGCGGCCAATAAAGCCAAATCCTGGGCAGACGAGAAAACGCCGGCATTGCCGGAGTTACCGTCGTTGAGCAAGCGCGCCAGCGGATCGTGTACTTTGCCCCGCAAAACCGACCCGTCCGGCTCTTTTTCGGTGGGGGCGCATAATGCCAGTATCTCTCCTGTGGGGTTATAGGTGGTGTGGGTCATCCCCAAGGCGTCAAAAACATTTTTTTGGGCATAATCACACAATTTTTCTCCGGTAATATTCTGCAGTACATTTTGCAGGGTGATGAAATTGAGGCAACTGTACAGGTACCGAGTACCGGGCCTGGAGAGCCTCGGCATAACGGAAATCGAATCAATCAAAGCCTGTGGATTGGGAGAACCGTATACATTGGTCAGTTTTGTTGCTGTAATGTATGACGGTAATCCGGAAGTATGGGTCAACAGATCAACAATGCGAATCTCTACGGCCCGATCTGTTCCGGGGTTGGCCCAGGGCAAAAAACCCGGAATATACATCGACACGGGATCGGTTAAACGAAGTTTACCGTTTTCTACCAACTGCATAATAGAGGTTGCGCAACCAACTGGTTTGCTTACAGATGCCATATCAAAAACGGTATTTACGGTCATGGGCTCCACATCGGGATATACCGATTTGTTGCCGTATGCCTTTAGGTAGGCTAACGATCCGTGACGAACAACCGCCAAAACGGCTCCGGGAATCTCATTCCTTTCAATCGATCCATTAATCAGGTCGTCTACAAGGGTGAGTTTTTGAGGATTCAAACCCGCTTTTTGGGGAGAAGTAAGACGAATCGAGTCCGAGGAAGATGTGCAACTCGCAAAAAAACACAGCGTTACAAGGGTCAGGGAGGATAAGAGTATTTTCTTCATCATGAGTATTTATTATATTTTATTTTTTGGTAACCGCGCCAGCCACCGCATTGGCTACCAACGCCCGCAACCGCACCACGCTGCCCACATCATTAGGATGGACTCTGTGCGACAAAAGAATGACTGCCGTCTGCGATACGGGATCAATCACTATGGAAGTGCCGGTATAACCAGTATGTCCGTAAGTATGTTCCGGATCAAAAAGGTTTCCGTTGTTGGAGGAGTAAGAGGAGTAATTATCCCATCCCAAGGATCGGCCTAAAGATTTGTATGCTTCCGGAACAGTCGTCATGATTTCAACCGTCAGGGGACTTAAAATACGTTTCCCGTTGTATGCGCCGCCATTCATCAGGGCAGCCGCCAACAAGGCCAAATCTTCTGCACAGGAGAATATCCCGGCATTGCCCGAATTGCCGTCGTTGAGCAAAAGCGCCAACGGGTCATGGACTTTGCCCCGCAACACGGAGCCGTCGACCTGTTTCTCTGTGGGTGCGGTCAGGGCCAATATTTCTCCTGTAGGATTATAGGCTGTACGGGTCATTCCCAATACGTCAAAAATATTTTTTTGGGCATAATCACAGAGTCTTTCGCCGGTAATATTTTGCAACACGTTTTGGAGGGTTATGAAATTTAAACAACTGTACTGGAAGCGGGTAGTAGGTCTAAAGTCCCTCGGCATCATGGCGATCGAATCAATCAATGCCTGTGGATTGGGAGCGCCGTATCTGTCGGTCAGCTTTGTCGCCGTAATATACGCAGGCAATCCCGAAGAATGGGTCAGCAGATCAACAATACGAATCTCGACTTCTCTGCCCGTTTCGGGATCAACCCATGGCCGAAAGCCGGGGATATACATCAAAACCGGATCGGTCAGGCGCAATTTGCCGTTTTCTACCAATTGCATGATAGAAATAGCCGTACCCACCGGTTTGCTTACAGAAGCCATGTCAAATACAGTGTTTATCGTCATGGGTTCTACATCGGGATATACCGATTTATGGCCGTAAGCCTTTAAAT
>Ga0082212_10008197_pt1 | contig 13690 bp, 10 predicted proteins | sample TergutNt197P3_FD_71548 | JGI IMG/M metagenome (GOLD analysis project Ga0082212, IMG submission 71548) | Neocapritermes taracua P3 segment gut microbial communities from Petit-Saut dam, French Guiana - Nt197 P3 | ecosystem: Host-associated > Arthropoda: Insects > Digestive system > Gut ... | reverse complement strand
AGCGGACGTCGGCTGCGGAAACGGCGCGACGCTCCGTTATCTGAAAAGTAAATATGACATCACCGCAACAGGATTTGACGTCTCCGAAGAATGCCTTGCTTCCGCAAAGGCGTCAGCGCCCGGAGTCGAATTCATACTCGGTGACGCCGCGCGTTTTCAACGCGAAAACGACAGCGTCGATATAGTCTTCTGCGAATGCGCGCTGTCTGATATGGACGGACCGGAGTATATCCTGAAACAGATCCACAACCTGCTGCGCCCGGGAGGAAAGCTGGTTTTTTCCGATATCTACGCTAAAAAACCATCTATCGCCCCTTGGACCAAAGACGCATTGATCACCCTGATAACAGCAGCAGGATTCGAAATAATAATTGAAGAAGACCACACACCGGCGCTCGTTACTTTCGCCGCCGAGTACTATAACAGCGGCTGCGCGGGATTGGGGTATATTCTTGTGATAGCCGGGAAAAGCGTATGACAATGACGCCGCTTGATAATTGGATAAGGGCAAAAACCGGTATTCCGGAAACATATGCGCCAAACAGTCATGTGCAAGGCTGCCGGTCCGAAAGCGAACTTAAACAAATCGCACGGGCCATCGAGGAATATCAGCTTGAAAAGCTCCGTGAGACTCTCGGTTACGCAAAAACCCGAAGCCGGTTCTACCGCGGGCATCTCTCCGGAACGGAGCCTGAAAATATAAAAACCATCGAAGACGTCAGGCGCATACCATTCACGGCTGCGGATATGATAACGAAAACTCCGCTTGATTTTGTATGCGTCCGGCCGGGAGACATAGGGCGCATAGTCACAATACCCACATCGGGTACTACAGGTCCTCCCAAGCGCGTTTATTTCACAAATGACGATCAGGAACTGACGCGCGACTTTTTTCATCATGGCATGACGACGCTCGCGGATGAAAACGATTTGGTAATAATCTTTCTGCCGGGCAAAACAACGGGAAGCATCGGCGACCTGCTGCTGCGCGCCCTTGAACGCTTCAATTGCCGCGGGATCGTTTACGGTCCCATAGACGATTACCAACTGGCGGGGCAGGCGCTGTCCGCTAGCGGGGCTGTCTGCGCCGTCGGCCTCCCATCCCAGCTCTTCGCGCTGTCCCGCTTTCACCCTGAGTTAAATCTCAAGAGCGTCCTGCTGTGCTCTGATTACGTTTCCGCAGCCATTACCCATGCACTTGAAAGTACATGGGGCTGCGAAGTGTTCAGCCACTATGGGATGATCGAGAGCGGCCTCGGCGGCGGGGTTGACTGCAGCGCGCACGCGGGTTATCATATGAGGGAGGCCGACTTGTTATTTGAAATCGTGGACCCAGTCTCAGGGGACTCCGTTCCTGACGGCAAAAGCGGGGAAATCGTTTTCACAACACTTACGCGCCGTGGGATGCCGCTCATCAGGTATAAAACCGGAGACATTTCGCGGGTATTGCCGGATCCTTGCCCCTGCGGTTCGTTTCTTCGCAGGTTCGGCCCCGTTTCAGGCAGAACAACCGCCGGCGCGTTAATGCGCAATGGGTACAATATCACAATGCCGGCCCTTGACGAACTGCTATTCACGGTCCCCAGCCTGATCGGATTCTCGGCGGAATTCACGCGCGGAACCGGCGCAGATACCCTTACGATCACCGTCTTCGCGGCTGGCGGTACTCAGGCAGCACGCGACGCCGGGCGGCGTATCATAGATGACGCGCATCTCGGTGAACATATAAATGACGGTCTTCTCAAGCTTGAAATCAGGCAGGGCGGCGTCGGAGCTTTGACATACGGGAATACGAAACGGGGAATTACCGGGAATACCGGACCGGCAGTGAAAAATGCTTAAACACAAAGATAGGGGTGGTATATATGACAAAAAACGAACTGGCAATGGGGATATTCAGCAGCGGGATTAACTGCGGGGCGTCAGTCCTGGCAGCGTTCAGCGAGGACTATGATTTGGAATCGGACGTCGCAAAGAGACTTGCGTGCGCGTTTGGAGGCGGATTCCATAGAGGCGGCATTTGCGGCGCGCTCTCCGGCGCTTTATGCGTCGTCGGTCTGAAATATGGGCAGTATATCGGGGACGACCTTGCGTCAAGGGCTAACTGCAATGCAAAAGCGGCGCAGATCACCGACAAATTCATTGAAAGAAACGGCGCGATCAACTGCAGCGAACTGCTCGGCTGCGACGTTACGACTGAAGAAGGCATGGAAACAGTGCGCCAAAAGGTTGCGTTCTGCGCGGGTCTGGTCGCCGGCTCGGTAGAAGATCTCGTTGAACTGGGTTACTGACAGATTGCGTGTAACACGGGCAGCCGGGATTTCACTCTGACTCAGTGTGACATTCAGTTTTTTCACATTTTCAATTGTATAAAACTTCATTTTTTGCATCTATTCCATTAAGGAATAGATGCAAAAAAAAGGAATTGCTTACCCCGGACAAGCTTGGTAGACTTTGTGTTATTACAACATATTAGATATCATGATACACTTGGGCTCAGAGTTGGTTGAGGTAGGGACACAGTGCTGAAATTCATTGGGAAAAGGCTGCTTATGCTGATACCCGTACTATTGGGTATTTCGATCATAGTATTGCTGTTATTGGAAATAACACCGGGCGATCCCGCCAGTATGATGCTGGGTACTCAAGCGACCCCCGAAAGAGTCGCGGTACTTCGCGAACAACTGGGGCTCGACGACCCTATCTATGTTCGTTATATTAACTTTATCAAAGGAATATTCAAAGGAGACTTCGGCACGTCATTTTTAACAAAACGCGCTGTATATGACGATATGGTCATGCGCATACCCTATACGCTGATCCTTGTGGGTATCAGCATCGGTTTTTCTGTGATACTTGGGATCCCCCTCGGTGTTTTCGCGGCGACGCGGCATAACACATGGAAGGACAATGGCGCTATGTTCATAGCGCTGTTTTTCGTTTCCATGCCGGTATTCTGGTTTTCACTGCTGCTTGTCCGGTTATTCGGAGTTCAATTGCGATGGTTCCCGATATCCGGGATCGATACATGGCAGGGGTGGATATTGCCGGTCGTCTCAATGTCGCTCGGATTCATAGCGACCATAGCCCGGCAAACGCGCTCCAATATGCTTGAGGTAGTCCGTCAGGATTACATAGTGACAGCAAAAGCTAAAGGCCTTACAGATCGCAAGGTCATCTACCGCCATGCCCTAAAAAATGCAATGATCCCTGTGATCATGGTTATCGGAAGCCTGTTCGGGCTGATGATCGGCGGCGCGCTTATAACCGAAGTCATATTCGGGCTGCCCGGTCTTGGCGTTTACACGCTGGCGGGCCTCACCGGAAGGGACTATCCGGTCATACAGGGAAGCGTTTTTATTCTTTCCGTAATGTTTTCACTTGTCATTTTGATAGTCGATGTGATCTTCGCGATAGTCGACCCGCGGATTCGTTCCCAGTACGGGCATAAAAGCCAAAAGAAACGGGGAGTTGGTGAACAGCTTGAAGAAGAGCCGCAAGAAATCGAAACTTAAAGACATTTGGCGCAGGCTGAAAAAGAACAAGCTCGCGGTTGCCGGGCTGTTCGTATTGATACTGATCATTATCATTGCGATCATCGCGCCGGTACTTGCGCCGTACCATTACTCGACGCAGGATTCCAAATCATCATATGCAGGCGCGAGCCCCGCGCATATTCTCGGAGCGGATAAGCTGGGGCGCGACCTGTTGAGCCGGCTTTTATTCGGCGCGAGAGCTTCGCTTCAGATGGGGTTTATCGCTATCGCGATCGCGGCGATAATCGGCGTTACGATCGGCGCTATCGCCGGGTATTTCGGCGGCTGGACGGATAACATCTGCATGCGTGTTCTGGATATCTATCAGGCGATACCAATGCTGCTCCTTTGCATAACCCTCGCCGCGATTCTGGGTCCGAGCCTGCAAAACGCCATTATCGCCCTTGGCGTCAGCCATGTGCCCTCTTTTGCGAGGCTTATGCGCGCGTCGGTTCTTACCGTCCGCGAAAAGGAATTCATCGAGTCGGCAAGGGCGATCAATGTCGGCAACACACGGATTATTTTGACCCATGTGGTGCCAAACGCTATGGCACCGATAATAGTAGAAATTACAATGGGTATCGGTATGTGCATACTGGCAGGGTCCCTGCTCAGTTTCGTGGGTCTGGGCGTGCAGCCGCCGACTCCCGAATGGGGCACCATGATATCTGACGGGCGGAGCGTTATGCGTGAACACCCGACGCTGGCCCTTTATCCGGGCGTTTGCGTAATGCTCAGCGTATTAGCGTGCAACCTGCTTGGCGACGGGCTTCGCGACGCGCTGGACCCGCGGCTTAAGAATTAGGTAAACACTGATCAAGTGTCATTACTGATCACGCCCTTTGGTGCAAAGGGCGGCGAAGAATCTTACCGTCGTAATGTGCTTACAACCCAAAGGAAAAGATCCTTCGCTGCTCTCAGGATGACAACAGAGTTGATTTAATCATCGTTTACTCGGGGGTTAGGTGACGAGGGTTACGAAAGGTAATTCATATGGCGGAAATCTTACTTGAAGTACGTGATTTGGCGGTGGAATATCACACCGACGAAGCTAATATCTATGCCATCAACCATATCGACCTCAAAATAAAAAAAGGTGAAACGATAGGCCTGGTCGGCGAAACAGGCGCCGGGAAAACTTCTATCGCGCGAAGCATCCTGCGCATACTCCCTATGCCGCCGGCAAAAATCATCTCCGGGGAAATCTTCTATAACGGGAATGACCTCCTGAAACTCTCGGAACGGGAAATGCGAAAAATCCGCGGGAACAAAATCGCAATGATATTCCAGGATCCGATGACTGCTCTGAACCCGATCGAAACCGTTGGTTTTCAGATCGCCGAAACGATCAAACAACATAACCATGTCTCTGGCGTCGAGGCGCATACGCGGGCCTGCGATATGCTGGAGACGGTAGGCATACCTATGGAACGTTTCAAGGATTTCCCTCACCAGTTCTCAGGCGGTATGAAACAGCGCGTAGTGATAGCCATGGCGCTCGCGTGCAATCCGGAACTTCTGCTTGCAGATGAGCCGACCACAGCCCTCGACGTCACGATCCAGGCGCAAGTCCTTGAAATGATGCAGTCGCTGAAGGAAAAGCTCGAGACGTCAGTCGTAATGATCACGCACGATCTGGGCGTCGTTGCGGACTTTTGCGACAGCGTAGCTGTCGTATACGCGGGAGAAATCGTGGAACGCGGTACTGTAGAAGATATATTTGACCGCGCGGACCACCCATATACTCTGGGTTTGTTCGGGTCGCTGCCAAAACTTGACGCGACTGAAAACCGGCTCAGACCGATAAAAGGGCTTATGCCTGACCCGACGAATCTGCCTGAGGGCTGCCGGTTTTACGACCGCTGCCCCCGCGCGGAGGAGAAATGCTCAAAAACTTCCCCTGAAGAAATCGAAATAGCGCCCGGGCATACAGTAAAATGTTTTTCGGCGGGAGCCGCAAGTGTAATTCCGGACGACGGCGGACGCGGCGCGCAGGCTTCAACGAAAGAAAAAACCGCGGCTGAACCCCGGGGCGGCGATCCTTCAAAAGTCGCCATGTCTCCGCTGCTTGAAGTACGGGACCTGAAAAAATATTTCAAGACAAACAGCGGTATGCTCCATGCCGTGGACGGGATCAACTTCTCTCTTGAGGAAGGCAAAACTCTGGGCGTCGTCGGCGAATCCGGCTGCGGCAAATCCACATTGGGGCGCGCGATATTGCATCTTCTGGATGCGACGGACGGCAGGATATTCTTTTGCGGTAATGATATTACAAACCCGACAAGAAGGGAAACGCGAAAGCTGCGCGAAGATATGCAGATAATCTTCCAGGACCCGTATTCCTCTCTTGACCCGCGTAAATCAGTCAGCGAAGCCATAATGGAGCCTCTGGTCATGCAAGGCAGTTTGTCCAGAGACGATATGCGGGCGGAGACGCGGATGCTGATGGATACTGTTGGCCTGGCCGCCCGTTTTGAAAACTCGTACCCCCACGAACTTGACGGGGGGCGGCGCCAGCGGATAGGGATAGCCCGCGCCCTCTCCCTGAAACCGAAATTTATCGTTTGCGATGAACCGGTATCGGCGCTGGACGTTTCCATTCAAGCCCAGATCATAAACCTTATGCTGGATCTGCAGGAAGACCGCGGGCTGGCGTACATGTTCGTCACCCATGATTTGTCAGTCGTCAAATATATTTCGGACGATATAATGGTCATGTATCTGGGGCAAATGGTAGAAAAAGCCGCTGCTGACGAACTGTTCCGCGACCCGCGGCACCCCTATACCCAGGCGCTGCTTTCCGCTTTGCCCGTTCCAAGTATACATGACAAAACCAAACGAATACTTTTACGCGGGGAACTCACATCCCCGATCAACCCCAAACCGGGATGCCGTTTCGCGGCGCGGTGCCGGTACTCCTCGGAGGAATGCTCTGGTATGCAAACACTCGAAGAATGCTCTCCCGGTCATTTCGTAGCGTGTTGCAGATATAAAGAAGTCGATAAACTTGAAGAGACAAAATATTGAATTGGAGGATGAAATGAAAAATCACGTAAAAAAACTGATCGCGTTGCTTCTGGTATGCCTTATGGTCGCACCTCTTGCGGCATGCGGCAAAACCAGCGATGACGCCCCGGCAAACACGAACACCGCAAGCAGCCCGAGCGGCGACGCCGCTCCCGCCAAAAGGGATGTCTTGAACGTCGGAGTATTTCTCGACCCCGGCACCCTGGATCCCCTCTTCATGACGGGAAAAGGCGGTTATTTAAGCGTCATGCGGACATTTTGCGAACCTCTGTGGGATTACCGTTTTCCCAGCGGCGAGAAGTTCTGGGTACTCGCCACCGCGTTTGACCGCGTCGGGGACGACGACCTCCACTACACGCTGAAGCTCCGCGAGGGCGTGACATTCTCAAATGGCAACCCGTTCACGGCTGACGACGTATTATTCACATTTAAGATCAACCACGACGACGGAAGGGCCTTCCTGAATGTCAAATGCATCGATATTGACAGGACAAAGAAGATCGACGACTATACTATCGACGTATACTACACGCACTATGACCCGTCGCAGGAGCTGGGCTCAGTCCAGATGGGTATTGTTAACGCCGCGAGCTACAATCAGGCTGATTTTTCAAATAACCCTGTCGGGACCGGCGCGTACACAGTCAAGGAATATGTCGTAAACAGCCATGTAACCGTTGAGCGCCGCGACGACTATTGGGGCGATACCCCTGAAATCAAGACGATCAACTTCAAGTGCCTTGCTGAAGAATCACAGAGAGTCAACGCGCTTGAAACCGGCGCCGTCGACATAGCCCTCATCCCCATGAAAGAGGCCGGCTATATAGAATCCATTGGCCAGAAAGCCGAGATCCTGAACTTCGGCGCGTCTTTGGCAACATGGTTCAGCCTCGCGGCCGACGGCCCGCTCGCTTCCGCGGACGCCCGTTCCGCCGTCGCTTTCGCGACTGACAGCCAGGCAGTTTCCGACGTTGCTTTCGGAGGCAGGGCGGATCTTGTCCGTTTGGGCGTATCTGAATATTTTATAGAGCTGCAGGACCGTTACTTCAATATGCATGAAGCGTATGTAGACAGATATAACCTCGACAGGGCCAGAGAGCTGGCTGAGAAATCAGGCCTGGTCGGTCAAACGCTCCGCATAGTTACAAACGGAGACCCGAACTACGTCACGGCTGCGGAGGTAGTACAAAACGGCCTCGAGCAGATCGGCGTCAATTCAAGCATAGTCAACTATGACCAGGCTACATACTTCAACTTCCTGGTGTCAAGTAATAAAGAGTATGATATCGCTATCAATGAACCTGTCGCGCCCAGCAATCTCCCGGCTGACATTTTCGGCAACTACCCGACATTTATCCCCCAGGACTGGGAAGGCCCGGAGCGCGACGAGTATCACGCGCTTGCCCACGAGGTGAACTCCACGTATGACCCGGCGGCGCGCATGGATAAAGTTTACGATCTGCTTCTCTTGTTCAACAAGCACCTGCTATGGTTCGGCATATGCGAAAACCCGTACGTCATGGGTCTGAGCAACGAGCTCAAGAACGTTCAGTACACCTTGTCCGGCGTCACCCTGCTGCAGAACATCAAATTCTAAATAAGGTAAACTTGACGATTAGGTAAGTTCATGTTATTTTATTAAAAACTTTAATCCAAAAAAAGGAGAGAGAATATGAAGCCCAGAAAAGTATTGGCAGTAATTATAGCATTACTGATGCTGACGTCGATCGTCCTGTCGTGTAAAAAAGACGATAAACCTGCGGATCAAGGGTCTCAAAGCTCCGCCCCCGCGGACCAAAGCCCTGCGGTTTCGTCCGGCAGCGCTTCCCCCAGAGAGATCGCGCAGGCAGCGATAGCCCACGCCGACCTGATCAACTCGGAGATCCGCAAAGGCGTGACAAGTTCGAAAGACACCCTTACTTTCGCAGCCATCAGGGATCCGGGGAATCTGGAATTCGGCAACCTGCTGGAATTCACCTTGTACCCGTTCGGAACAATGACATTAGAGTATTTCATGAGATATGATTTCAGCACCGGCAAGTATTTCTCGCCTGTATGTACTTATGAGGCCGATGCGGACTTCAAAGGCGCCACATTCCATATCACGCCAAACATAATGATGAACGACGGCAACCTATTCACGGTTGAGGACGTCCTGATATCCATCCAGGCATTCCGCGACCACAGCCCAATGAGCTGGCATATGGAGTTTGTTGACACTGCCAACGCGACGATCATAGACCAGTACACCCTGCATCTGCCGTTCACCACTGTCAACGGCGTCTGGGAATCAGCGTTCCAGATGTTCACCGTTATCAGCGGCGAGGCTTATAATGCCGTGGGCGGCGACCTGAGCTTCTATATGGCGCCTGTCGGGCCGATGCCGTATAACCTTACCGAGCATATACCCGGCGAATCTATGACGCTCACCGCGTTTGAGAACTATTACCGCGGCGAGCCTCCTATCAAATACGTCACAATGAAAGTCATCAGCGACCGGACCGCCGCGTTTATGGCCCTCCAGAACGGCGACATCGACCTGCTCTGGAATATCAGCGCGGATCAGGTAAAAACAGTCCACGCGAGCAGTAACATGAAGCAGGCTATGATGGGTGAAAACATGATCGCGTATGTCGGCATGAACTCTGGCAACGCGGCGCTCTCCGATTTCCGCGTCCGCCAGGCGATATCCCTTGCGATAAACCGCCAGGATATTATCGACGGCGCTTATGACGGGCTTGCTTTCGCGGCGACCAGTATATTGACCAGGGAAACGCTGGGATACAACCCCGCCTGGGATTCGAACTCCACACTCCCGGCCCAGGATATCGCAAAGGCCAAAGAGTTGATGGCGGATGCTGGTTACGGCGGCGGCTTGACGCTGCGCCTCCTCGCGGAGTCCACCATCAACTTCCAGCTTGTAACTGAGCAGCTGGCCCTTCAGCTCGGCGAAATCGGGATCACCCTCCAGCCCGAACTGACGGACTATGCGACCATGGGCGCAAAACTTTTCAGCGACGATGTGAGCGGATACGACCTGTATCTGCAGCTTTGCCAGGTTTCCGACGACGGGGTATCGACACTCGACAACCCGCAGTTGTTCAGGGCAACGCATCCGGAGCTTTCGTCGGACGGGTCCAATGCCGGCTGGTCCGCGATTTGGGACAAGATCCGCGCGACTCCTGTCGGCTCGGAACGCGAAGCTATATATCAGGAAGCAAACGCGTATTTCATCGAGAAGGGCCAGTACTGGGTACCGCTGCTGGTCAGCCAGACCTATGTCGCCATGAACCCGGATCTTACCGGAGTTCGCCGAAACGGCTTCCTGTTCTACTTTGAGGACGCCTATTTTAAGTAAACAAGTCGTAAAAAATCGCACGATCCCTTGAGATTCTTGATTCCGGATGAGTCCGCGGCAGCATTCGCGGACTCATCGCGGATAGATTGTTTTTGTTCCAATAGGGGGTTCCGATGATAAAGTATTTCATCAAACGGCTGATTTATATTATACCCGTTCTGATCGGCGTATCTATTTTTATTTTTGCCGTCCTGTATATGACGCCGGGCGACCCTACGGATATCTTCCTGTCGATGAATGTCAACGAATCTATACGCCACGAATGGCGCGAAGAACGCGGCTTGAACGATCCGTTATACGTGCAGTATTTCAACTTTATCAGCGGGATAGTCCTGCGCTGGGACTGGGGTACGTCCTATAAAACAGGGCAGTCTGTGACCGGCGACCTCATGGTGCGCTTCCCTAACACGTTTTTGCTTGCGTGCCTGACTACTTTTGTCGCGGTCATTATCGGCATATTACTTGGCGTTTTTACCGCAAAACATCAGAACACATGGCTCGATACCACTTTTTCCGTCGTAGGGATGGTGGGAGTTTCGATGCCTCAGTTTTGGCTCGGATTGGTTCTGCTTATCGTGTTTGGTTTCAACCTGAAATGGTTTCCCATTTCGGGGTTTTCCGGTCCCAAGTATTGGGTTTTGCCGTCGATCGCGCTTGGAGTGCAAAACGCGGCTATATTACTGAGATTTACGCGGACAAGCGTTCTTGACTGCATAAGGCAGGACTATGTACGCACCGCCAGGGCCAAAGGGCAGGTCGAACGTGTGATCACGTGGCATCATATAGTCAGAAACGCTCTGATACCAATAATCACGACCGTCGGGTCGCTGTTCGGGGGCGCGCTCGGGATGGCAATGGTCCTGGAACAGGTATTCTCCATCAACGGCGTCGGCCGGTTAATGGTAGAGGCTATAGCGGTGCGCGACTATCCGATCATCCGCGCTTCGATAATGCTGCTTGCGACAAGTTACAGTGTCATATACCTTATACTTGATTTATTATACGCCGCCGTCGACCCCCGCATCAGGGCGGATTTCAAAAACCAGGCGTTTTTCGGGTCTCGGTTCCGCAGCAGGCGTCTTTCAGGAAAGGGGGCAGCCAATGCCTGAGATGAGTACAAAACCACAGAAATCGGATGAGGTTTTCGTTGTAAAGCATAGGAGTATGTTCCGCCAGATTCTGGACAGGCTTGTGAGGAACAAGTCCGCCATGATCGGTTTCAGCCTCCTGATGATAATCATCATCCTGTGCTTGCTTGCGCCTGTAATAGCTCCCGAAGGCTACAACGCGCAGAATCTGCGCGCGAAATTTGAGCCGCCGTCCATGCAGCATCTTGCAGGTACCGACAATCTCGGCCGCGATATATTCGCCCGTATATTATATGGAGGCAGGATTTCCCTGTTGATAGGATTTGTTTCCACACTTTTCTCCGCAGTGGTCGGCGTCATCGTCGGGCTGTTCGCGGGTTTCTACGGAGGCAAAGCCGATAATATCGTGATGCGGATCCTGGACATAATCATGTCGATACCATCCATACTCCTCGCCATCACGATCGCTTCGATCCTTGGCACCGGCGTGAGAAGCGCTATTCTCGCGATCGGAATAGCTTCGATCCCAATTTACGCGCGGCAGGCGCGCGCGCCTATTATACAAGTCAAGAATGAGGAATACATTGAAGCCGCGCGGGCCATAAGCGCCAGCAGACTACGTATAATGTTCAGGCATTTACTGCCGAACATCCTGTCTCCATTGATAGTGCAAACTACTGTAAATGTCGCGATGTCTATCATGCTTGCGGCGGGTCTCAGTTTCCTCGGTATGGGCGTACAACCTCCGAATCCTGAATGGGGCGCTATTATCACATCGGCAAAAGTTTATATCATCGACCATTCATATATGGTCACAATGCCTGGTATCGCAATGGCATTAACGGTCATCGCTTTGAATCTTTTCGGCGACGGATTGAGAGACTGCCTTGACCCGAGACTCAAGATTTGATCAGGGGCGATTGGTACAGTGAGTGAGAATATTCTTTCTGTCAAAAATCTGACAGTCAAATACATATCCAGAGAAGTCGGCACCTGCCACGCGGTCAACGACGTTTCATTCGACGTGCGAAAAGGCGAGACAGTCGGTCTGGTCGGTGAGACCGGCGCCGGCAAGACAACGATCGCGCTTAGTATAATGCGGCTCTTGCAGACGCCCCCGGCGCGCGTCGTTTCAGGAGAGATATATCTGGGCGGCGATAATATTCTCGAAATGTCTGACGCCGGCTTGCGCAGCATACGAGGCGCCAGGATAGCCATGATTTTTCAAGATCCTATGACTTCGCTGAACCCGATCGACAAGGTCGGGGATCAAATAAGCGAAATGATCAGGCTTCATATGAAGCTGAATAAAGCGCAGGCCGCCGAAAAAGCTGTTGAGATGCTTGAGACTGTCGGTATCCCCTCTACGCGCTTCTTTGATTACCCGCATCAGTTTTCCGGAGGTATGAAGCAGCGAGTAATTATAGCCATCGCCCTGGCGTGTAAACCGGAGTTACTGCTCGCGGACGAGCCGACTACAGCACTTGACGTGACGATTCAGGCGCAAGTCCTGAATATGATGAAGGACCTTAAGAACGAACTTAGCACTTCGATGCTTCTGATCACACATGACCTGGGCGTCGTCGCGGAAACCTGCGACCGGGTCGCGGTTATATACGCCGGTGAAATAGTCGAGATAGGGATGGCCGACGCGGTTTTTGAAAAGAGGAGCCACCCGTACACCCAAGGCCTGTTCAACTCCTTACCGATAATAACCGGGGCGCGCAAGAGGCTCATTCCGATCGAAGGCCTTATGCCGGATCCTACCGCGCTTCCCGAAGGCTGCAAATTCTCGCCGAGATGCCCGCTTTGCGATGAGCAGTGCAGGAATACACAGGTAGATCTGCACCAAGAGTCCGACAACCACTTTGTACGCTGTCTCAAAGCCAGTGGTCTGTAAAGTCTAAAAGTCCTGCATATAAGTAAACACTGATTAAGTGTCATTCTGCTCAACTCCTTTTGTACAAAGGAGTTTACGAAGAATCTTGCTTTCGTAGTATACGGCACGTCTTAACACTTTAAGGATCAGGGGATGTGAAATGCCAACACCTTTACTTCAGGTAGATAACCTTAAAAAGTACTTTGAGGTACCTCAGGGATATCTTCACGCGGTAGACGACGTGAGTTTCTCTATAAATCAAGGCGAAACTCTGGGCGTCGTTGGTGAATCAGGCTGCGGAAAGTCGACCCTCGGCCGCGTTGTGCTGCACCTTTTGGAAAGCACCGGCGGCAAGATCATTTTTGACGGCGAGGATGTCACACGCGTTACCACCGCAAAGCTCAGGGAGCTTAGCGGCAGGATGCAGATCATTTTTCAAGATCCTTACTCATCGCTGAACCCAAGAATGACTATTTTCCAAACGATCTCCGAAGCAATGCTGATAGCGAAAAAACTTTCGCGCGCCGACATTAAAAAACGCGTTTTCGATTTGATGGATACCGTCGGCCTGGCGCGCCGTTTCGTCAACGCGTACCCGCACGAACTCGACGGAGGCCGCAGACAGCGGATCGGTATTGCGCGCGCTTTATCTATCGAACCTGAATTCATTGTATGCGACGAACCTGTATCCGCGCTCGACGTCTCGATACAGGCACAGATACTGAATCTTCTGATCGACATTCAAGAGGAGATGGGTATAGCATACATCTTCATTACACACGATTTATCTGTCGTAAAACAT
>Ga0082212_10008196_pt1 | contig 13690 bp, 7 predicted proteins | sample TergutNt197P3_FD_71548 | JGI IMG/M metagenome (GOLD analysis project Ga0082212, IMG submission 71548) | Neocapritermes taracua P3 segment gut microbial communities from Petit-Saut dam, French Guiana - Nt197 P3 | ecosystem: Host-associated > Arthropoda: Insects > Digestive system > Gut ... | reverse complement strand
TCGGGAATGGCGTTGAACAGTTTCTCAATAAAAACCGAACTCGGGCTGTTTCTTCCGTTGAGTACATGCGATATGCTCGCAGCCTTAACGCCGATTTTCTCGGCAAAGTCGTTAGACGTCATATTCAACTCTCTCATGACCTGTTTTAAACGCTCTTTCATAGCTAAATTATTTAATTTACAATGATATATACTTCTGTAATGGTCGTGTAAATATTACATGAAACAAATGTAAATCATTTTTATGAAATATACAAACACAAATGAGATTACAAATGTAATCTACTTAATCGAACAATCATTACGTCTATTTTATAAACTTACTCGACAACAATTGTTTAAAGAAATATTGCAATATAAAGCTTTTATGCAATTAATTGATATTTTAGTCTGATTATTAATTATTTATGTACATAAAATAGAAATATATCAATGTATTATATAAGTTGAGGAACGTTTAGTTTATGATAAATTTTAAATAATAATATATAATTTATTGATTATATGAACTTTAAATCAATAAATAATCGTCGATAGATTTTGTTTATATAGTCGAATTTACAACAGTATACGATTTACATTTGTAAAAAATATACTATTTACAAATGTTAATCATGCTTATGGTTTGATAGAATTATTCTAATACATTTGTAAATCAGGGTAAAATTATCCTATTAATATTTTTGCGAAATGAAGAACGGCCTCTTGCAAAAATGAATGGATAATATTTTCGTAATTTTGAAGTGTGTTTGTACAACCACACAGCCGATAATATGGAAAATAACGCAAATTAATGAAGTTAATTATGATAACAAACAATTTAATCAACTGTTTTTAAGTAACTTATATATTTTTGCAAAATAAAAAATCGATAAGCTGTAACATTTCATATTTTATTTCGTCTTATTAAATAGTTTAAACATTATAAATTTACGGAAAAATGAAAACAAGAATCTTTCTATTTGCACTCTTTCTATCAGGACTGTTTTTGCAACCCTTTTCTGCGCAGGCTAAAAAAGAAACAAAACAATTGGCGACATTCACGGCGATAAATCTCCTTGTTTCTGCAACTTTAAATCTAACACAAGGCGAAAATCAAAATATTGAGGTTATTGCCAATCCCGAAACGCTGGAAAAACTGATTATCGAAGTGGTAAACGAAAAGCTGATAATCCGGCTTTCTTCGACTAAAAATTTCTTCAATAATTTTAATCCGGGCAAAATCGAAATTTTTGTAACAGCCAAACATATCAACCAGTTGAGTGTTTCCGGTTCGGGAAAAATTATTGTCAAAGACGGACTAAACGCACAAACTATCGATATGACTGTGAGCGGCAGCGGCGCTATAAAACTCGAAAAGCTCTCTGCAAATACAATTAATACGACAGTTACCGGCTCGGGCGACATACACTTGAGCGGCCAATCTGTTGCCGACAAACTCAATGCTGCCGTCACCGGGTCCGGAACTCTCAAAGCCAACGCCATGGAAGCCAGAGATGTAAAAGTCTCTATCACCGGTTCTGGAAAATGTTATGTCAATTCCAACAATAACATCACCGCTCAAACAACCGGCTCCGGAAGCATCTATTACAGTGGTACAGCCAATATAGACGCCCGTTCTACCGGTTCGGGCAGAATAATTCGCAACGAATAAAAATTCAGCGTTCCGGAATTTATCACAGAACCTGAAACTTTCGCGCTGCGAACTTTTTTCCGCTTCCGATTATTCACTATTTTTGCGCAGAATATGGAAGCTACGTATCCCGATAATTTTGAACTGAAAACAGGTTTCGACCGAATACGCGAACTGATTGATAATAAATGTATTAGCGAACTTGGGAAAGAGTATGTACAAAACATGCGGTTTAGTTCAGATTTTGATACGGTAAATCGACAAATCAGTGAGACCGATGAGTTTATGCGTATTCTGCGCGATTTCCCCAATTTTCCCGCGCAATACTATTTCGATGTGCGCGAAGCCTTGCAGCGAATTCGCACCGAAGGGCGGTTTATCGAAACCAACGAGCTTTTCGACCTGAAACGTGCGATGGACACTATGCGTGCCATTGTTCATTTTTTCGATCAGGAAAAGGCAAAATTCTTCCCCTTGCTTAATGCGAAAACGTCACAAATCAGGATCTATCCGTTCATTGCGGAACGCATTGAAGCCATCCTCGACAAAACCGGCAACATCTGCGATAATGCCTCGCCAGAGCTGGCGCGCATCAGGCGCGAAATTTCATCCATTGAAAACAGCATTTCAAAACGGCTTCAATCCATATTGAAACAGGCGCAGCACGAAGGTTGGGCCGACGGCGACGCATCCATCGCCATCCGCGACGGACGCGCCGTTATTCCGGTTTTGTCGGGCAACAAACGGAAGCTCAAAGGCATTGTGTACGATGAGTCGGCAACGGGCAAAACCGCCTATGTAGAGCCTACCGAAATTGTTGAAATGAACAACGAAATTCGTGAACTCGAATATGCCGAACGCCGCGAAATTGTCGCCATTCTCGTAGCTGTCTCCAACGACATTCGCCCTTATATCGATGATTTGATTTACGGCAACGAATTTATCGGCGAAATGGACTTCATACGCGCAAAGGCAGCGTGGTCTGTTGAGTTCGAAGCCATAAAACCGGAGCTGTACAACAAAAGCATTATCGACTGGGATTGGGCACAGCATCCTTTGCTCCGGCTGTCGTTGCAACGCGAAAAACGCGCAATTGTGCCGCTCAATATCCGGCTGACCGAAGAAAATCACATTTTGCTCATTTCCGGGCCCAACGCTGGCGGGAAATCGGTATGCCTCAAAACTGTGGGGCTGCTCCAATTCATGCTTCAAAACGGATTGCCGCTACCGCTCAAAGAAGGCAGCAAAGCCGGAATTTTCAACCAACTTTTCATCGATATCGGCGACGAGCAATCTATAGAGAATGACCTGAGCACCTACAGCTCGCACCTGATGAATATGAAGCATTTTGTCCGCTGGGGCGACGAACGCACGCTGGTTCTTATTGACGAATTTGGCACCGGCACCGAGCCTGCACTGGGCGGCGCCATCGCCGAGGCGATTCTTCATAAACTGACGGAACTCAAAACTTTCGGGGTTATAACCTCTCACTATTCCAACCTGAAACATTTTGCCACCTCCACGCCGGGAATCATCAACGGCGCCATGCTTTACGATTCGCAACACATGAATCCCCTGTTTATCCTTGAGATTGGAAAGCCGGGAAGTTCGTTTGCCTTCGAGATAGCCCGAAAAATTGGACTTCCCGAAGATATTCTGAATGAAGCCACAGAGAAAGTAGGCAAGAAACATATCGATTTAGACCGTAACCTTCGCGCCATCACACGCGACAAATATTATTGGGAAACCAAGCGCCAGAAAATCCGCAAAGTGGAAAAAGAGGTGGACGAAATGGCGCAGATTTATGAAAAAGAGCTTCGCGAAGCCAGCCAGCTACGTAAGGAAATTCTCAAAAATGCCAAGGAAGAGGCCAGACAGATACTGGCGAGCGCCAACAAACAGATCGAAAATGTAATCCGCGAAATCAAAGAATCGCAGGCCGAAAAGGAAAAGGTCAGGCTGTTGCGTCAAGAACTGGAAACGCTGAAAGACGAATCGAATTCCGACGTCATTAATGACGACCGACTGCTTGCCGCGAAAATGGAGAAGCGCCGCCGCAACGAGGAAAAACGCCGAATGAACATGCAGGCTCCCGAATTGCAGGAGAAAAAAACAAATGACAAAAATGTCCCTGCTTTTGAAAAGGGCGATAACGTAAGAGCCATTAGTCAGGATGCTGTTGGCGAACTGGTCGATTTTAGTGAAAAAACAGCGGTGGTAGCCATTGGCAATCTGCTGATAACTACGTCCATAGAAAACATCGAAAAGGTCAGCGGCAAAGAAGCCCGCAAAGCCATCCGCCCCAAAGGCAGAAGCTCGCTGGCCATGACCCTCGATTACAGCGAACGGCGTCTTAACTTCAAACCCGAAATAGATCTGCGGGGAATGCGCGCCGACGAGGCTCTGCCCAAAGTGCAGGCTTTAATCGACGAAGCTTATATGTTCGAAGTTCCACAACTGCGCATTCTGCACGGAAAAGGAAACGGCATCCTCAAGGAAATGATTCGCAACTACTTGCGCACCGAAAGCATCGTGGAATCCTTTCGCGATGAACATGTGCAATTCGGCGGCGCCGGAATTACGGTTGTACAATTAAGGATTTGATTTTTTTTTAATGCGTTCTAAAATTGATTACCATGCATCAAAAAGAGGACTATTCTAAACATAACAAATTGTGTTACAGTGCTTATAGAAAACGTTAGTCTATTTTTTGCCACATTTCCGATATTTACAAATCATATAGAATATATACAAGTATCATGGAAATTTGATATTTTCGCAATTTATTTTCAAAATCATCAATTATGTTACAAGCAAAACTCAGCGACAATATCCATTATCTGGGGTTTAACGACCGCCGCACCCACCTTTTCGAAAATATCTGGCCGATACCTCACGGGATTTCCTATAATTCATATCTGATTGTGGATGAAAAAATTGCGCTTATTGATACGGTTGATCGACAATTCATCGACGAATACCTCGACAGTATTGAGGCAATCATCGGCGACCGCAAAATCAATTATCTGATAATCAACCATATGGAGCCGGATCATTCGGGAGCGCTCAAAGCCATTATCCACAAATATCCCGAAATTACGCTGGTGGGCAATAAAAAGACATTTGGTTTTGTAGAAAGCTATTACCTAAAGCCCAATTCCGTATTTGTTGTTGACGACAACGATTTACTCGATTTAGGCGAACACCGGTTGCAGTTCAGGCTTATCCCGATGGTTCACTGGCCTGAGACGATGGTCACTTTCGACAAAAAGAATAAGATAATTTTTTCGGGCGATGCTTTCGGTAGCTACGGAACTCTCGACGGCGGCATCTTCGACGACGAAATCAATCTCGACTTCTACGAAGTGGAAGCGATGCGCTATTTCACCAATATTGTGGGAAAATACTGCACACATACCCAGCGGGCTATTTCCAAAATCAGTGACTTAGAAATCAAGATGATAGCCGCCACCCATGGACCCATCTGGCGCACCGATCTCAACTGGGTTCTGAGCCGTTACAACAAATGGAGTTCATACGATATGGATAAAGGCGTTGTGGTGGTATACGGCACCATGTACGGGCATACGCAGCGAATGGCTGAAACCGTCGCGCGCCGCTTGGCCGAACGAGGCATCAAAAACATTCGAGTTTACGATTCGTCGAAAACACATTCGTCATATATCATCAACGATGTTTTTAAATATAAAGGTTTTATCGTCGGAAGCTGCGCCTACAACAATGCGCTCTTTCCCAATGTGGAGTCGTTGCTTACAACCATCAAACACATGGGCGTGAAAAACCATCTGCTCGGCATTTTCGGCAACTACTCGTGGAATGGTGGCGGCGTGAAAAACCTGATGGCATTTGCCGAAGAAATCAAATGGGAAATGGTGCACGGCCCGGTAGAAGAAAAAGGCGCAGTGAAAACTGCAACCCACGACGAACTTATTGCGCTGGCCGATGCAATGGCTGATAAATTGCTTGAAAATTAGAATATTGCAATAACAACTTTTTCAGTGCAACGAACTCATATTCTATTGTTTGCCAGCATTTCGTCGAAATCGAGTTGGCCGCCTGAATGACTGGTATCGCGCAGTTGAAAATTCTCACAAACCAACGTGCGTGCGCGATGGCGTCCTATCAAAGCATAATCGTGCGAGGCCATCACAATGGTTTTCCCCTTGGCATTCAACTCTTTCAACAGGCAAAGAATCTGTTCCGAAGTATCGGGATCGAGGTTTCCTGTGGGTTCGTCGGCCAGAATGAGTTGCGGTTCGTTGAGCAGCGCTCGGGCAATAACTACGCGCTGCTGCTCGCCACCCGAAAGTTGATGAGGCATTTTGTCGATGTATTTTTCCATGTCCGTCTGATGAAGCGCTTCGATGACGCGTTCCGTGATGAGCTTGTTTTTTTTCCATCCCACGGCGCGTAACGTAAATTCGAGGTTTTCGCGTATGCTGCGGTCGGTAAGCAGTCTGAAATCCTGAAAAACAACGCCCAATTTGCGGCGCAACATCGGTATTTCACGGTTTTTCAAGGTATGTAATTTATGCCCGGCCACCTCCATTTCGCCCGCGATGAGCGGAATCTCGGCATTCATGGTTTTTATTAAACTCGATTTTCCCGAGCCTACTTTTCCAATGATATAAACAAATTCTCCTTCGTTTACATCCAAGTTAACACCTTGAAGTACAATATTTTCACGCTGGTATATATCAGCATTCGCCACATGGATAATCGCCTGGTTCACCATCTCAATAATTTTTTCACGAAGTTAGTTTAAAACTTTTTTTGCTGTACATTATAATAAATAAAAGAAATAAACAGTTTTCTGTTAAGAAGTTGCTTTCGAATAACGAACTGACTTTGTATGAAATTATTATTTTAGCAAAGTTTTTAATATATGAAATCGAAATATGGTAGATCATTCATTTAAAGCGATATATTTATCAACAATACGAATATATAACCTTGCCTCCAAATTTTCAGCAAGGAACTTAAACACAGCGAAATGCAAGCATAATCCTATATTTCGCAACTGTTACAGCCCTTTTTCGCGAGGTTTGGGTTTGCCATTCAAAAAATGCCTTCAGTTGTCCCCCAGCGTTGGACAAATTGAGCAAATTTATATTTGCATGCCGGAAAAATAAAGTTTTAAAACAAATAAATTAACATGAAGACAGGAAAACTTCTCATATTGATTGCGGGATTCAGCCTGATAGTCTCATTCCGCGCTGTGGCGCAGGAAACTTTGTGGTACACCGAAATCCAAAAAGAGATTGAGATGGGCAAAGAATTGTTCAGGACAGGCAAATACAATGCGGCCTATTATCAGTTTGAAAAAATTCGCGATATGGCCGACGAAAAATCGGAAATTGTATCAGAAGCCAGTTATTATATGGCGCTCTCATCGCTCCGGGCAGGCCACTCAACGGGCGAGCAGATGATGGCCAATTTTCTGAACAACTATGCCGACAGCCCTTACAGCAACTATGCTCAATTTTATTATGCAGAATATCAATTCGAAAGGAACCGTTTTCAAGTGGCGCTCAAAACATTGTCGAATGTGGACAGCAACGGCCTGTCGGAAAACGACAGGGTGAAAGCCATTTACATGACCGGATATTCGTACATGATGACCGACGAACTGGATTTGGCGGCCAACCAGTTTTTTATGATTAAAGACAAAGATCACTTGTTGAAAAAACCGGCAATCTATTACTGGTCGCACATTAACTACCTGAAAGGCAACTACGATGCAGCGCTCGATGGATTCCGGCAGTTGGACAACGACCCCAACTTCTCGAAAGTAATTCCCATGTATGTCAGTCAGATTTATTACAAGCAGGAACGCTACAGCGATGTTGTAAATTATATCGTTCCGATAATCAACGAAGTGGAAGCGGCGCATAAACCGGAATTGAACAAAATTGTGGGCGACTCGTATTTTCATCTGAAACGCTTCGACGAAGCCATAAAATACTTGGAACAATACCACCAAACATCCGGCACAAAATCGCGCGAAGACAACTACCTGCTCGGCTATTCGTATTACATAATCGGACAGCACGAAAAGTCGATCCCCTACCTTGAAGGCGCCACAAAAGGAAGCGACGCGCTGGCGCAAAATGCTTTTTATCACCTTGCCGACGCCTACATCCGCACCGGCGAAAAGGAAAAGGCGCGTGTAGCTTTCGGCTCGGCCTCCGACATGGAATTTGACGACGCTATTCGCGAAGACGCCCTTTTCAACTACGCCAAGTTGACCTATGAACTCTCGTATTCGCCTTTTAATGAAACCATTAAGGCCTTCGACAAATATATTTCGCTCTACCCCAACTCGGACAGGAACACCACAGCCTACCAGTATCTGGTGGAAGTTTTCATGATTACGCGCAACTATCGCGACGCCATTGCTTCCATTGAAAAGATAAAAGTGAAAAATGCAGCCATCAATCAGGCGTATCAGCGTGTGACCTACTATCGCGGGCTTGAGCTTTTCGGTAACTCATCCTACGATCAGGCCATTGATTATTTCGACAAGTCGCTGCAAAATGTCCATAATGCCGATTTAGCCGCCAGCGCCCGTTTTTGGCGAGCCGAATCGCTTTATCGCACCGGCGATTATTCGGCGGCTATCCGCAGTTTCAATCAGTTTTTAGCAGCATCGGGCGCTTTCTCGTCGGCCGAATACAACGACGCAAACTACAGTCTGGGCTATTCATACTTCAAACTGGAAGACTACAAGCAGGCCGAAAACTATTTCCGCAAATACCTGAGCGGCACACGCGACCGCAATTCCAACAAAGTTGCCGACGCATACAACCGCTTAGGCGACAGCTTTTTTCAGCAACGCGATTACACCTCGGCGGTAGCCAACTACAAACAGGCTTACAACATGCGCAACTACGACGCCGATTACGCCCTCTACCAACTGGCTTTCACCAGCGGATTGCAGCGCGACAAACAGGCGAAAATCGATCAGTTGAACACGCTTGTTTCGACCTTTCCCAAATCGACTTATATTGACGACGCCCACTACGAACTGGGGCAAACCTATCAGTTGGATGGCAAAACGACAGACGCAAAACGAGAATACCAATATATTATCGACAATTCGCAGCGAAGCGCATACTATCCCAAGGCGCTGTTGCAGATGGGGTTGATAAACTACAATCAGGGCGACTATCAAAATTCGTTACGTTATTATAAAGAGGTGGCCGAGAAATATGGCGGCACGCAAGAAGCGCAGGCTGCGCTGACAGGTATTCGCAACTGCTATGTGGAGATGAACGATGTGGATTCGTATTTCACCTATGCCAACCGTGTGGGCGGCGGCACAACGGTAACAGTAAACGCACAAGACTCGCTCACTTATATGACTGCCGAGAAGCAGTTTATGGCCGGCGACCCCAATGCTGCCAACCAGTTACGCCGCTACCTGCAGCAATATCCCAACGGCAGTTTTGTGCTCAACGCCAACTTCTACCTCGGCGAAGCGCTATACAGTAGCAGTCAATATTCGCAGGCGCTCGAAAACTATATGTATGTCGCCCAGCAGCCTTCCAATATATTCAGCGAGCAGGCGCTGTCGAAAGCTTCGGAGCTACTCTACAACGGGAAACGCTACAATGAAGCACTCGACATATTCGACCGGCTCGAAGCTGTATCGACGAGCAAATGGAATACCGTGCGTGCCATCGCCGGAAAAATGAATTGCAATTTCTATCTCGAAAAATATCAAAATGCCATCAACGAAGCTACACGGCTCAGCAGTGCCGACAAACTCAGCGAAATCATGCAGCGCGACGCCAATTTTGTAACCGGAAAATCATTCTATATGTTGCAAAACTACGACAAAGCAATTCCCGAACTGAAAAAAGTAGCCACCGAAACCAATTCGGCTGAGGGCGCCGAATCCAAATATTTGATTTCGGAAATTTACTACCATCAGAAGAATACCGCCTCCGCGGAAAAGGAGATCATGGACTTCATCTCGAAAGGTACGCAACACCAGTTCTGGCTGGCTAAAAGCTTCATCCTCATGGCCGATATTTACTCATCGAAAAATGACGATTTTCAGGCAAAGCATACGCTGAAAAGTTTGATAGAGAACTACCCTGAACAAAACGATGGAATTTTGTCGGAGGCGAAAAGAAAACTTTCGCAAATCGAAGAAAGAGAAAAACAGGAGGAGGAATCGGTTCGCAGCAACCCCATGCAAATAAATTTGGATTAACAGAAAACTCACAGAAACATGATAAGAAGAGATTATTTATTCGAATGGATATGGACGGCAATAATGGTTGTTGCCGCCTCGACAGCCGTGCAAGCGCAAAGAGACAGCCTCATATCGCGCGAAGTAGAAGTTGTGAAATCCTTCAATCCGGCGGCTATGGATGCACAGAAGATTAATACCATGCCGGTTATCAAAGACGAAGAACACAAGAAACCCAGCTTCGATTACAGTATCAGCAGTCAGCCTGTGTTTTCAACCTTTTCGGTAACTAATTTGCAGGCGGCCACCATTGTGGGAAAGCCCAAGTCGGACAACGGCTACGGGTTGCTGAGGCTGGGCGTGGGAAACTACAACAAGCCCTATGGGGAATTTTTCTTCAACAACAAAAGCTCGACCGACTTTCTGTTCGGCATTCACTTCAAGCACCTTTCATCGCACGGGAAAGTGAAACTCGAAAACGACGAAAAAGTGAAAGCCCCATTCTCCGACAACGAAGCTGAAATATATTTTAAGCATATGTTTCGTCAATCCATTCTCTCGGTAGACTTCAATTTCAACCACAACGGATACAATTATTACGGATATCCCGGCCTCTACCCTACGCCTGCCGATAGTATGAATCTCGACACGTATCTGGGCGAACGCCAAACGCTGACAAAGGGCGGCTTCAATATTAACCTGCAAAGCCTGTCGAAAAATAAGGATGCCACTATTGTTGGTTTCGACCTCAAATACCATTATCTGGGAACCAAAACCAACCAACGCGAACACTTCACCAACTTCGACCTCAACTTTAAAAAACCGATGGGAATGGCAGCATTCCTGCTCAATGCCGGCATTGATTTTTCGCAGGCGACAGAAATTATGACCACCGATACGATTCCCGAAATCGGCACACGTAATCAGGTTTGGGTGTACGGAAAACCTGCCATATACGTGGGCAATGAAACCATTAATCTGAAACTCGGAGGACGTCTCTGGTTTACATTCGACAATCAATATCAGGATAAAGTAAGAATAGCACCCGATATCCGTTTCAATTTCATTCCTGTGAAGGAAATTATCGGTTTATATGCGGGTGTTGACGGCCGAAATCATCACAACTACTACTCAGCAGTTTTGTATCACAATCCTTTCTTCAATCCGCAACTAACGGTGAAAAACCATTTCGAAAAATTACGTTTCTATGGCGGATTAGACGGGCGCATAACTTCGAAAACCAATTTCAAACTTGAGGTTGCGCATTCGTCGTTTACCGATCATCCACTCTATTTTATGAATAAACTTCTCATTCCCGATCTGATTGATCCCGCCACAGAACAGGAATACACATATTATAACAATGTATTTGATGTTTTATACGAAGACATGCAAACCTTGAAATTCAACGTCGAACTCACACACAATGTGGGCGAAAAGTTCAACCTTTTGCTGTCGGGGAACTACTATAAATATTACATGGATTTACAGGAAAAACCCTGGAACATGCCTGAGTTTGACGCCACATTCACACTGAGTTGCCAAGTAACCGAAAGGCTGAAACTTGCCGCCGATGTATTTGTTGTGGGGCAACGCGACGCCTTGGCGATAATAAACAATGCGGATGAAACTTTCACCAACGAAATTCATCCGCTCGGCGCTGTTATCGATCTGAATGCAAGAGGGGTTTTCGACATCACCAGCAAATTTTCGATCTTCGCCCAGCTCAATAACTTCGGATTTCAAAAATATGAACGATGGTTAGGTTATCCCGTGCAGAGTTTTAACTTTTTGGGCGGAATCAGCATCTCTTTTTAGATTTTTGCAAGCAATGATAAAAAAATGTGTATATCGTGATTAATAACATATTGAAAATCAGAAAAATATTCGAAACAAAATAATTTAAAACAAATATTAAAAAATAGGTTTTATACCCCGTAAAGACATTGCCTTTACGGGGTATTTTTGTATATTTGCATGTTTGTAAAAATGCTGTCTGATACATTAAATTAACATAGTAATGTAGAAAAGAATAAACACGCATTTGCAAATTTTCAATCTATTTAAGGAGTATAATAATGAGTGAAATTGAAAAGAACAGTGTAGATAACGAAAACGTAAACGAACAAAACGCCGCGGAGCTTTTGAAAAAAATGAACAGTGAAGATGGCATCAAAGAAGTAAACGAAAGCAGCTATGGCGCGGACAGCATTCAGGTACTTGAGGGCCTCGAAGCGGTAAGGAAGCGACCTGCAATGTACATTGGCGACGTCAACGAAAGAGGATTGCACCATCTTGTATATGAAGTTGTTGATAACTCTATCGACGAAGCTTTGGCCGGCCATTGCGACAAAATTACTGTGACGATTCATGAAGACAATTCCATAACAGTTGAAGATAACGGGCGCGGGATTCCCACCGAGATGCACAGCAAAGAGAAAAAATCGGCATTGGAAGTCGCCCTGACTATACTGCACGCCGGCGGAAAATTCGACAAGGACAGCTATAAAGTATCGGGCGGGCTCCATGGTGTGGGCGTTTCGTGCGTGAATGCACTGTCGACACACCTGAAAGCTGAAATTCACCGCAACGGCAACATTTATATTCAGGAGTATTCCATCGGCAAACCGCTTTACGATGTCAAAATTGTGGGCAAGTCGGACAAGACAGGCACCATCATCACTTTCAAACCCGACACATCCATTTTCCTGACCACATCCTATAAATACGACATACTGGCCGCACGCCTTCGCGAACTGGCATACCTCAATGCCGGCGTCAGCCTGACGCTTATCGACGAACGCATTGCGGAAGAAACCCCCGAAATCAGAACCGAAGTTTTTTATTCGCAGGAAGGCCTCAAAGAGTTTGTTCAATACCTCGACGATGCACGCGTGAAACTCACACAGGATGTTATCAACATTTCCGCTGTAAAGTTTGGCATACCGGTAGAAGTAGCGCTTCAATACAACACAAGTTATTCGGAAAACGTACATTCCTATGTCAACAATATCAACACCATCGAAGGAGGTTCGCACCTGACAGGTTTCCGCCGCGGCTTAACCCGCACGATGAAAAACTATGCCGACCAGTCGGGGGTGCTGAGCAAGCTGAAAATAGACATCAACGGCGACGACTTTCGCGAAGGGCTGACAGCCGTAATTTCCGTGAAAGTGGCCGAGCCGCAATTCGAGGGGCAGACAAAAACCAAATTGGGCAACTCCGACGTGAGCCTTCCCGTGGAACAGGCGGTAAGCGAAATGTTAACCAACTATTTGGAAGAAAATCCTAAGGCGGCACGCGTGATTATGGACAAGGTGGTACTCGCCGCACAAGCCCGCCACGCCGCGCGAAAAGCCCGCGAAATGGTTCAGCGTAAAAATGCGCTCACCGGCGGCGGCCTTCCCGGAAAACTTAGCGACTGCTCCGAACGCGACCCCGGCAAATGCGAGATTTTCCTCGTTGAGGGCGACTCGGCAGGAGGAACGGCAAAGCAGGGACGCGACCGCAAATTTCAAGCTATACTGCCGCTGAGAGGTAAAATCCTCAACGTGGAAAAAGCCATGACACACAAGATTTTCGAAAGCGAAGAAATAAAAAATATTTTCACCGCTCTGGGCGTTACCATCGGCACCGAAGAAGACTCGAAAGCGCTGAACCTCGAGAAACTGCGCTACAACAAAATTGTAATCATGACTGACGCCGACGTGGACGGAAGCCACATAGCTACGCTGATTATGACTTTCTTCTTCCGGTATATGAACGACCTGATTAAGCAGGGACACCTTTACATAGCTACTCCCCCGCTCTATCTGGTAAAAAAAGGAAAAAGGGAAG
>Ga0082212_10008195_pt1 | contig 13691 bp, 12 predicted proteins | sample TergutNt197P3_FD_71548 | JGI IMG/M metagenome (GOLD analysis project Ga0082212, IMG submission 71548) | Neocapritermes taracua P3 segment gut microbial communities from Petit-Saut dam, French Guiana - Nt197 P3 | ecosystem: Host-associated > Arthropoda: Insects > Digestive system > Gut ... | reverse complement strand
GGCCCCTTGTACTCCTTCAGTAGTTCATCTAATACTTCTTTTGTTATCGCCATACTTCCTCCTGGTTAGTATAGCGTTTTACACAAAATTAGTTATGACTCCCGTAGCTCTCCTTTTCTAGGAATATCCCTCTTTACTTCAATATTCTTTGCTTGCTCTACATTCTGCTTCTTTGCATTATCAACCTGGGCTAATAACTCGACTACCTGTTTTTGTGTTTCTTCAACTTGTGTTAATAATTCAGCTTCCCGTTTCTGTGCTTCCCATCGTACACGATGCGGTTCTACCTTCGTTTTAAACCAATAATTAACATCTTCAGGGTTTAGCCATGTTCTATTTATTCCAAGATCCTCTGTAAATCCGCAGACAGAACACACAGTTGCTTCATTTTCACATTCTGTTTCGCATACAGGACATTTTTCATTCATTACACTCATTGAACACTTTCCTTAACTCCTTTTCAGATATCGATATTGTTTGATACCACCGAGTCTTCAGCTAGCCATAAAGCGGGACGAACTCCACCTCTGTCAAAGCAGACATCCTTGCCACTGACGCGTATACCACCACTGATATGGACAATTGCAACATAGTTACTGACGCAACCAGGCGACCGTAGCCACCACCAACACACTTCATTATCATAATTCGTCACTCTATCGTTATCATATGTGTTTGATAAATAATTCCCATTGCTATCTGTTATAAACTTATCATCGCCATACATCTTTCGTTTTTTGATCAGATAATCACCGCTGTCGCCAAAGTATCTGTCAACTTCTTCAAGGCTTAATAGAAATATTTTATCACGAGTGTCTTTACCACCCTGAGTGTCGTACCACAAATTACTTGAATTGAGGATTGTTTTTTCGACAATCCGCTTTTTTTCATCCTCCCTAAATGAGTTATAAAATTCATCATTTAAATAGCTACGTAATGTACAGTTCTCCCATGTTACATCAATTCCTTTATCATAATATCCCATTATAATTGCTTTATCGCACAGCAATAATTTCTCGCTGTTTTGTTTATCTACATCTAACATCCGCCAATTGTATCTACCAAACTTTATAAAACAGCCTGCGTTCACGGATGGTGAAACGGATTTAAGTATTGTTTCGCTCCGCGACAATAACTTAGTTTCTCGTTTTTTCACTTTTTCCCACACAGCTTTGCATGGTTTCACCACTGTTTCAAGCCAATAATTAGCATCTTCAATAATTGGCCATGTTCTATTTATTCCAAGCTCATCCGCAAATCCACAAACAGAACACATAGTCGTTTCATTTTCACATTCTGTTTCGCATACAGGACATTTTTCATTCATTACACTCATCGTATAATTTTCTCCTTAATGAATTTTTGTCATCAAAGCACCCTTTAATTACTATTTTCCTGCGAACGATCACCAACTGTATGTAGCTCCCAGTTTAAAATTGATTATGGAATCCCTGTTTAAATCATTACCGAGATAATTAATCGGGAGTTGGAACCAAGGTGTTATACGTCCGATTCTATACCGAGCGTAGAGGGTGAGATCGATACCATATTTATCTATATTGGGGATACCAATTTCAATATTTATATACAAAGGTATATCGAACTGGTAAGAAGCTTGGAAGGTGATTCCTCTGTAAATGGAATCATTGTCCTTTCCCATCTTTGATCCATCAGTAAAGCCAAAATCAGATCTTACCCACATACCAATTCCGGTTGAAAATATATTACTTAGACCAAAATAGGCTTGCAGTTCAACTTGTGTATCAAAATGTATAGAATGCGCTCTCGCATAGGTAACAGGGAAATAGAGTTCAATATAGGGATAGAGATTTTCAATAAATAACTCGTATTTACCGCCAAAACTAAATAAGCCGTTATACCCATTTCCGTCGGTGCTCCCCCAATAATAATCGGGGGTAATTTGGTAATTTATTTCATGTGTAAAATAAAAACAAAAGCTTTCTATTAGATATAGATTGACACATATATCAAAACCAAGCCACGACCAACCGATTACGTCATTTCCCTTGGAGTCTGTTTGACCATCAACAAAATTTAATTGATAATCCAACTGTGCGCTGGCATCCATAATACCATCAAAGAATTTCATGTTATATTTAAGAAAAGAAAAGATATATGGCTCTCTTATAGAACCATCCGGTTCGTTTACATTAAATATTCCACCTTCTATACCAAAAAAAGACCATAGACTTCCATCATTTCTTAATCCCTTTATTCCTCCATTGTTGACTGTAACTTTTGCAACATTGGTGTGCTTAGGTGCCATTCCAATGGCTGAAACCACACAGTAATAGTAATATGTTCCAGCTGATAAATTAGTAGGTATTGTAAAGCTTTCTCTTGTCTCACCACTTATGGCAGTACCACCAGAATTGCTGTTTGTTGTGTTTTTATACCACTGGTAATATATTGTGGCGCGTTGTGTAACACTGACAGAAACTGTCAAACTTCCACTAATATTCCCAACTGTAACATTGGTCTTTGATGCCGGATGCCTATTGATTGTGATGATGGGAGTTAGTGTTTGTGTCTGTCGCATCCAGTTATCTCCATCACTATCTTTAATAGTAGTCGTATTTACAATTGACCATGTTCCCACTAACCAAGAAGCTGTCGATCCATGGCCTTGCAATGTAAATGTTAATCCAGATACAGTATAGGTACCTGTAATATCATCATACCTAGAACTTGTAATCCTAAAATTATTACCGGTAAAAGTAATCCAATTATCTGTACCATAGACATAGGTGCCTGACAAGGTTGTGCTTGCAGGTGAAGATGAAGCTGGAATACGCACTATCTGCACTTGAGACCAACCGCTTCTCTGACCACTTCTCAATGACCTAACCCAGAAGTAGTGAGTTCCATCATGCAATCCGAATATGGTGTGCAAAGTTGAATCAATCGTATCAAGAATGGCTGTGGAAGGGCTTGATGGATTATTTTGGGTATTATAATACACTTCATACCTTAATCCAGAACCGGCGCTAGTCCAGCTTAATGTTACATTGTTTGTCCCAGATACTACAGCCTGAAAATTCTCGGGAATTGGAGGAATATTTTGTTGAGCAAAAGAAGATAAGCTAACAATAATAAAGAGCATAAAAGCGATAAATGACTTTTTTTGATAAGTCCTTCTTTTATTTTGATTAATTATAACTATTTCCCTAAGTCTTTCAAGTTTATTGTTAATTTTCTCCGTAATATTTGATTTTGTTAGATTAATACAAAGCATAATGCCACTCCTTTTATCTTGTTAAAACAGTAACCGTTGCCACTCTTGAGTGGTGGGATGTCGCTCCACCGGTAGCACTTATAATACAATAGTAATAATATGTTCCGGCAATGAGGTTTGTCGGTATTGGGTAGCTTGCGCTTGTTGCACCGTTTATTGCAGTACCGCCAGCATTATTGTTTGTTGTGTTACTGAACCACTGGTAATTGAGATTAGTATTCTGTGGAATAACACTGACTGAAATGTTCAAACTACCACTTATTCCTCCGACAGTCATGTTTCTATTGGTTGGTTGTGCATTGATTGTGATAACGGGAGGGGTAGAAACTTTGTCCCATCGTGCATACAGAGTAACGTTTTTGTTTATTGTAAATGGAGAACCAGCAGCATAATTCGTACCTGTTCCTGATGCGTTGGTATTCCAGCCACCAAAGGTATATCCGGATCTGGTTAAACCGTTCCCAGAACGTAGCGCAACAGAAGTTCCATTGCTTACCGTTTGGGCGGTTGGAGTTGTTCCGGTTCCTTCGTTCAAGTCGTAGGTTAATATGTAGATGGTTATAGATCGCGTTGGTTGTATGGTTGCACTAACGTCTGAAGAAGCAGATCCTTCATCGGCGCTATTTTTCGCAGAAACTGTTGCCTGGTTGTTAGAAGCATCGGCAGATTCTTGTGCTGAAGATTCTTGTGTATCGGAAGTGTCTGTAGAGGAACCCGTTACCGTCGTGGTTCCGGCCTCATTTTTCGGACCGAAAATTTCGTATTTGAAAAAAGGAAGAAGCGGTCCAATAGTTGCAGCTACCAGGGCACAAATCGTACTTATCACCAATAGCACAAACTTTTTCTTTTTAAGCCGTTTTTTATAAACGACAGTATCCCCTACTGCGGAGGAGAATTTCCCATTCCTAATGGCAAAGACAGCATAACTATACCAGTGGCCAGGCAATATGGTTTTATCCTGGTATGTGGTATTATTGGTGTCATCCACCAACTTTTCGCCGTCAAATTCATTCGCCGGTATATCTGTACCTTGTTTGCGGATAATTCGGTAACTTATTCTTTGTTGAAGAGAGTGTGTCCAACTGATGTTTGCACAACCGGCGGAATAATCAATGTTGATTGAAAAACTTTTGCAGGGTTCCGGCGGTTTTCGTTTTACCCGGTCTTGTTCTCGTTGCTTCTGTTCTTCGAGCTTCGCAGTCAACACTGCTTCCCATTCTATACGCTTTAACTTCACCACTGTTTTAAGCCAGTAGTTTCCATCTTCTAAATTTAGCCATTCTCTATTTATTCCAAGTTTATCTGCAAATCCGCAAACAGGGCAGACTGTTGTACCCATGTGGCATTCTGTTTCGCACACTGGGCATTTTTCGCTCATCTTACCCATATGCTATTAATCCTCTCCTTGTTCGGAGGTATATTTCAAGGGTATATCATTCTCTGTAAAGGTTCTTTTTTTATCTTCAGGTATATTGGCTATGGCACCATATTCTGCAATAAGACGTTTGCGCAGTTTTGTTTCACATTCTTTGAAATAGTTTCTAACTGATCTTGCATTGCCAAAATCATCACCTTTTTCTTTTATCCAAAGATCAAATACCTCTCTTGATTTTTGGATAAAACCATTTTCTATAACATAACCTTCACCAAAGCTGCATAATATCTCTATCAGTTCATTTTCGTCATAGTCATCAAAATGTATAATTTCGGTAAATCTTGACTTTAAGCCTTTATTACTTTTTACAAACCTTTCCATGTCTTTGGTATATCCGGCACATATTACACAAATTAGACTACGATTATCTTCCATAAAAGCAAGTATTGTATTTATAGCTTCTTGACCAAAATCATTTTGCCCTCCTTCAACGAGGGAGTAGGCTTCATCAATGAATAGAATTCCATCAATAGCTTCTTCCAGTCTCTCTTTGGTTCTTGGCGCCGTTTGCCCAACAAATCCGGCAACCAAATCTTCTCTTTTTACATCAACAACATGACCTCGTCTTAATATCTTTTCTTCCCTAAGTATATCTCCCAGAAGCCGCGCAACCGTGGTTTTACCTGTGCCGGGATTACCTGCAAAGATGTAGTGACCGGGCTCTGTATTACCCTCAAAGGCTATATTTATTTTTAGTTCCTCAATTCTTTCTTTTACCCGCCTTAATCCGATAAGTTTCCTTAATTTTGCTATGGCATCTTCTTTTGATTCCTGAGATGGCTTACAGTGTTTCTGCAAGCTATCTGGTATATCACGACGATCAAGTATTAGCTCTCCTTCAGTTGTTTTTTCTCCTCTGCGTTTCTGCCAGTTACCATCCATTTCTTGAAGTAGTTTTTCCACTTCACCGGCATTGCCCCAGTTCTTGCCCCTTGACTTATGCCAATTTTCAAAGAATGAGCCAAGCATTGTCGCCAATTCCTCGTTTGCAATGTATTTCTTGCGCATAGCGTTGTGCAGTAAATTTCTATGGAAAATCTGCAATAGTTCTTCCGACTCGTAGTCCTCAATATGTATGGTTTTTTGAAAACGTCTTTTAAGGCCAGGGTTAGAATCAATGAAAGTCTTCATTTGCTCAGGATAACCAGCTACCACAACAGAAAATTGTCCATTTCTATCGCTCATGGCTTTCAATATAGTATCAATAGCCATTTTTCCCCAATTGCTGCCACCATGTTCATCAGACGGTGCAAGCGTATATGCTTCGTCAACAAACAAAACTCCTCCCCTGGCTTCTTCTATCTTGCGGTTTGTCTTATCCGCTGTATCCCCAGGGTTAAATTGCGATACTAAATCATTATATTCGACTTCAACAGTATGTCCGCTTTCTAAATAGCCGGTTTCATACATGACTTCTCCCAATAATCTGGCTGCGGTGGTCTTTCCTGTTCCTGGGTTTCCAGTGATCACATAATGTAGGTTGTATGTACCATCATCTTTCAAAATAGGCGGTAAAATGCGGGAATGATGCTTCTCCCTTGCGACAGATAGTTCCTCAGATTCCTTTCTGCTTTCCAGCATCCGTATTTCATCTTTTATGTTTTCCATGCCTACCAGTCTACCAAGTTTTTGCATAGCCGTTTCGTTGTCTTTTTTCTTGAGCATTGCGTCACATTGTTCGGTATTCAGAGTTAGATTATTCTCAACAAGCTTGTTCAAATCCCTCATAAGTCGATCAAGGTCATGTTTGTCTTTACACGATTCACGTGCTATTCTTTTGCAAACGGTGTCAAGGCAAGTAAAATTAACCTTTAATCCGTGCATCAGCCGATAATGGTTGATGGTATTACGAATTTCTTCCGATGCAGGAGGATTTATGATGATGGTATTCCTTGGTGTCATCTTTCCGTCAAAAAAGGTATCTTTATATTTAGCGGCAATTTTGTTCGGATCGCCTTTTTCGAATATGAAAAGCACGATATTATCGTTATCCGGTCCCAGACCGTCGTAATTGATAAATGAATTAAATACATTGCTTTCTAAGCTGCTACCGCTGAAAAAATACTTGATAAAATCATCCGCATTGGTAAAGACAACTGATGTTCTAGCATTATTGCTTTTAATGCTATAGTTTATCCTTCTGAATGCTGTATTTTCATCCATCGTTCCAAAACTTATCCTTCCTGCTTTTACGACAGCGCCAGGAATTCCCGCAGTTGTCGGTGCATAATTATAACCGCCGGTACTCACAGCAGAACTTCCGGTATTGTCGGTAGATTTGAATTTCCCCGAAATGGGGCCCTTAAGTCTGGCCCCTGTGGTAGTCCTTTTCTTAACTGTTTCTTGTTCTTGGGTCTTGTTTTTTTTATGCGCTTCTTCGGCCTGAATGGTCAGGTTACAGGAATCATTATCATAAAAATAAAGTTTTTCATCCTTGCTGTAAAAAATAATCCGCTCGTAACCGGAGCTCTTTAAATGCCTGAATAATACATGATCCAAGTCTGTAGTTATCAGGTTATCATCGCAGAATCGGTCTTTGGTATTACCAAAAATAAAGAAAAAACGTCCGGTGTCGCTTTTATTTCGGGTAAAATACGATTCCTGACGCATTGGACTCATGATGCTTCCTTCCTTGTTTTTACTTTTCTTTCGATTTTCCGTTTTGCGGTAGCTTCTATATCCTTTAGCGCGACACTGTCCGAAGGCTTGTTTTCATATCCCTCAACACATTTCGTTTCGCCAACTTGCAGACCTTCCTGTTTCAGACCGTTGTGTATGCTGGCGATCCATGCTTGCCTTTGCTTTTCATCATTAGTCTTGTCAAAGAAATGCAACTCCAGCTTGTTGTCCATATTTTTTGCGCCTATTTCAGGGCTTATTATTGCAACAATCTCATTGCCCATACCGTCAGAGAATTTTACATGAACCGGTTGATCTTGTTCATCTCCTTCATAAGTAACCCGTTCGCATGTACACATGTGTTCTTCCATGATATCCGCAAGCTTGTTTGCCATTTCCGCCCTTTTTTGCGATAAAATAAGAACTTCTTTGGCATCACTTACCGCTGCATCCATTTTAACATTCTGCTGATTCAATGTTTCAATATGGTCTATAAGCTGCTGAGTCGAGACCTGTTGAATATTCTCTGTTTGCTGCGAAATGGCGGATACTGATTCTGAAACTTCATCCAAAGCACCGTCTGTCCAGTAATTTACTTTGGCGTCTACGGTTTCTGTTCCATGTTCCATCTCAAAGGTAAATTGCATTTCCTTGCAGGAACTAAAGTTTGCTTTTGTATCAGCAAGCGCTTGTACAAACAAGCCTTGGTAATATAGCCATTCGGTCTCGGCATTCAATACCACTTCTTTCAAGTCAACCGCATCATTGAACAGGCTCCTTGCAGTAGCGATTGCCGCTTCATACATTCCGTTTTTCATATCGGAAAGCATTTGATTCAGTTTTCCTCTTAATTTATCAAGCTGGCCCGGTGTGAACATATCGTGACGGTACTGCGCAATGTCATTGATATACGCTTGTGTATTGGAAATCCAGTATTCCGCCAGTTTTTGGGCATTGTGCTCTTTTACTTCAATACGGGTATGGATATCATTGATTTGATTTTGCAATTCCTGCCTGTTTTTTTCTGCCTGACGGCTTACTTCATTGATGGAACTTTGCAACATCTTTCTCTGGCTTTCCAGTTTTTTAGTAAAATTATCTTCTTGATTTCGAAGTTTTTGGTCTGTCTCGGATCGCTGCTCTTGAAGTCGCCGGTTGTATTGTTCTGCTTGTTCCCGAAACCGTCGGTTCTGTTCGTTTGCAATTTGCCGCATGTCATCATGAAGCCCTGTAATTTCATTGTCCAAGGTACGGTTAAGGGAATCGCGTTCTCTGTTTGAGGCATTCAGAGCATCCTGTATATACTGTTGTCTTTGCCGAGCCTGTTGTTCGGATTCCTGCGATCTTCTTGCACTGTTGCGTAATCTGTCAGCTTCGCTGCTGGTCATTGTCACATACGTTTCTTTTCTTCCACTCATTTTCAATTCCTCCAATCTAAATATTTTGGCGTTTACTACTTTCATCTAATACATGTAAGATTTTTCTATCGGGAATACCAACCATCGTTGTTTTACCTTCCTTGCAATGAAGTTCTATTTTTCTACCTTGAACACCGTATAGCTGTGGCACCTCTTTCACATATCTTTCTGTAATTAAGCATATATTCTGATTTGACGAACCGCGTAAACTCAAGCCATCATTCAGTTCTTCTATATATGTACCGTCAATAATAATATCGCAGAGTTTAGTCAGTTGGTCGTCTTTAACTTCCTCAAAACTATTTCCAGTATATATTATTATACCTTTATCTTTTTTTGACTTGACCTTATTGACCAAATCAACTAAAGCTTCAGATTGCAAAAACGGCTCGCCTCCACTTATTGTTATGCCTTCTATTTCAGGTGTATTTATAATGGTTTCGGCTAGTTCTGTTGTATCTGCTTCATAGCCACCGTCGAGGGGTTGAGAATCTTTTGAAATACAACCAGGGCATTGTTTTAGGCAACCCTGTACCCAAATGGCAAATCGAGAATAAGGTCCTAAAGTTTTAGTATTAGAAACTGTCATATATAATCGCAGCTTAATTTTTTACCTCCTTTACAGCCTTTGTCTGCATTTATTTTACTGCAATGTTCACATCTCTTGTGAAATATCAATTTCATTATTTATCCGTTCTTGTTCGATAATAATATCTCTAAGTATTTTATCAAATCTCTCAAGCTCTGTTTCTATGGCGTTTCTATGTCTATCAATATTTGTAAATAAATTATTAATTGATGAGATATCGTATTCCTTTAACCTTGTGACAATACTGCTATTTTCACCTAAATGCAAATTATAACGACTATGTTCCTGATCAAGCTTCATAAGTTCGGCATCCAGTTGGCTGTATTGTCTCTTGTAGTCTTCAATTTCCGTTTTTTTTCGGTCTAGTTCCACAGAATGTTTAGTATAGATTTCTCTTATGGTTTCGATTTTCGCATTGATGGTATCAATGATGGTTTCTTCAATTTGATTTTTAATAGTGTTTGCTTTAACAATTGATTTTGATAACGTCTGATGTGTGTTTTCCAATTCTTTAATTTGGCTTTCCAGCTCACTTTTTATTTTTTGATTTTGTTTAATGGTTTTATTTAATTCTTCCACTTCACATTTCAAAGTTTTTAGAATATCATCTGATACATTCTCTTTTACTTTTTCGAGTGAAACAATCTTTTCATTTAGTTTCTTATATTCATCATTTTTTTTGCTCAAATATCTTTCTTGTTTCAACAACAAAACATTGTTTTCTTCAAGGGATTTTTTTAATTCCTCAATGGATCTTATCGAAGTCTTTATTTCGAATACTCTTCTGGTTGCCGATTCTAACTCCTTTTCTTTTTCGTCATTCATAATCTCCAGATCTAAAATTTCTTTTGATTCTTGATAAAAATTACATACGTATTCTGCAAACCTACTATAATAGGAAAACAGTGTCAGCATACCATCTTCATCATAGGTCTTAAGAAGATCATCAGAAATTTTTATACCACTTAAAAGTAGTATTACGGTTTTTAATAAATGATCAATTGATTTTTTGCTTTCACCAGATTCATATGATTTGTTTATAGCCTGAACTTGGGTGTTTAGTAATCCAACAAAATTTTTATCCATCTTTTTCCCCTTATTTTTCCCTAATCGCAATCTTCTCAATAAGTTTATTCAGCGAGGTGGAAACCGGAGGGCCATCTTCGTTTTTTACATGTATTGTAGGAATTTGATCCTCGTCAACAGTAAAATCTATGTAATACCTTTTGTTATGATCAACGTCAGGAAACAAATCTTCTATCTTTAGATCTACGCAGATTCTCCCTTCATTTTTTGACCACCCATCATCCATAAATATAGTAAGAACTCCTGATTTGTTTCCGAGCCTGTCTGTAACACCAACAGGCCTCTCTTTAAACATAGGCATATCCAGTTCTTCTAACTTTGTTCCCATTTTTACGACAGGCACATCTTTCGGCACCATTCTGTGAGTTTCATTTTTGGAATACACAATATAACCATAAGTGTGAAAGCAGGTGTCTATTATTTTAACGCGACCATTCGCAATCCAAGCTGCCCCTTTAGATATTGATAATGCCCTATCGCTAAAGGGAAATGGTTCAAATCGTTTGTCTCCGATTACAGTTGTTGATTCAAAAAGAGGATGTTTTCTTACCTCTTCCTCTACCGCAATAAAATTGCTAAAACCTCCCACGAGCAATACCCTGAAATTTTCCTGTGATGAGATGACAATTTTATCCGCATTATCTGGATCATGATTATACCTATCAATAAACTCCCCTATTTGCCTCATAGACCTATTGAGTACCGGTGCATTTATATTTCTGAAACAATAATCTAGATCTTCACAGTAAACGTCCAATGTGTCTCCTTCATCATTATATTCCAAAGAAATGAGCTTTTTATTTTTTACACTAGTCTTTTTAAGATAATATATCTTCATGTATTTAGTAATTTCTGCGTCCTTTATCTTACAATCTTCAAATTCATTACGAAGCCTTATGAACTTTCGGTCACCTTTTTTTATGACGAGACTGTCGCGCCCACGCTGAACTTGCCGTTTTAGGACAAAGCTAATAAGGTGGTATACAGATGCTCAGGAGGGAAAGATGGGCACACGAAAAAGGTATACTGCCGAAGAAAAAATAAAAATACTTCGGGAATTACAGGAAAACGGGAAAACAATAAGCCAGGTATCGGAAGAATACGGAATTCATCCGAATAATCTTTTCAAATGGCGGAAACAGCATTTAGAAATGGGAGTCCGGGGATTTCAAAGGACACGAAAGGATATAAGCGGTAAAGCCAAAGACCGGAAGATAGCTGTCCTTGAAGACAAAATCAAACATAAAGACGAAGTAATAGCCGAACTTGCACAAGAGCTGCTTGCGTTAAAAAAAAAGAGCTCTGGCCAACTATAGGAAAAGCAAAAATGAATCTTGAAACAAGGCAAGTAGCGGAAAAAGAAATACTGCGTTACAAAGCCAAGACGGGCCTTCCGCTGGAAACGCTGTTAAAGTTCGCAGGCATATCAGAGCGCACATGGCGTGAATGGGTGCAAAGGCGTGGCATTGAGACCATGCACAATAACAACATCCCGAAAAATTATTATCTTACTCCGGAGGAAGTGGAAAGCATAGTGTCGTTTTGCACGGAGAATCAGCTTAAAGGCTACCGGATGCAGTGCTGGGAGATGGTAGATAAAAATGTGGCCTGTGTGTCCTGTAGCAGCGTGTATAACATCATAAAACGGTATAATTTGGGCAAAAAGTGGGCTGAAGCAGTAGAGATGAAAAAGCATGGTTTTGACCAGCCTGTGGCCGTTCATGAGCAGTGGCATATAGATTTTTCATACATCAGGATAGGCGGCGCGTTTTATTATTTTCTTGGTATACTTGACGGCTTCAGCAGGAAGATGCTTAACTGGCGGTTATGCGAAAACATGACAGGAATAAACGCGGAGATACTTGTTACCCAAACCAAGGAGCAATATCCACAGGCAAAAGATACGCGGATCATCAGCGATAATGGCAGCCAGTTTATTTCAAAAGATTTTGAAGAACTGCTTGTGTTATTAGAATTCGGTCATACCTTAACCTCAGCCAACCATCCGCAAAGCAACGGCAAATTGGAACGGTTTAACCGGACATTGAAGACAGAACATGTAAGAAGGTCGGCCTATGTAAATTATCAGGATGCGTGCATGAGAATGGCGCAATGGATCGCTTATTACAATAGCGAACGACTTCATAGCGCTATTTGGTATTTAACCCCGAATGACGTGTTTTATGGTAGGACGGGGATTAGGCTTGCAGAACGCAAAGAAAAATTGCATACTGCATTTATCAAAAGACAGGAATACTGGCTTACCAGAAATGCCAGTTCCTAACACACCTTATTAGCTTGCCTGAAAAACGGCAAGTTCAGCATAAGCAGTACAGTAATGGTTACCCGTAGTGATTTAGTAGGTGCTTTTGTAGGGGAAGCTACAATAAAGACAAAGGGAAAAATTGGAGAAGCAACGGGTGGTGTGTTGTTTATTGATGAAGCTAATACGCTTTTTCAAAGCGGGGAAGATCATTTTGGTCATGAAGCGATGGTTACACTTGTTAAAGAAGCATGGGGAGATGGAGATAGAAAGAAGCAATTTGTTATGATCTTATCATGTTATCCTGAACAAATAGATGCCTTTTTACAGTTAACTCCAGGTTTAAAACAAAAATTACGAATCATTCATCTAAATGATTATTCTACAGAAGAGATGGTAAAGATTTTACAGAATTTTGCTGGTGATTTTATCTTGGAACCTGAATATATCCAAAAAACCAAACAAATTTTTGATTTTTGGACAGCAAATAAAGATCGCAATTTTGGTAATGCGGGGGATGTAAGAAAGTACTTCAGTGAGTGTAATGACACTTTATATAAAAGGCTTTTCAAGGAATATGAGGTTAGCTCTGATATACCGGAAGAAGTCAAAAAAACATTGACTGGACAAGATATTCCGTCTAAATATTTGCTTGTTGTAGGAGGTTTGGCAAGTGAGTGCAATGAATGAAAAATGTCCTGTATGCAATACAGAATGTGAAAATGGAACGACTACGTGTTCTGTTTGCGGATTTGCGGATGAGCTTGGAATAAATAGAACATGGCTAAATCCTGAGGATGTTAATTATTGGCTTGAAACGGTGGTGAAATCATGCAAAGCTGTGTGGGAAAAAGCGAAAAAACGAGAAACTGAGTTATTAGCAAAGATCAAGGAATTTCGTAAAAAAGAAAGAGTAGCACAAAAACAGGAAGCAGATTTATTAGCACAGATAGAAAAATATCAAAGAAAAGAAATAAGAGCAAAAAATCGGCAAATTCAGTTATTGTCGCACATCGAGGAATTGC
>Ga0082212_10001761_pt2 | contig 13691 bp, 12 predicted proteins | sample TergutNt197P3_FD_71548 | JGI IMG/M metagenome (GOLD analysis project Ga0082212, IMG submission 71548) | Neocapritermes taracua P3 segment gut microbial communities from Petit-Saut dam, French Guiana - Nt197 P3 | ecosystem: Host-associated > Arthropoda: Insects > Digestive system > Gut ... | reverse complement strand
CAGCTCTTCGGCAAGTTCAGCTATTACTTCGTCTTTATGTTTGATTTTGTCTTCAAGGACAGCAATCTTTCGATCCTTGGCTTTACCGCTTATATCTTTCCGTGTCCTTTGAAAACCCTGGACTCCCATCTCTAAATGCTGTTTCCGCCATTTGAAAAGATTATTCGGATGGATCCCGTATTCTTCTGATACCTGGCTTATTGTTTTTCCATCTTCCTGTAATTCCCGAAGTATTTTTATTTTCTCTTCGGCAGTATACTTTCTTCTGTTGCCCATCTTTCCCTCCTGAGCATCTGTATACCACCTTATTAGCTTTGTTCTAAAACGGCAAGTTCAGCGTGGGCGCAACAATATCAACAGCCACAAGTTCACCGTCAAGCGTAAGATAGTATGCAATTCCGTTTGAAACTGCAACATACGAATCGTTAAATGTCCATCTGTCCTTACTTGCTCTTGTTGATTTTTCGGAAGGATGCGTTACCTTATAAAGCTCATTTCCATTTTTGGAATTCAGAATATACAGGGTATTTCCCGCATTAAAGATAATTTTGTCATCGGTAATTACCGGCCATGTTTCAACTGCTTCGTCTGTAGAATACACCCACGCCACTTTTTTGCCGGATATATTTATTGCATAAAATTCGCAATTCTGATTTCCAAAATAAAGCCTGCCATTGTCTGTTACAATGGCTGAACGAATTTTGGAATTGGTTTGAAAAAACACTTTTGGCGTTCTTTCGAATTTGCTTATTCCGCATGAAGAAAGTAAAACAAAACTCATAAGCAAAGCAATCAACTTCATTTTTTCATCCTGAATTAAATGTTGATATATAATTTATACTTTTTCTTAAAATGTCAAGATATTATTAAATCCCCTGTACCTTGAAAACATACACCTATTGGCTGTATACTGTATATACAGAAAACCCGCGGAGGTATTGTATGTATCTGAAAAAGGCGTTGTTGTTTTGGGTGGTTCTTTCGGCGGTTCCGGCACTCTGGGCGCAGCAGAAGTATGCCCTGGTTATCGGTAATGCCAACTATACCGGCATATCTAAGCTGAACAATCCGGTAAACGATGCCAACGACATGGAAGCAGTGCTCAAGAGTCTTGGCTTTACCGTGGACAAGGTGCTGAACGGAAGCACGGAACAGATGGAAACCGCCATTCAGAACCTGAAACGCAGGCTTGGCGGTTCCCGGAATACCTACGGCTTTTTCTTTTATGCGGGCCACGGGGTACAGTCTAACGGGGAGAATTACCTTATTCCGGTTAATGCCGACAACATCTTAAACGACACCCATCTGCGGACACGGACGGTTTCGCTTCAGTTTATACTGGACAGTTTTGATGAGGCGCGGAACGAACTGAATATGATTGTACTTGATGCGTGCAGGGACAATCCCTTTAGCTGGGCGCGGAGCGGCAGCCGCGGTTTGTCGGTAGTAGGCCGTGCGCCGCCGGGTTCTATTGTTATGTACGCCACCAGCGCCAATTCGACCGCGGCGGACGGAACAGGGCGCAACGGCCTTTTTTCCGGCCATCTATTAACTAATCTAAAAGCTCCGGGGTTAAGCGTATTTGACATTTTCGATAAAACTATGGGCGATGTAAGCAGAGTTACCAACGGCAAACAACAGCCTGAACTTTCCCTGCGGTTTTCCGGCGCCGCCTCGACCTATCTGGGCTCGCAGCCTTCACCAACCCCGCGTCCGGTTTCCGGTAACATGGTGTGGGTAGAAGGCGGAACCTTTTTGATGGGCAGCGATGCCGGATACGATAATGAAAAGCCGGTACACCAGGTAACGGTGAAAGGTTTTTATATTAGCAAGTACCAGGTAACACAGGCGGAGTGGGCGGCGGTAATGGGGAGCAATCCCAGCAAATTTAGAGGGGATACCCACCCTGTAGAAATGGTAGAGTGGATGGATGTTATTGAGTTCTGCAATAAGCTCAGCATAAAGGAAGGGCTTACTCCTTGTTACAGCGGCAGCAAGGACAACATTACCTGCGACTGGAATGCCAACGGGTACCGGCTTCCGACCGAGGCCGAGTGGGAATATGCTGCACATGGCGGGGCTAATACTTATTTGAAAACTTTATTTGCAGGAAGCAACAGCGTAGATGCGGTGGCTTGGTATAGTGGGAACAGTGGGAGCAGGACGCATCCTGTGGGGACAAAAGCGCCGAACGGTCTGGGGCTGTACGATATGAGCGGAAACGTATGGGAATGGTGCTGGGACTGTTACACCAGTTACAGCAGTGGAGCTCAGCTCGATCCATGGGGCATGGTGTCCTCAGAGTATGGCCACGTCCACATTATACGTGGCGGGAGTTGGGAAGATGCAGCCCAGCACGTCCGTTCCACGCTCCGGAACGACAGCTTTACTCCGACTATGCGGCTCATCAGCATTGGCTTCCGGGTTGTGCGCTCCAGGCAGTAAGGCTCCCCGCGGTAAGCCTCGGTGCGTGGTGCGGCAGTCTGTTGTTGGTGTTGCTGATACGGTAAGTATCAGCAACCGTGATTAAGGCCGGGGGGGTGGATGCTTGGGGTATACGTGCAGGCTAAAAGAGTTACATTTTGTCGATAATTTCAGCCGGAATGCCGGTTACAGTATGAATCTTGTCGGTAGAATCACCCATTGCTTTCATCTTCCGGGCAATGTCCAGGTTGTTTTCTGCAATTCCTTCAGATTTTCCCTGGATCAAGCCTTCTTCTTTCCCTTCCAGACGGGCGTTGTATATGTCCGAAGCCCGATCCATGCTGTTCTTCAAAATTGCCATTTTCCTGGCATATTTCTTGTAGTCCCGGCTTACTTTGGTCAAGGTTTTCTCCGCATGCATAATACCCGTATCCTCCCGGCAAAGTTTCTTAATGAGCGACTTAGCCCGTTCATCGTGCCTGTACCTCATAAAAATACACCATTTCTCGTCTTCAGGCAAGGAGCTTATTTTTGTCTTTTTGTTCATTGCATCCTGTAACCGCTGTTCCAGTTTTGGCAGTTCATAAAAGATGATTTCTACGGTATCGGTAAGCCGGTCGTGTTCCGTTTCTTCCAAAAACTGATACCGCCGGGGGAGTTTATCGCTTTGCGGAAATAGAATGCAGTTGAGGAAGAATACCTGGTATACCCGCTTAATGTCTTTGTAAGGCTTGCCTTTTCTTAATTGGGCGGAAAAAAGCATTGCGGCATAGAATACAGCCCTTGCAGTAAGGTCATCACTTGATTTGCCTACCTGCATTTCAAGATCTGCAACTTCTCCGTCATTAAAGGTAACATGGACATCCAACCTGACTGATTTTGCGTCAAGGTGTGCCGGAACAAGGTCGTTGTTGATTACCTTAACAGCAGAGACTTCACGGCGGGTACAGGCAGAAAGCAGGGAGCGCAGTGCTTCCCGTGAATCATCGCTGTCTGTAGTAAGCATGGCTTTGAAGACCGCATCATCCAGGACTGAAAGGGGTTTCCCTAGCGCAGCATTTTCTTTAGCCAGTTGTTTAAGTTCACCTGCAAGCCGGGAACGGTTTAAAATATAGAAGGGGTTCATACCCCATAAAGGGTAACGTGATGTATATTGCTTGTTTTATGCAAGATGAATTGGGATAAATTCCTTACTAATACATCTATTCGAGGGGAGTGAGGGATATGTTAAACAGCAGTGGCTATTATAATGAAGGCTTACCGCCGGCATTTTTCCATTTGTTTAAGCAGTGCTGCCATGTCTCTGGGTAAGGGCGCTTCAAACACTTTCTCGTTAAGTGTAATTCTGAGAGCATGCAGGCCAAGTCGATCCAACAGTGGCCGTTCATCAGCCTCGTTGCCCTGCCAATTACGTTTAAACGAAGAAAGATAAACTCCCTTTTTTGTGCCGTTTCGTGAATGTTTACCGTACAGCGGGTCACAGACAATGGGAAAGCCCAACGCCGACAGATGAACACGTATCTGGTGGGTTCTTCCTGTCTGCGGATATGCTTCCACGACACTGTAATTCCCGGCAGAAAAGAGCAGGGTAAAACCGGTATTGGAACTTTTGCCGTGGAATTTATCAATAATAGTCAGATGTTTTTTGTTACCGTCCGGTACAAGGGGCAGTTCGCAGCTTGTCTTGCCATCGGGCCAGAAAGGACGGCCATGAATTACGGCAATGTAGGTTTTTGTTACCTGCCGTTTTTCAAAAGCAACAGAAAGCTGCTGATGGGTTTTCCTGTCTTTTGCAAACAGCACAAGTCCGGAAGTGTCTTTGTCGATGCGATGCACAACAAAAAGTTCCGTTTCATCGTTGTTTGGTTTTAAAGCCAATTGATTTTTAAGCAGCAAATCGAGTCTGGGCGCATTTTCGTCCCAGCGTTCTCCGGTAACGGCAATACCGGATGCTTTATTTACCGCTATAATCGAATCATCCTCATGGATGATCGTAAAAGGTTTTAGTTTCGCCATATTCGCATCATAGACATCACTTGGATTTTCGGGAACCGGGTTTTACCGCCGGGGTTCCCTGTCTGCACAGGTCGCACGAACCGGCATCCCAGTTTTTTGCTTCTATCTTACAGGCGGCATAGATGGGCCATGCTGCCTCATCAGGTGTTTGGGAATCTGCTGCCCTGCGGTCTACGATACATGCAATAGCTGCGATTTCCGCACCGAGCGTTTCCAGCACAGCGGCGCATTCGCTAAAAGATTTTCCCGTAGTGATCACATCTTCTGCTATAAGTATACGTTCACCTTGCCGTACCTCAAAACCCCGGCGCAGGGACATCTCTCCTTCTTCGTTACGCTCCGTAAAAAAAGAACGGAGTCCGAGTTGACGGCCCAACTCCCAGGCAACGATGATTCCCCCCATAGCCGGTCCCGCTACGGCATCCAGGGCAAGTTCCTTTATATCGGCTTTGATACGCTCTGCAAGCGATGTTAACGCTTCCGCCGTCCTGTCCGGGTACTGAAGGAGTTTTGCACATTGAAAATACTTATCCGAATGGCGGCCAGACGAAAGAAGAAAATGGCCTTCCAGCATGGCACCCGAATCTCGGAGCAGTTTCAGCACCCTTTGTTCCGCCGTGTTCTGTATTGGTTCAATCATGGTTTAATGGTAGAATCTATGCTGATGAAAATCAACCGTAGTATACCGGAGAAAAATCATTGAAGCTCCTCCTCCATGTTTGCTGTGCACCGTGTTCTGTTGCAAGTATCGTTTCTTTACGGGAAGAAGGGATTGAGCCGGTTTTGTTTTGGTACAATCCCAACATTCACCTCTTTACCGAGTATACCATGCGGCGTGATGCCCTTCTTCGGTATGCCGGGGATCTGGGCTTACATCTTATTGCAGAAGATGAATATGGCCTGAAGCAGTTTATTGCTGTTTTACAACAGACAGCCGGAAGAGATGATGTAACGGCCTGTTTTGATTCTCCCCATCGCTGTATGCATTGTTACCGTTTGCGTATGGAAAAGACTGCTTGTACGGCAAAAGAAAACGGTTTCGATGCCTTTAGCACTACGCTTTTTATCAGCCCTTATCAGAATCATGAACTGCTTAAAGAAGAGGCACAAGCAGCCGCAGACAAGCACGGTGTTACTCTTTTGTACCGGGATTTTCGCCCCTTGTTCAGAGAAGGCCGTGCAGAAGCCAGGGTTCTTGGGCTTTATATGCAAAAGTATTGCGGATGTATATTTTCCGAAGCTGATCGATACAATACTTAGGACTCAATCAATTATCAAAGCGGATGGCATAAAACTAATGTTTCTTTTTTCTTATTACCTGCTTTATCTTTTGTACAAGAAGTTCCGGCCGGGCTGGTTTTGCAATAAAATCGGCAGCTCCCAGATTTAACGAAGCAGTTATATGCTGTTCGAAGCTGTTACCCGATACTACAATTACAGGAATATCACGGAGTTTTTGGTCCTTCTGTAATTTCCGGAGAAAATCGTAGCCATTCATTTCTTCCATCGCCAAATCCAGAAGAATTATATCGACTTCCATGTTTTGAACTATTTCAAGCGCCTGTAAAGGAGATTCACAGGTGTAGACATCGTATTGCGGCAGGACATTTTTAAATTGGGTAAGCTGGGTTTTTGAATCATCAACGGCAAGAACAACTTGTTTTTCCCTGCCGCTTTGATCTCTCATGGTAATTTTGCCAAGTTTGCCCTTTTTTTGAAGATCTAAAAGATAATCGCCCAGTTTGCTGTCTACTATGGCTATGTGGGACAGTACCCAGTCCCGTAAAAATCTGACAAACTGATGAGGAACAAATTTTTTTCCATTTTCAAAATCTGTTACATCTTTTAAAACCTTTTGGATAAACTCCGCATGGTGTTTTTTATGTGCTGATATTTCTGGAAAGGCGGTCTTTTCCATTATTTGTTCTTCGGTGGAAAAATGATATTTTACGTAAGTAACCGTTTCCTGTGCCGTTTTTTTGAATTGTTCCTTTAACAGCTCGGTGCCGAATTGACAGGCTTTGTACAGTTCATTGGTTGTTATTATTAGCTGTTTGTGCTGGCTGTCAATAAGGGGAATTCCTACAGAATACCGATCTTCCCATTCTATTAAAATATGATTATTGTCATTCATGTTTATCCCACTTAGAAATCATAGCTGAATAATTCGGGATAGGCAAGTCTGTTTCCTGGGTAATGCGGGCTGCAATGCGGTATACACGGGAAAATCATTGGTGCATAATATAGTATTATGATAACAATCCTCTGCCTTGTTTTTCTTCTGACTTTTTTTGCATCCTGCCGTTCTCAGCAAACTCCGAATTTGGACGAAGCAGACTGGCTGGAGCGGGTAAATTCCGCCGATGCCTCTTTGCTCCATGCTCCTCATGTAAACGAAGAAGGGGAGTTTTTTAATCCCTGGATGCCCCGTTCCATGGAACCGTCCAAAGAGGGCAGAAAGTTTTTGTTCCGCAAAAAAATGGTTTTTGATGATTTCCCTGCCGGACAATACGGGCCGGTAACAAATGATTACGATTATCTTGCAGACCCGAAGAATAACAGTATTTCTTTTGCCGGCCATGCTTCTTTTTTTATCAAAATCGACGGTGTAACAATTGCAATAGATCCGTTTTTTTCTAACAAAGCTCTCGTAGTCGGCAAGAAAGTAAAAATCCCCTTTGATTACTCAAAACTTTCCCGGAATCCGGTGGTATTAATCAGTCACAATCATTACGATCATCTGGATACAAAGACGATAAAAAAGTTAATCAAAAAAGATGCCGTGTTTATTGTTCCGTTGGGGTTAAAGGTTTTTTTTGAAAAGAAAGGCGCCAAAAAAGTCCATGAACTTGACTGGTGGCAGAGCATAAGTATCGGAACGGTCCGTTATACGCTGCTTCCCGCCCAGCATTGGTCCCGGCGTATAGGCCAGAAAACCAACATCACGCTATGGGGCGGTTTTATGATAGAGGCTTCCAGAACCATTTATTTTTCGGGCGATACCGGTTATTTTTGCGGCTTTAAGGAATTCGGAAAACAATACAAGATTGATTATGCAATAGTTACGGCCGGATCCTATGAACCCCGCTGGTTTATGTATTACCAGCACATGAATATAGAAGAATTTTTCCGTGCCGCCGGTGACCTGAATGCAAAAACAGTCATTCCCATGCACTTTGGAACTATCAGTCTGAGTGATGAACCTTTGGTTTATCCTCTCCATGTTATAAACATGCATCTTGAGCAGAATCCGCAGGAAGCCGGCCGGATTAAAACTCTCCGAGTCGGCGAATATTGTTACATCCCGTAAGAATTTGACAAAGAAAGGAATGTATTCTATCCTGTATGTGTATAATTAAAATTTTTTAAGGAGTAAAAAATGAATCGAGGCATTGGGGGTTTTATCCTCTACATCGGGGTTGCGCTTTACCTGCTTACGGCGGGCCTTATCGGGATCTTCAGCAACGGCGGTGAATTCAGCATGATGGTAAGCAGCATATTTGGCGTCGGCGGACTTTCAACAGCAATTGCAATTATCTTTTCTGTGGCTGCAATTATTGCAGGGGTATTGCTGATACTCCAGCTTTTTGGCATACAATTCGGGATTACCAATATTATCCTGATTGTTATTGCCATTCTGTGGATACTCTTTATCATAGTTCACGACATTCTTGGGCTTTTCAATGGTCCCGGTAATTTCCTGTTCTGGCTCAGTGGATTTGCCATTCATCTGGTCGTTCTGGGAGCAATTGCTTCCGGTACCAGTATATTTGGTGGCGGCGGTTACAGATAAATCCAAGGTTGATTTTTCTGACACGGAAGAGTGCTCTTTCGTGTCAGAAAAAACCGGAGTTTTGCGTTTCTTCGATCTGCACTACCGAATAGTTTTTTATCGCAAAACTCCAAAATAAAAACACGCAGTGTTTTTTACTCAACCTTAAACCGGGAAACCTCCTGCAGTAAAAGGGCAATGTCTTCGCGGTTCTTGCCGCTTATCTCGTTTACATGGTTTACCGCAACGTTAATCTGTTCCGCACCGCTTGCCATCTCATTCATGCCTGCAGTTATTTCCTGGGTAGCTTTCTCCAGATTGTTGCTTTCCGTTATCACTTCCCTGCTGCCTTCAAGCATTTCATGAGAACCGCTCTTTACCTGCCGCGTTATCTCATTTACTTCAGTTACTCCTTCGACAATCTGCCGGCTCCCAACCTCCTGCTCCTCCATTGCTTTAAGGATGTGCTCTTCCTGTTCCGAAACGATCTTAACGCTTGAGTCAATGGCTTCGAACCTCATTAAAACATTTTCCGTAGCGCTGGTGATCTTGTCGATAGATTCCTTTATCTTCTTTAAAACAGTACTAATCGTCTTGGATTGCACGCCGGAACTTTCCGCAAGCTTGCGAATTTCATCGGCTACTACCGCAAAGCCCTTCCCGGCTTCTCCCGCATGAGCAGCTTCTATTGCTGCGTTCATCGAAAGCAGGTTAGTCTGGCTGGCGATATTTTCCATAACCAGGTTAATCTCCAGAAGCCCTTCAGACTCGCGTGCGATTTCCTGTATGTCCGTCGCTACATCCTGTAATCCCGTCCGGCCCACTTCGGAAGCTTTCTGCAAATTTTTTACATTGGCCGCATTTTTGGTAAGTGTTCCTGCAACCGACTCAATATTGGCTACCATTTCCTCAATGGCGGAGGATGCCCTGGAAACATTGGTGCTTTGCTTATCAACAAGCTCGTCGAGCTTGTTGATATTGCCCACAACCTGTTCCATGGTTGCGTGGGTTTCGGTTACGCTGGCGCTCTGATTTAACGCGCGGCTTTTAATGCTCTTGATAGTGGCGGTGATCTCATTGATCGCTGTGGCGGTTTCTGTCATGTTGCTGGAGAGTGCACTGCCGGTCTCAGAGAGTGTTACCGCCTGCTTTTTAATTATGATGATCAGGTTTTTGATTTTTTTCAGGGTCTCGTTAAAATAATGCGCCAGGCTGCCGATTTCGTCTTTTGAATTGGCAGTGATAGTGCGGGTCAGGTCTCCTTCGCCTTCGGAAATATCCTTAAGGGTTTCCGCTACCCTGATGATGGGCTTGCTGATACTCCTGGAGAAGAATATTGCCGCCAGGATCACTACTATAAGAATAACGATGCTGATGATACTGCCCGTTTTTATCATAGTGTAAACCGGGGCCATAACGGTATCTGTCATTACCCCTATTGCGAAGTTCCAGGGAGTTTTGGATTCTCCGACAATAACGGGAACAGTAATAATTTCCATATCAGTATCGAATGCTGCAATATGATTGGAAAAAGCAAATTTTTTGCCCTCTTTGATGGCATTTACATAATCGTCCATACGCGAACCGACTATATCCTGTTCGGTTTCCTCCAAATTTTTTCCGATACGATCTTCTTCGAAATGACTGACGACTGTACCGTCATTGCTGAATACCGCTGTTACGGCATCTTCATACGGCCTGTTGCGCTGTGCAATGCTTTGGATCATATTAATATCTATGTCGATACCCGTAACTCCCAGAACTTTTCCGTCCCGTGAATGTATGGGAAAGGCAATTGAAGTCAGCATCGTTGATTTTCTGCCCACATCATACATATAGGGATCAATAATTATTCCGCCGTCCGAGTCTCTGACCAACAGGTAGAACGCTCCTTCTCCTGAGTTATCATTGTTTCCCAGAAGACCCAATTCTATGGTATCACCGTCCCGGTACCAGTAGGGGGCAAATCGTCCGTTTGAATAGCTGCCCGGTTCTCCTGCGAACAGCCGGTCATTTCCTTCCAGAACATCCGGCTCCCAGCGGCACCATGCAGCGATAAGCTCGGAGTTTTCTACTACCATGCCTCTGAGTATGGTGTTGATCACATTCCTCCGGTTATCTTCGGAGAAGCTGCCGTACTGTTGTAAAACCTGTGTCAGAGTCTCCGCAGAATACCAGTAGTCTTCAAGATAACCCTTTACCTCGCTGCAGGATTTCTCTGCAAGATTAACAATTGATGCATGGGTGTGTTCGTAAATAGCAGCACGGGACTGGACAAGCAGAACAATACCGACTGAGCCGATGCCGAACAGACTGAGCATGATCATAATTGCAGTTAGTTTAAAATTAATTTTCATTGTTCATCCTTTTTAAAAAAATTTCTGTTTGTTTAAATATAATAAAAGTTATATGCAAAAATAAAATTTTTCTTTATTTTTTTAAAAGATTATTTAATTCGGTATATTATTCTTTCTTATGTGAAAAATAAAAATTAGCAAAAAAAGTTTTTTGACAATTGGTATTTTATATTTAACTGCGGCTGTAGTTGGGCGCTTCCCGTGTAATGGTTATGTCGTGTGCATGGCTTTCCCGCCAGCCTGCTGCGGTAATCTTTGCAAAATTGCGGTATTGTTTTAATGCTTCCAGATTTTTACAGCCGCAGTAGCCCATTCCTTTACGAAGGCCCGACACAAGCTGATACAGAAAACTTTTTAGTTCACCTTTATACGGTACGCGGCCTTCGATTCCTTCCGGTACTGGTTTTTCGTCTTTCCCAATCTGGTACCGATCCCCTGCTCCGTCGTTGATTGCGCCGATGCTGCCCATGCCGCGGTATTCTTTGTATATTCTCCCGTCAAAAAGAATTTCCTTGCCCGGCGCTTCTTTAAGGCCTGCAAACAAATTGCCGATCATTACCGAGCTGGCTCCGGCTCCGACAGCCTTGGCCAAGTCTCCGGAATATTTAATTCCCCCGTCTGCAATTACCGGTATGCCGTTTTTGGCGGCTTCTTCGGCGCAGTCCCAGACAGCGCTGAACTGAGGCACGCCTATACCGGCAACAATGCGCGTAGTACAAATGGAGCCGGGCCCTATTCCCACTTTAACGGCGTCTGCGCCTGCATCAATGAGTCTGCGGGTTCCGTCCTTTCGCGCTACATTACCGCCGATAACGGGAATGTTGTACTGTTTTTTAATATCTGCAATGGTATCCATTACGTTTTTTGTATCTCCGTGTGCAGTATCAACAACAACAAAATCAACCATTGCTTTTTCAAGGAGCGGCATACGAACGGAATAATCCTGGGGCGAAATTGCCGCACCAACAATAAGCCTGCCGCTTTTATCGGTAGCAGCCCGCGGAAAGAGGTCGTGTTTTTCCATGTCTTTTACGGTAATAAGCCCTTTTAACTTTCCTTGTCCGTCTACAACGGGAAGTTTTTCTATCCGGTGGTTGTCGAATTTTTCACGGGCTTCCGCCGTTGTAGGTTCTCCCTGAACAACAACCGGGTTTACGGTCATTACTTCTGTTACTTTTAACGTGTCGTCTCTGCAAAACCGGAGATCCCTGCTTGTAATTATACCGGTAAGTTTTTCGTCTTTATTAAGAACAGGCATACCCGAAACATTAAATCGCTCCATCATGATCTTTACATCACTGATGTTTGCATCTTCTCCCACCGTTACCGGGGATGCTATAACCCAGTTAAGAAAACGTTTTACATTGGCAATCTGCTGGGCCTGATCTTCCGGACTTAAACTGCGGTGGATCACCCCTGTGCCGCCTTCCAGGGCAATGGCAATGGCCATTTTTTCTTCGGTTACCGTGTCCATAGCGCTTGATATTACCGGAATATTCAGTTTAATCCCGCTGCATAAAACAGTAGTAATATCACAGTCACGGGGAAGTATATCGCTGTATCCGGGCAGGAGCAGTACATCATCATAAGACAGAGCTTCTTCAAATTCCATGTTTGCTATTCCTCCCAATCATCTATGCTTTTTTCATTATGCTGCGGTATTTATCCGCCAGTTCTTTTGCTTTCTTTGCCGCCAGGCCTTTGTAATTTTCCGGCCTGGCGAAAAATGCAGTTGCCGCTTCTATTGGTTCTGTTGTACCTGCTCCGGAACCAAGTTTTACAAGCTGTTCTCCGATTCGCTTTAGAATATCTTTTTCTGCGGCAAGTGCGGCGCCGAAAGATATGTTTTTCTTTTCCGCATCCAGGGTGATTTTTCTTATTATTTCGTGAGCATCGGAAACTCCGGATTCTGCAAGAAGTATATAGGCCGGCTCTGCAAGTACGGCGCCCAGTATACCTCCGCCCGAATGCAGATTAAGAAGGCATTTTTCCCTGTCTGCCGAAAGGCTTTCCATAATATGCGACATACGGTTTATCGCCAGACAAAAACCTGTTATATAATCGGCAATAAAACGCTGGCTTGCCGAGTTGGAAAGATCCCGCTGGTGTTCACTGATTTGATCCATGTAAAAAGTCATTACCCTGGGCATAAAAGTTTTCCAGAGGCTTTTTACATGCTCCGAATTCCAGGGATTCCGCTTTTGAGGCATGGTGGAAGAACCTACCTGATCCGAAGCAAATCCTTCGCGGAGTTCTGCAATTTCGGTTCGCTGGAGATTACGCAGGTCGTCGGCAAGGTTCGCAATAATTCCAAAGGCAATGTTGTATTCCAGTAAAAGCCGCAGGAGGTATTCTGGTTCTGTAAGCTGAGTAGAATGTTCAGACGGTTCCAAATCCAGTTCCGCCAGGTAAAGCCGTTCCAGTTCTTCGGGGTCTTTTACAAGCATACTGGTTGCATTATATGCGCCCACGGCGCCCGCCAGTTTTCCTTTTAAAAGATTCGATAGACGTTCTATTTCCGGAATTGATTTTCCCAGCCGTGATACATACTCGGCGAATGTAAAACCAACCGTAACAGGCACAGCATGCTGGCCGTGGGTGCGTCCAACCTGAGCCGTATCAGCTTCCTTTTCTGCAAAATCACAAAGAAGGATTTCCAGTTTACGCAGCCCCGGCAATATTACCTCTTTGCAGCAGCCCTTCATGCGGAAGGCCAGGGACGTGTCCAGAATATCCGCACTTGTTGCTCCAAGATGAACAAGCGGTGCAATTTCCGCCGGAACCGTTTTTTTTAGTACATTAACCAGTGCCCGGATATTGTGGCGGGTTTTTTCTTCTTCTGCATATACTTCTTCCGGCGTAACGGTAACAGTACCCTGCCATTTTGCAGAAGCGGCCGGATCGTTCCGGACGGTCAGGTGGGCCTTTATAAGGGCGATTTCCGCCTTAACACAGGCGGAAATGGATCCTTCTTCTGAAAGCCAGGGAACAAGGGCGTCAAAAACATCCTTTTCTGAAAGGGAATAACGATGGTCTAAAGGGGAGATATTACGAAAAATATCACGGGTTTCCATACCAGAGTTTGACACAGTAAAGGAGTTTTGTCCAGTGGTGGCGCCGAC
>Ga0082212_10008193_pt1 | contig 13692 bp, 9 predicted proteins | sample TergutNt197P3_FD_71548 | JGI IMG/M metagenome (GOLD analysis project Ga0082212, IMG submission 71548) | Neocapritermes taracua P3 segment gut microbial communities from Petit-Saut dam, French Guiana - Nt197 P3 | ecosystem: Host-associated > Arthropoda: Insects > Digestive system > Gut ... | reverse complement strand
GTGTATTATACAATTTTTATGCCATCTTTTTTGAGGAGACTGACAGCAGCACCCCCAACACCACGCCCAGCAACGCCGCAAATAAGACACGCCATTGTACAGGTAAAATAAAAGTAATGGTATGCGCCGGAATCCAAAACAATGGAATGGTCTTTTTGAAGATAAATCCCCATTGACGTTGCCAATCAATCGCTTGGAACGATTCCCCCATGTTGATTGAGCGACTGAAAAAACCTTTGACCGTGCCGCCTGTTTGCGAAATGTGCATATCGGTAATTTTGTGAAACGTCATAAAAACCGGTGCAAAAATGGTATTCATAGTAACGCTGATAGAAAAAGCAACCAATACTTTTTCCCACGACAAAGTTTCCGTCATCACCGTTATGGCATTTCCCATTCCGAGATATTGTAAAAACATTGGCGTCCCTTTCGAGAAGATAATCATTGCCATGTTGATGCCCATCCCTAACATTGCCCAAACCATCGCACGGGGTGCCACGCCAAATCCTTTTTCGTAATAAACGCCCTTCCGAAGCCGCAACCCGATGCTTTCTCCCAAAGTGGACAAAATTCCAAACTTCAATGCGCTCATTATCATGCCATGCGCTTCGTTAAATGTTTGATACCATTCAAAAACTTCCTGCAACAAAAAGAACGGTAAAAAGAAGAGAAGCAGGCACAAAATAAATATAAAATCGGATTTTCTCATCGTTAAAACATCAGACATTTTTGTGAGGGCAAAGATACAAGTTTTAGTGAACAATGAATAATGGACAATTAACAATGAAAATGCAATTTCAACTTTCATTTTTTTAATTTTTAAAAAAAAACTACCTTTGCTGCATATTTTAACGTATTTTAATTCTTATGCGAAAATTAAAAATGGAAGAATTGGGCAGAAAAACCGTCTCTCAATTTCATCAAGCGGAAAAAAAACCCATTACGGTGGTATTGGAAAACATCCGCAGTTTGAATAATATCGGTTCTTTTTTTCGGACGGCAGATGCTTTTCTGTTGCAGGAAATAATTTTGTGCGGCATCACTGCCACGCCTCCGCACCGCGACATCCACAAAACTGCCTTAGGCGCTACCGAAACCGTTGCATGGCGTTATTTCCCATCCGCCATCGCCGCCGTCACCGAACTTAAAACAACAGGACACACCGTCGTCGCTGTTGAACAAGTCGAAAACAGCGTAAAACTCAATGAAGATTTTAAAATACATCCTCCGTTAGCGCTCATTTTCGGCAATGAAGTAGAAGGACTTACTCAAGAAGTCATCAATATTTCGGATATATGCGTAGAAATACCGCAATATGGGAGTAAACATTCACTCAATGTAACAGTTTGTGGCGGGATTGTGATTTGGAAAATGGTTGAGCTATGCACTGACTGTTTGTTTCGCTTACAATAAAAATGACAAACATTTTTATTGCCGAAAGATATTATCAACGAACGAAACGAGATTTATTATTGTTTATTTTTTCTATATTTGCACGCTTATTATAAATAATAATTATGGGTTTATTTTCATTCTTTACTAAAGAGTTAGCTATTGATTTAGGTACTGCAAATACCGTGATTTTACATAATGAAAAAGTGGTTATTGACGAGCCATCCATAATTGCGGTGCATAGAGATACCAGAAAAGTTATTGCAGTGGGCAAACACGCGCTTCCCATGGAAGGCAGAGCGCCCAAACATATTCAAACCATTCGTCCGCTTAAAGATGGCGTTATTGCTGATTTTCAATCTACAGAACTGATGCTTCGCGAATATATTAAGATGACAGGATCCAAAGGATTACTATTTCCTCCCGCATTAAAAATGGTAATTTGCATTCCTTCCGGAATAACCGAAGTAGAAGAACGTGCCGTGCGCGATTCCGCAGAACAATCGGGCGCCAAAGAAGTGCGTATGATACATGAACCTATGGCTGCCGCTATCGGTATTGGAATTGATGTTTTAGATGCTAATGGAAATATGGTAATTGACATAGGCGGTGGAACCAGTGAAATAGCCGTAATTGCGCTGGGCGGAATCGTTACCAGCAAATCTATTAAAGTTGCCGGTAACGAATTTAATTATGATATCATTGACTTTATGCGTAGAAAACATAATATTGATATCGGCGAGCGTTCTGCAGAACAAATAAAAATCAATGTGGGTTCTGCCATCGAAGATTTGGAAAACCCACCCGAAGATTATGAAGTTTATGGGCGCGATTTGTTGCAAGGTATTCCTATTGCAGTTAAAGTGAATTACCAGGAAATTGCGCAAGCTTTAGACAAGTCTATCTCAAAAATTGAGATGGCAGTAGTTAATGCCTTAGAAACCAGCCCACCTGAACTTTCTGCCGATATTTACAAAACCGGTATCTATATGGCAGGCGGCGGCTCGCTGTTAAGAGGTTTAGATAAACGTATTTCCAAGAAAACCAAACTGAAAGTGCACGTGGCGGAAGATCCGCTGAAAGCCGTTGCGCGCGGAACCAGCATCGCACTGAAAAACTTTGATAAGTTTACATTTTTGATTAAGTAGATTTCATCTTCTCTATAAACGGATTAAAATAATGTGTTGCTTTTTGGGTTACTCCCTGTAATCCTTTACCTCCTGTTTTCGGACGTTTTACATTACCAAAATTTCCTTTTTCCAACGTAGTAAAAAGTCCTTCTTTTTCAATCTCTTTTAGTAATTTAACCGCTTCGTTCAACACAAATTGGGCGCGTTGGCGAATGATGCCACCTTCCTTAAATTCTACCTCATCGCCAATAGATGCCATATTGTTGAAAATATATTTGGCGTTTTCAATGGCTAAAAACCGGTCGGACATAAACGGCGTGTGAATCGCTTCGGTGGGCATACCCAGCAGTTGAATGCCCTGTTTGGTCCAAATGCCAATCATATTAAACAGCGCATCTTGCAAGTGCCCCTTAAAAATGTTTCCGGTCATAAATTTAGTAGGCGGCATATATTTGAGGGGCGCTTTCGGGAAAATTTCGCGTGTCATTTGGGCTTGGGCGAGTTCATAAAGGAAACCGTTTTCTAATTCGGGTTCCATTTCAAAAGCGTGTCCTAATCCCATTTGTTCTTCGGGGAGACCTGCCAAGAGCGCCAACTGTTCGTTAATCAAATCAGAAGCAAGTACGGTGTGCGCTTCTTCAAAAGCATCGGCGGTGGTTAAGTAGTTGTCTTCACCTGTGTTAATAATAACGCCTGCAAAACCGTTGATAATTCTTGAAAAATATTGGTCAATGAGTGTGCGTTGCGGATTAATATCGCGGAACAAGATGCCGTAGAGGGCGTCGTTGAGCATCACGTCTAAACGTTCTAATGCGCCCATAGCGGCAATTTCGGGCATACACAAACCGGAGCAGTAGTTGCACAGGCGAATGTAGCGCCCCACCTCTTCGCCCACTTCATCAAGGGCTTTGCGCATAATTCGGAAGTTTTCCTGCGTGGCGAAGGTGCCCCCGAAACCCTCGGTGGTTGCCCCGTAGGGTACATAATCCAACAAACTCTGTCCGGTAGTTCTAATTACGGCAATAATATCAGCGCCTTGACGTGCCGCTGCTTGCGCCTGAACCACATCCTCGTAAATATTTCCGGTGGCAACAATTACGTAAATGTACGGCTGGGCGCCTTCGCCCAATCTTTCCAACAAACTACGCCGCTGCGCCACATTGGTAGAAATTCGTTGCATCGCATTTTCAATATAGGGCGCTATGGCATTTTTAATTTCTTCTTCGGAATGAATGGGCAATTTTGTAATATCCAACGCATTTTGCGCCATTTTTTCCGCAATTTGTTGAAGGGATAACTGCGTTTCCAGTACAGCATTACCTAAAAAATAGAGTGCGCCCTGCCCAAGCAACCCTGCCTGATGCAACTGATCTACAACCACATTGGGAAGCGGAACTTCGTGAGCATCAACGCCATCTATGCCTACTAAACGACACAACGTGCGCTCTACCGCAACCGTAGTATATTGGTTTACAAATTGTTGTACTTCATTAGCAATAGAAACCGCAATGGCTTTGGCCTCATTAACTTTATTAAAATCAATGCCTAATTTGCTATTTTTCATATTCTTCTATTATGTATAATAAGGCGGCAAAAATATGACAATTTTATTTCACTGGTATTGTTGGGTAATTAATAACATAAATTAAAGGGTGTTATAATTACATAAAACAAAAGAACTATTAATAATTATTATTAAACTACTAAAACTCCACCGCCAATTTCAAATTAAACAACCGCGGCGTTAAAGTGTTCGGAATTGCCCAGTTTTGGTTGTGAATATCTTTTATCCACATATAAGAAGAAACATTGGTGTTTCCCAACAAGTTAAACACTTCAAAATAGACACCGGCATTTTTAATGGCGCGTATAAATTTGCTTTTGTGCTGAAATCTGTCTCTGCTTTGTTCAAAGAAAATGTATGAAAAACCTATATCAGCCCTAAAATATTCGGGCATAGATAATGTGTTTTCTTTGGTACGGATAAATTCAGAGTTCCACAAAGGAAGCCCCGTAGAATAAACAAAGTTCAAACTTACGCGCAACTGCCGAAATCCGGGAATATGGTCTTGAAAGAACAGGTTAAAGGCAAAACGTTGGTCGGTGGGACGCCTTTTGTAGGTGGGCTCAACGATCTCACCGTTACTATTAATATATGGATTTTTGTATTTGTCCATCGTTCCCATAAAAGAGATGGCAAACCACGATTCTAAACCTTCAATCAACTCACCGCTCAAACGTGCATCAAAACCGGTAGCAAACCCTTTTGCATCATTTTTTCCACTGTAAACAATTTGAATATTATCTACATAATACGAAATTAAATTATCCAAATATTTATAATAGCCTTCCATAGAGAGTTTGAAAGGACGTTTCAACATTTTGAAATTATACTCTGTTGCCAAAATTGCCTGATACGAAAATTGCGATTTAATGTTCGGATTTAACACGCCTTCTCTGTCTCTATACTCTCTGTAAAAAGGGGTTTGGTAATACACACCGGTTTTAAGCCAAAACGACCAATCTTTTTTCCAACGCGGTTTGTAAAGCAACGACACGCGAGGCGATGCGTTAAATTTGTTATTATACGACCAATAGTGAAATCTTATTCCTCCATTTAATGTAAATCGCGGGTTATTATCACTGTCTATTTTCCAACTATCTTGCACAAACGCCGTTAAACGAACCGTATTTAACGCATTGGTTGCATTGTAAAAATTGAATTGCCCAAAAATCAAATCGCGGGAAGGGTCATCCAATGGCACCCCAATAGAATCGCTGGGAATAGTTGGAATATACGGTAAAGTATAGCCTGCCGAATCGTTTAAGTGCCACTGATACAGTTTGTCGTTAATCTGCTCGTTTTGCACTTTAACACTCCACGACAAACTGTTTCGTTTGTTCAGTTGGTGGTCGCCGCGAATATCTGCCGCCGAAACCAAAAACTTGATGTGGTTTCTGGCGTGGTCAATGTTGGTGCCAACAGCAATTAGCGAGCCTTCTTTTGCAATATCATCGGCTTCTTTGCTCAAATCCGCTTCAATATTTTTAAGCATATATTGACTTTGAATATCAAAAGTTTCGCTTTCTTTAGCATAATAAGAAGATAAAATTAATCTTAATTGATTTTTAAAATTTGGACGATAAGTAAAGGTTAAACCACCCAAATAATTTTCATATTTATCTACTTCCTGACCATCAAAAGCAATCCATATTTCTTTGGGGTCAAGTCCTCCAAACCGTGTTTGACGATTTTTAGGAACGAAAATATATTGGTTAATAGAGAAATTTCCCAACAAACTTATCTCAAACTTGTCGGAAATATTCCAACCCAGCAACATTTGCGTATCGAAAAAATTGGGTTTATATTCTCCCTTTGCATCCATTGAATTAAGAAGATAGGCGTTTGTTTTGTATCTCACGCCTATGAGATAAGTGAAAACATCGCGGGTTTTTTGTTTGTTTTTGGCAACGCCTTCAATATGTGCGGAGGTTCCCAAAAGGCTAATCATAAACGAGCCGCCGAGTTGTTTGGGCTTTTTGTATTCCACATCCATAGCGGAAGACATTTTATCGCCGTATTGCGCCGGAAATCCACCGGCAGAAAATTTTACCTGTTGCGTAAGATCCAAATTCACAAAACTCAATCCTTCCTGATTTCCGTTGCGCACCAAAAACGGACGATATATGGAGATGTCGTTTACAAAAATCAGATTTTCATCGTAATTTCCGCCGCGCACGTTGTATTGCGAACTCAACTCATTCACAGACGAAACGCCGGGCAGCATCTTAATCAACCCTTCCGCACCGCCCGTGGGCGAAGGCATCGTAAACGTTAATTTCGGATCCACGCGCATATAGCCATCTGTATGTGAGGTTGTAACATTTACGCCTTCCAATTGAGAACCTGTTGAAACAAGTTTCATATCTAATTTCATTCTTTCGTTCGGTATACCGTTTATGGTAATTATCGTATCCATATAGGCGATATGTCGAAAATGCAATTGCACCTCCGTTTTCGCCGGTATCATAATTTGGTACTTTCCGTCTTCCGTAGAAATTGCCCTGTTTTCGGTTTGCGGCGATTGCACCATCACATTTTCAACGGGGTTAAATTGTGCATCGCGAATGATACCATATACCGTAACCCAATTTTGCGCTTGCAAAAAAGTGGTGGCAAGGGTGAATAATAAGAGAAGGGGGTGTTTTAATTTCAATTATTAGATATTAGATATTAGATACGTAATGTTGTTGATTTTATTGTATAAAACAACTTTATGTGCTACCGCACACCGCATACCCTTACCGCATACCGCAAATTATTATACTTTCGCCGCCCTTAAAAATTTTTAACAATGGAGTACAATTTTAGAGACGTTGAAAAAAAATGGCAGCAATACTGGCGCACTTTTGAAGTATATAAAACGGAAATAGATCATTCTAAACCAAAATATTATGTGTTGGATATGTTTCCGTATCCTTCGGGCGCAGGACTGCACGTGGGGCATCCGCTCGGCTACATCGCCTCCGATATTTATGCACGATACAAACGCCAAAAAGGTTTTAACGTGCTGCACCCGATGGGCTACGATGCGTTTGGACTGCCCGCAGAGCAATATGCCATTCAAACCGGACAACACCCCGCCATTACAACTACCCAAAACATAGCACGTTACCGTGAACAATTAGACAAAATCGGTTTTTCGTTCGATTGGAGCCGTGAGGTACGCACCTGCGACCCCGAATATTATAAATGGACACAATGGACATTCATCCGGCTGTTTAACCACTATTATTGTTTTGATGCACAACAGGCGCGTCCCATTGAAGAGTTGGAAGAAGTTTTTGCAGCAGAAGGTACCGCGCGCATTCGCCCTGCCGCCACTTCAGAACTCTCTTTTACCGCCGATGAATGGAATGCCAAAACCGCCGAAGAAAAACAGGCTATCTTGCTGAATTACAGATTAGCATATTTGGCAGACACGTGGGTAAACTGGTGTCCCAAATTAGGCACCGTGCTTGCCAACGACGAAGTGGTAAACGGGCTGTCCGTGCGCGGCGGCTTCCCCGTGGAACGCAAACTGATGAAACAATGGATCTTGCGCGTCTCCGCCTACGCCGAACGTTTACTGCAAGGACTCAACACCATAGAGTGGAGCGACTCGCTGAAAGAGATACAGAAGAATTGGATTGGAAAAAGCGAGGGAGCGGCTGTAGAATTTAAAATTCAAAATTTAAAATTTAAAATTGATATTTTCACCACCCGCCCCGACACCATCTTCGGCGTTACCTTTATGGTGCTTTGTCCTGAACATGAGTTGATTAATGAAATAACCACTCCTGAGCAGAAGAAAGAAGTGGACGACTATGTTTTTAAGGCTAAAAACCGTTCCGAGTTGGAGCGTGCCGGCGATGTGAAGAAAGTATCTGGTGTATTTACAGGCGCTTACGCGATAAACCCGTTTACCCTTGAAGAGATTCCGGTGTATGTTGCCGAATACGTGCTCGCGGGCTACGGCACCGGCGCCATTATGGCGGTGCCCGCGCACGACAGCCGCGATTACGCTTTTGCCAAACATTTCAATTTGCCTATCAGAGAAGTAATTAGCGGTGGCGATATTTCCGAAGAAGCATTTGAGGCAAAAGACGGAACTTGCATCAATTCCGGTTTCATTACCAATATGAGCGCCACAAACGGCGCCAAAGCCGTGATTGAAAAAATTAAGGAAATGGGCATCGGCTACGGCACCATAAACTACCGTTTAAGAGATGCCATTTTTAGTCGCCAGCGCTACTGGGGCGAGCCGTTTCCGGTATATTTCAAAAACGGAATCCCTTATATGTTGCCCGAAAATGAGTTGCCGCTGTTGCTGCCCGAAGTGGATAAGTACTTGCCTACGGAAACGGGCGAACCGCCGTTGGCACGCGCACAAAATTGGCAAACGAAAGAAGGCTTTAAGTTGGAATGCAGCACGATGCCCGGTTTTGCCGGATCCAGCGCCTACTATTTGCGCTATATGGATCCGCAGAACGAAAACGAGTATTTTTCAAAAGAAGCCAACCAATATTGGCAAAATGTGGATTTGTATGTGGGTGGTTCTGAGCACGCTACAGGACATTTAATTTACGCGCGTTTTTGGAACAAGTTTTTGTTCGACATCGGTTGGGTGTGCAAAGATGAGCCGTTTCAAAAGTTAATCAACCAGGGAATGATACAGGGAAGATCCAATTTCGTGTATCGCATTAATGGCACCAACACTTTTGTATCTTTTGGATTGAAAGACAATTACGAGGTTACCCCCATTCACGTGGATATCAATATGGTGCATAATGATATGCTGGATGTTGAAATTTTTAAGCAATGGCAGCCTGAGTTTGCGAATGCCGAATTTGTTTTGGAAAACGGAAAATATATTTGTGGCTGGGAAGTGGAAAAAATGTCAAAATCGAAGTATAATGTACAAAACCCTGATGATTTGGTAGAAAAATACGGTGCAGACACGTTGCGTATGTATGAAATGTTTTTGGGACCGATTGAGTTGGCAAAACCTTGGGATACCAACGGCATTGAGGGTGTATCGCGATTCATTCGCAAGTTTTGGCGTTTGTTTCATAATGCTAATAATGAGTGGAATGTGAGCGATGCCGAACCCACCAAAGAAGAGTACAAAATTTTGCACCGCACCATCCAAAAAATTGAAAGCGATAACGAGCGATTTTCGTTCAACACCGCCGTAAGCGCGTTTATGATTTGCGTGAACGAATTAGCTGAAATAAAGTGTAATAAACGCGAAATTTTAGAACCGCTTATTGTTTTACTTTCCGCTTATGCCCCTCATATTTGCGAAGAATTGTGGTGGCAGTTAGAAAACAACGAACCGGTCATCTTTGCCGAATATCCTGTTTTTAATCCTGAATATTTAATAGAAAACACTTTCAACTACCCTGTATCCTTCAATGGAAAAACCCGTTTTTTCAAAGAATTTCCATTAGATAAATCTGTAAAAGATATTGAAACAGAAATCCTTCAATTGGAAGAAACACAAAAATGGATAGAAGGCAAGCCGGTGAAAAAGGTGATTATTGTACCGAAGAAGATTATTAATATTGTGATTTGAATTTATTTTTTGGGCGTGCCGGCTTCCCACCCTCACCCTCACCCTCCCTTCCCACACACCACACACCTCCTACCTCCCACCGCCTCCCCACGCCGTCGGGCTTTCCGCTCCTACTCCTCGCTTTACATTTCTGTGGCACAATATCTTATTAATTTTCAAATCATACCTTCGCAGCTTCTATGCGCTGTGGGGTATCCGCTACAATCCCTCACGCGAGGGTTACTTTGGGCAGTTGTTAAATGCTTAAAAAAAGAACGCAGAATCTGTGTTCATAAATACTTTTTCTTAACCAAATAATCCCTGAATACGAAATATTTTATCTTTGCGCGGAAAAAAGAGTTGTGTGCAAGCGGGGAGGGGACTGTGCGGTGTAAAAAATCGTAAAAACCTGAACGTCAAACACAACTCTAAATTAATTTTTTTTATTAATTTAGAAGTTGCGCCCGACACGGATTAGGGATTGGTTATGCACGAAAGTTCAATGTTTCGTATGAAATGGTTCAAAGAAAATTATTGTTCTAATGACGATAAAACAAAAATGGTATTGGATGTTGGCAGTTATTGTGTAGAAGGACATGATACATATCGGGAATTTTTTAATGATAAGCCGTTTGAATATATCGGACTTGATATGGTGGAAGGACAAAATGTAAACATTGCTGTAAAAACGCCTTATAAATGGGATGAAGTTTCAGATAATTTTTGTGATATACTCATTTCAGGACAAGTATTTGAGCATGTAGAATTCCCATGGGTAACAATGATGGAAATTGCCCGTGTTGTAAAACCGAATGGTCTCATTTGTATAATCGCTCCTAATGGACTTGGATTACACCGATATCCAGTGGATTGTTGGCGTTATTACAGTGATGGAATGATTGCTTTGGCAAAATGGGCAGGACTTGAGGTATTGCATGTATCTACTAATTTAGCGCCTCAAGGTGCTGTTAAACAATGGTATGGAAGATGGCAGGATTGTATGCTCATTGCCCGTAAGCCGCAAGGAAATATAAAACGAATAGATGTGAATGAATATACTTGCGAGCCGACTGACTTGGAAAAGATGGCAACAGGTTTTGTTCCTATGAAGAAGCAGAAATGGTATTTACGATATTGTATTAAACAGTATTTGAGGAATATATATATACCACCAATGTCAATATTAAAAAGAAGATTGATAAAGCGGAATTAATCGGCAGTGTACAGACAAACGCCTGACATACAACGAGCGGTTTGGCGCAACGGCGACAGTAACTCGCCCGAAAGTTTGTGCAAATTTGCAAGTTTTGCGCCCGTTCGAGCGTCAGTGAAAGCCCCACCTGCGCGAAGCCCCAGATCGTTGTATGCAAGGCAGAAAATATTCGGCTCAAAAAGATGTAATATTCGGCTCAAAAAATACGTTTTTCCAAAGAAAATGATATTTTTGTGAGCCGAAAAAAATAATACAAAAATGGAAACGCAAGAATTAATATTGAATTATCTGAAAATTCATACCCATTCGTCTTCAAAAGAAATTTTTGAAGGTTTAAATTCTATTGTCAGTTACGCAACTGTAAAACGTTGTTTGTCAAAATTGTTAAGTGAAAAACAGATTACGCAGCAGGGAAATGCTAAAAATAGCCGTTACGCTCTTTCACCAACTTTTAATCTCTTTTATCCAATAAATTTAGATGAATATTACAGCAAAGAAATAGACGAAAGAGAAATTTTAACGGGTTACAATTTTGCGCTTATTCCCGAAACATTACAAAATATTCCGCTTTTTACTGCCGAAGAATTGATTTTATTAAACGGTTTGCAAAGTAAATTTTCCGAAAATATTGCTCAGCTTGCAGATTTTGAATATGAAAAAGATATGGAACGTTTGGCGATTGATTTGAGTTGGAAATCTTCGCAAATAGAAGGTAACACCTATTCGCTACTTGAAACGGAACGGCTTTTGAAAGACAAACAAACAGCAGCGGGAAAAACAAAAGATGAGGCAATTATGCTTTTAAATCACAAAGATGCCATTGATTTTGTGGTTGCAAACTCAAACTATTTTCTTTCGTTGAACATTGCAAAAATAGAGGAACTGCACAGCATTTTGATAAAAGAATTAGGCGTTAACAGGAATATCAGAACACGACGAGTAGGTATAACAGGAACAAATTACCGCCCACTTGACAACGAATTTCAAATACAGGAAGCATTGCAACAAACTTGTGATTTAATAAACTATCGCGAAAATATTTTTGAAAAGGCGCTGCTTGCCTTGATATTGCTTTCATACATTCAGGCGTTTTCAGACGGCAACAAGCGTGTGGCAAGAATTACTGCAAATGCACTTTTAATGGCTAATAAACATTGCCCTGTTTCGTTCCGCACGATTGATACTGTTGATTACAAAAAGGCGATGCTCTTGTTTTACGAACAGAATAACCTATCGGCATTCAAGCAAATATTTGTAAATCAATTCAAATTTGCGGTGGAAAATTACTTTTAAAAAGAAAAAATTAACAAAAAATCAAAAAATATGCAAAAAATCAAAGAAACAGCCCATTTTTTAGCTGCAAAAATTAAGAATAACCCAAAAATAGGTATTATCTTAGGTTCCGGTCTCGGCGGCTTGGTACAACACTTGGAAATTGAAGAAGAGATTCCCTACCCTTCCATTCCCAATTTTCCGGTATCTACGGTGAAAGGACATCGTGGCTCATTAATTTTCGGCAAAATGAATGGCGTTCAAGTTGTGGTGTGCAGCGGACGTTTTCATTATTACGAAGGTTATACAATGAAAGAGGTTACTTTTCCTATTCAAGTAATGAAAGAGTTGGGGATTAATAAGTTAATTGTTTCAAATGCAGCCGGCGGTATGAACCCTACTTTTAAAGTGGGCGATATTATGCTTATCAGAGATCATATTAACTTATTCCCTACCAACCCTTTACTTGGTCCGAATGATGATACTTTGGGTCCTCGTTTTTTAGATATGAGCGAAGCCTACTCAAAAACTATGTTAAAAATTGCATTTCAATGTGCCAAAGATTTGGATATTCACGTGCAAAGCGGTGTTTATGTGGGTGTTACCGGTCCCTGTTTTGAAACTCCGGCAGAATACCGGATGTTTGCCATTTTGGGCGGCGATGCCGTGGGAATGTCCACCGTGCCCGAAACTATTGTAGCCCGTCACCGCGGCATTGAAGTGTTTGGTTTATCAGTAATCACCGATTTGGGTATTGTGGGACAAGTGGAAAAAGTATCTCACGAAGAAGTGTTGCAGGCTGCCAATATCGCAGGTCCTAAAATGGTGAAATTGGTTTTTGAAATGTTGCCGAAGTTGTAAGATTTGTGTATTAAAAAAGTCCGCAGATTTACACAGATTTGCACAGAGATTAAAACAACGACAACGAAATCCCCAGCGACATTGGGTTCACCGCCGGTCCTTTGCCTTCGTTAAACAGTTTATTCACTTGGTAGGAATAGTAAACGCCCACAAACTTCCAGCCGCAGCGCATATACACATCAAAATTCACCTTCTGGCGATCGTTGGATAGAAAATATTTGAAGTTTTCATCTGTGTGATTTCCTTCAACATCTTTTCCTTTATAGCGTTGCGAAATTTCTGCCACCAAGCCGAGGCGCACCCCAACGGTAAACTTAAACCCATTTTTGTGGCGATATCTAAACTCTAACGGAATATTGCAGCTGATATAGGTCATCCGGTTGAGCTTCAAACTGTCTTTATGGGTAATCGCTTCAGGCAACAAAAAATATTTGGTAAGTTGTGTTCTGTTATCGTACTTCAAATGCGCATTGGAAAACTGCGTGTGATAGGTGCAGCCCACGCCCAAACCAAAGGAAATGGGGCTTTTTTTGTTTGCCTTAAAATCCCACAAAACGGCAACATTAAATCCGGGATTAAACTTTTGCGAAACATGGGTGGGCACATTCATCCAAAACGAATGGAAAACATCCACTATCAATCTGTCTCTAAACACCTCAACTGCTTCTTTTTGCATTTTGGCTTGAATTTCGGAGAGGTCTCTTTTTTGCTCTTGAGAAAATGCAAA
>Ga0082212_10008192_pt1 | contig 13692 bp, 12 predicted proteins | sample TergutNt197P3_FD_71548 | JGI IMG/M metagenome (GOLD analysis project Ga0082212, IMG submission 71548) | Neocapritermes taracua P3 segment gut microbial communities from Petit-Saut dam, French Guiana - Nt197 P3 | ecosystem: Host-associated > Arthropoda: Insects > Digestive system > Gut ... | reverse complement strand
TTGCCGTCAATGTCAAAGATACCTCCTCAACGCATCGCGGCGTTCCGATAAATCTCTTATCTGTTCGTTGGTTACCATATTGCAAAATTTCGACAAATTTACATTTTATATCTTACTTTTTGTGCGCTTCCAATAAAATTCAGTTATTCTCCGCAGAGTGCTCTTTTTAAAAAAACACTTTTACATTATTTTTGTTACTTCAAAAAATATTTCAATAAAACAATATTTTTGATGAAACCCCCAAAGTATAATATTAATTCAGATACAGAATGCTAAAGCTCCCAAATCTGTTGGAAGCAGGCTGCGACGAAGCAGGTCGCGGATGCCTTGCCGGACCTGTAGCAGCAGCAGCGGTAATTTTGCCCGAAGGATACAGCCATCCCGAATTAAATGATTCGAAACAGCTTTCAAAAAAAACACGGGAAAAACTGAAAAACGAGATTATAAACTCTGCGGTATCATGGAAAGTAGCATTTGTCGATAATCATGCCATTGACGAATTGAATATTCTCAGGGCTTCAATAAAAGCGATGCACATTGCAATTGACGGACTTTCAATTCAGCCGCAATTTATTCTTGTTGACGGCTCAATATTTTATCCTTATAAAAATATATGCCATAAAACCGTAGTAAAAGGCGATTCGATATATTATTCAATTGCAGCCGCATCGGTGCTGGCAAAAACTTTTCGGGATGAATATATGGAGAAAATCCATGATGAGTTTCCTCAATACGGATGGAATAAGAATAAGGGCTACCCTACTGCTGTTCACCGCGAAGCTATTGTAAAACACGGCATAACTCCGTATCACCGAAAATCATTCGCACTTATAAATACTCAAACTGCTTTAAGTTTCTAACCGCTCATTGGTTTTCAGGAGAAATCGAGGAAGTTTTTAGATAAAAGCCTGATAACTAAGAAAGAATCGCTTTACTTTTGTATCCAATAAAGGAAACAATTCAATGCATTAAACACGAGTAAAACAACATATTACACTCGTTTGCACTGTTTTGAGCAAATGGTTTTTAAATGCTTTAATCTATATTATATGTAAAATATCCGGCTACAGCGCCAATATCCGGCTGAATATGGATAAACTTTTCTGATATAATTTCAATACCACGTCCGGGACCTGCCGGGTCTTCAGGATCAAGCCTTAACAACATGATTTTAGTTCCTTTCTCCGAAAGAGAATCAACGCCTTGAAAATAACGATTATCAATGACGTTTTTTCTCAATTTTGCAGTAAAATACCTCGATACCGGACTATCAAAATTTTCAACAAACCGTTCGTGACATTCATTTACACATGCCGGCACTAAAGTAATTATTATCAGAAAAAGGAAAAAACAACAATCCTTTTTTCCATAATAATTAAACGTATCCCCATTTTTTCATTACTTCAAAATTTGCTTTGGCGCATTCCATTGGGGTTCTGCCCTGATATGTCTCCTGCTCGATAATATAAACTTCGGCGCCGCCAATTTCTGTAGCCATATCAATAACTTCTTTGGTGTTCACGATTCCTTCGCCCAAAACTGTGCCTTCATACCAATCCTCTCTGTCGGCAGATTTTATTTCGTCTTTAACATGCAGGTTTTCAAATCTGCCCGGATACTTTTTAACAACATCAATAGCCACAGCACCTCCGTTGTACAAGTTGCCTATATCAAGCTGTACAACAACAAGTTTCGGATCCATGCTTGTCATCATAATATCAAAAAGAGTTTGTCCGTTAAGACTTTCATTAAATTCAAATTCATGGTTATGATATCCGAATTTCATGCCTTGTTTGTTACACAATTCGCCGCATTTATTGAAAATATCCATATAACGTTTAAAATCGTCATACTCATTTCTCATTGTCATGTCCATAGATGGACTGACTACATATTTTTGTCCAAGTATAGCCGCATCGTCAACAAGTTGTCGCCACGAATCGGAAAAATCCTGTTCCGCTTCATCCCAGTGACTTCTGTTAAAAACAGTATGCCCACTTATCATTTTCAGTCCCAAATCGTCGAGTATCTTCCTGAATTCTTTTGGCTCGAATCCATAAAACTTGCCATTAACATAATTTGCATGTTCAACGTAAACGTATCCCATATTTGCGACCTCTTTTAGCGATGCAACAGGATCTTTTCTCATATCGTCTCTAATTGAATAGAGTTGAAGACCTACTATCCCTTTTTTAGTTGTCTCCGAAGCACATGACTGGGTTTTAATGAGTGCAACGCCGGCAGTTGCCAGAACTCCCATTTTAATAAAATTTCTTCTTGTCGTTTTCATAAGGTTATCAGTTTAAGAATTAGTATTTTAATATTGATATTATTCGTACATGTCGTTAATGTCGGCGTCTGAAATGTCTTTCATCAGCCTGCTGATTTTTTCAATTACTTCGGCATAACACTTTTTCCCTTTTTCGCTGGTCGATTTTGAAGGATCGCCAACCCCGGTATCGCTGGTAATTTTAGTCCATTTTCTTTCTGTCCACGCCCATTTTTCGCTGAAAGCTTTTATTCTGATTTTTTTTGTCTCTCCTTTTCCCGCGTTCTCAAGCGGCAATACAAATTCAGGCGCAATGTGCATCATTATGCTGGTTTCCATCTCATTGGCATGATCGCCGCCGTTTTCAAAATAATCCGAATTATCAAATGTTTGATACCAATTGCACATACAGATAAACATTTTCGGGTACTTGAAACCTAATTCTCTGACAATAGGTTTAAAATCATTTCCGCCATGCCCGTTTAAAATCATAAATTTCAAAATGCCATGTCTGTTCAGAGAATCGGCAACATCAGTAAGCACGGCAAGCTGAGTACTCGGATTCATATTTATATTCAGCTTTATATCGAGCTGACCTGTATTTACTCCGAAAGGTATTGCCGGTAAAACCATTAGTTTTGCTCCTTTATTACAAGCCTCTTTAGCCGCATCGGCAGCAATTTGCTCAACCATTATTGTATCGGTAGCGTAAGGAAGATGATAATTATGAGCCTCGGTAGCGCCCCATGGCAAAACAGCAAGTTCTACATCCCTGTTATTGACTGTTTTCCAAGTTGTTTCGGCAAGTATATATGGGCGCATTATCAATTTTTTAATGCGTCTAAGTTAAGAAATTTTTTCAATACTCTTGTGAAAAATAATATTTTCTTATCTATATGTATCCTGTCCTTTAAAAACCTTAGTATTGAAGAGCGCAACCAATTCTCCTTTCCATGTAAGGAACGTTGAGTCTGTGCTGGTTATGGTAGCACTTGCCGTGTTATTTGCCATAACATTTATAACAATATTGAATACTCCAAGACTGGAAATCAAGTCGAAAGTAATTCTGTGGGTAAGCGATTTGGTATTGCCGGTTACTTTATAGTTGGAAATATTTCCTTCGGTTGTTACTCCTCCCAGTGCATTAAAGCCAATGGCGGTATTTGATCCGGTTTGTATAGTCCCTTTTCCGTGCAAAACCTTTACATAATTGATATTTCTGCTAACAGAAACCAATTGTCCTCTTCTGCCTTGCAGATAATCAGCTTCAAGCACAAATTCTCTTAAATTGATAAGTGTGTCCTGCGCATAAAAGTTGGCGGTTAACATAATTTTTTCAGCCTCTTTTTTTGCTGTTTTCGACTCTTTTTTATCTTGAGCATATACTCCGGTAACGCCTGTAATCAATATCAGGCAAACAATAAAAAGTTTTATATTCATTTTTTTCATGACAATAAGTTTTAAATTATAATTTAATTAATTTAAATCAAATTTCGTGCCATTGTTATATATAATGTGTTAAATTTATTCCTCCGGTTTAGGTTCAATTAAAATTTTCCCTACTTCAACCAACTTGCCCGATTGCATGGTAACAAAAGTATATTCTCCCGGCTCATCAAAAACAACAGTAAACTTATGATTAAAAACGGGTGTCGCATTTTTGCAAACAATGTCGCCAGACTGTTTAATCCCAAATGCTTCAAGAAGGACATTATTATCGCTTTGCAGAGAGAATTCGGCATAGTCGAATATATAACAACTGGTAGTTCCAAGCTGACCAAAAATAATAACAGGAACAGTATCGAGAGCAAATGCAGTAGCTTGAGCAAATATGCCGTCAATCTTTGCTGTAAAAGGCTCTTCTATTATTACAGGGTCGTCATCGCTTTTAATCTCTATCATAATTTTTCCTAATTCAACTAATTTATCCGATTGCATAGTAAGAAAAGTATATTCTCCCGGTTCATCGAAAGGAATTTTAATCTCATGATTAAAACGTGATTCCACTTCATTGCAGAAACTTTGTGAATTATCTTGTATTCCCCAAGCTTCAATAACAAAAGTCGTATCGTTTTGATTATATAAAGAGGGATCGCAGTATAGTACATAACAACTTGTAGGTCCCAGGTATCCTTCTATCCAAATTGAAACAGTATCTTCTGCATACGCGGTATTTGGAAGGGATATGCTTTCAACCTCTACTATAAAATACGGCTCTTTATTGCTTTTTACACATGAATAGGCGATAAAAATTAAACAAGCTATAATTAGTAGCTGAATGCCTGTTTTTAGTTTTTTTGAGTTCATTTTTTTAAAAATTTTAATAATAAAAATACAAAATAAATAGTTAACTTTAACTGAAACAAAAATTATACCAAATTAGAGTCAAATTTAAGTAAAATCAAATTAAAAAAATCTAAAATTATTTGCCTTTTGGCACTTTTTTTGATAAAAAATATCAAATTTGCAACTTTAATTTTGTTATGAAAAAAAATTTAAAAATAAACCAACCAATAATTTTTGCAGTTATACTGCTGATGTTAGTTTTGTCAAACTGTAAGAAAAAACCTGATACTCCTGAGAATACAGACCCTGCAGAGCCTAAAGTATATTCAGATACAGCATCATTTGTTAGTCAAACATGGGCAACATTGAATGGTATTGTAAATCCCGGCAACCTGTTAACAACAATCTCTTTTGAATTTACAGACTCTGTGGCGGTTTTTAAAACATTTTCAGCAAACCCCGATACGCTTTCGGGAAACACTGCCATAAGGCGAACAGCTAACATTACAGGGTTAACTCCCAATACAACATATTATTTTCGCCCCAAAGCCGTAAACACTTTAGGCGAGGCTCATGGACCGGTAAAAGAGTTTACAACATTAAAGATTGAAGAGAGCGATATTGTCTTTAATCCCGTCCTTACTTACGGAGAAATAAACGACATCGAAGGCAATGTTTATAAAACAATCCAAATTGACGACCAAACATGGATGGCTCAAAATCTTGCCGTTACCAAATACAATGACGGCGAACAAATACCTCTTGTTGTGGATAATTCAACATGGTTAAGTCTTGATTCGGATGCTTATTCTTGGTATGCCAATATTGAAGTAAAATACGGAGCATTGTATAATTGGTATGCTGTAAATTCCGGTAAATTATGTCCTGCCGGCTGGCGAGTTCCAACCGACGAAGACTGGACAAACCTTACAGATTTTTTTGGCGGCGACGACGTAGCCGGAGACAAACTGAAAGAAGCAACCTACACACACTGGGCAAATCCAAATAGAGGCTCTAATTCAAGTGGTTTTACAGCATTACCCGGAGGATCAAGATCTTCGAGCGGCATTTACAACGCTGTAAAAAGAGACGGTTATTGGTGGACATCCTCATACTCTGATTCAAATAGAGGCGTTGGACGCAGGTTGTATTATGATTATGCCATCATTGACGAAATTATTACCAATAAACGAACAGGAGCATCTGTACGTTGTATAAGAGAATAAAAAACGGGAGTTAAAAACCCCCGTTTGCTTCATATTTATGCAACGATCATTACTACTCGATCCATGGAACAAGTTTTGAAGGATAATAATTGACATCCATTGCTTTAAGCCGCTTTGCATGGTTCCCGAGACGGACTTTATATTCGTCCCAGTTTCTGTTTGCCGCAGAAGTCCAGCCTATTTCGGCAATTCCTATCAAGCGGGGAAATACAAGATATTCAGCATCTTTTATATTGGTTACGGTTTCTGTCCACAAAGGAGCTTCAACTCCTATTATATTATCCATGCCAATTCCTTCTGTAAACGTAGCAGGATCCCAATCGTAAGCTTTGTCAACTTCAATCAACCCCGCCCATCTTAATCCTAACACTGTTGTTGAGTCATATTTCATATCAATATATGCCCGCGAAGATGGCGACATCAGCAATTTATTACCTTGTTCCACAGCACTAATGGCATTCGTTGGTCTTCTCGACCAATATTGAACAATAGAACCTGGACGTAAATCGCCTGACGCTATTTCATCCCAACCGATAGAGACTTTTCCGAGTTTTAAAACAATATCCTGAACTCTTTCAACAAATTTAATGTAATCTTCGTGTGGGGTTACGTGCGATTCATCGCCTCCAATATGGAGGTATGGACCGGGGGTTATTTCAGCAATTTCTCTGAATACATCTTCAATAAATTGATAAGTTATCTCTTTGTTAGCATCAAGCGTGCTGAAACCAACTCGAGTTCCGGTGTATAATTCGGGAGCTTTGCCGTCTTTATTAAGCTCGGGATAAGATGCAAGTGCTGCGTTTGTATGCCCCGGCATGTCGAATTCAGGCACAATTGTAACATTGCGGATAGCAGCATATTCAACAATATCTTTGTATTGCTCTTGAGTGAAAAATCCGCCTTCACCGCCGCCGACTTGTGTTCTACTGCCGTATTCCGTAAGATTGGGCCACGATTTAATTTCAACTCTCCACCCTTGGTCGTCAGATAAATGAAGATGTAGATGATTAATTTTATAGGCAGATATAAGATCAATATGTCGTTTAACAGCCTCAATTGGAAGAAAATGACGTGTAACATCAAGCATTGTGCCTCTGTAAGAATAAACGGGATAATCTGTAATAACGCCGCCGGCAACAAGCCATTCAACGTCTTGTTTCGAGTTCAATTCTATTTCCGCAGGCAAAAGCTGACGAAACGTTTGAATACCGTTAAACAAACCGGCAGTGGTATTTGCCGATATTTTCACAAGTTTTTTCGTTATTTCAAGCCTGTATCCTTCATCGCCAAGCAACGCATCGGTAGCGGATAACGAGAGAAAGATACTGCCTTTTGGCGGAGTTTTTTCAGTAGTTATAATCCTGTCAATACTTGTTGCCGGCTCTATAAGTTCGGCAAGATAGATGGCTGTTTCGGCAAGCGTTTCGGACGAACCCTGAGTGTAAATTGCTGAACTTCTGCTTAAATCAAAAGTCTCGCCGTTTGCCGTTACCAAAACGGGTTTTGGGATAATACTTTCCTTAGTAAGGTCTGTTGTGGGTTGTATTTTGCATGAAACCTGCAAAAAAAGAGTTGCAATAACAAAACTGCAAATAATTGAATTGAGTAATTTGTTTGTTTTCATAATTATTATTTTTAGGCTGTTAAAATAACTGTTTTTTTTGAATAAACTCCGTTTTTGATAATAATTCATGCAAAATTAACAAAAATAAGCCGCATCGTTCAGTTTGATGCAACTTATTTTTTTGTTGCATGTTATTATCTCCTGCCAATGTCTAAAGTCTGCCAACCTATGATACTCCGTTTTCCGTCTTCATTTTTGGTCGCAAACATATCGTTCAATACTCTCCAAAACCATCATTAAAATGTTTTTCGACAACAGCAAAGACTCAAAAACAGAGTTGTTATTAGAAGTATTATACAAAAAATGTCGAAATAATTTTTGCATTTCCAAAAATCTTTTCTACCTTTGCCCCCGAAAATATAGTAATCAAATGATGCAGTCAGTAAATACAAATTGGTGGTGGCGCTTACGATTGTCAAAATTCGTGAGGTAGCGCGCCCTATTTGTATATAAAATATTCATGTATAAGGTCTGTCGTTCTCACGACAGGCCTTTTTAATTTCAATATCAAGTAAAAGATGGGAAATTTTAATGTAAATGAAAATGGTTATTATGGCGAATTCGGGGGTGCATACATTCCCGAAATCCTGTATGCGAATGTGGAGTCGTTGAGAAGTGTGTACATGGAAATTCTCGACGAGCCGGCATTTCAGAAAGAGTTTCACGACCTGCTGACCGATTACGTAGGTCGTCCGACGCCGCTTTATCACGCCCGGTGCCTGTCGAAAAAATACCGGTGCAAAATCTACCTGAAGCGTGAAGATTTGAATCACACAGGCGCTCACAAGATCAACAATACCATTGGTCAAATTTTGCTGGCGCGCAGGATGAACAAAACCCGCATCATCGCTGAAACCGGAGCCGGTCAGCACGGGGTGGCAACCGCTACCGTCTGTGCGTTGATGAATATGAAATGCGTTGTGTACATGGGAGAAACCGACGTGGAACGTCAGCGGCTGAATGTCCGCAAGATGGAGATGCTAGGCGCAAAAGTCGTTCCGGTAACGAGCGGAAACAAAACGCTGAAAGACGCTACCAACGAAGCCATCCGCGACTGGTGCTGCCACCCCGCCGATACGCATTATATTATCGGCTCGACGGTTGGTCCTCATCCTTATCCCGATTTGGTTGCCCGCTTACAATCGGTTATCAGTAAGGAAATCAAGAAACAACTGCAGGGAAAAGAAAACCGCGATTATCCCGACTATTTGGTTGCCTGTGTGGGGGGAGGAAGCAATGCCGCAGGGACGATTTATGAGTATCTCAACGATATGCGAGTGAAAATTATTTTGGCTGAAGCGGCGGGGAAAGGTATATACAGCGGCGAATCGGCAGCCACGATACAGTTGGGAACGGTCGGTATTATTCACGGCGCAAAAACCCTGCTGATGCAAACCGACGACGGGCAAATCGTTGAACCTTATTCCATTTCTGCCGGATTGGATTATCCCGGAATCGGACCGATGCACGCTCATCTTGCACGAATTGGACGCTCGGAAGTATTGGCGATAGACGACCGCGAGGCGTTGGATTCCGCAATGGAACTTTCGCGCCTTGAGGGGATTATTCCCGCATTGGAATCGGCTCATGCTTTGGGCATTTTCGGTAGAAAGTCATTTGCGCCCGATGATATTGTCGTGCTGTGCCTTTCGGGACGCGGCGATAAAGATATGGAAACGTATATTAATAATAATCAAAAAATTAAAAATGATGAAAACTAAAGTAACAGTTAAAAAAACGAGCCTGTTGGCTGATTTGCAAACACCCGTTGCAATTTATCTAAAAGTAAGGGACATGTATTCGGATTCGGTTTTATTGGAAAGTTCCGACTATCATTCGTCCGACAACAGTTATTCGTATATTGGCGTGGCGCCCATTGCGCGATTTTCGGTACGGAATGGAAACGCGACCATGCAGTATCCGGATGGCGACATTTTATTCAAAAAAATCGAAACGCCGAATCAACTTTCGACCGTATTGAATGATTTCCTCCACGATTTTGAGGTAACGGGAGAAACGGACGCGAATAATGGATTTTTCGGATATGTAGCCTACAACGCGGTAAAACATTTCGAGCAAGTGGAAATTGGAGCAAGCGATGACGAATTGGCTACTGTTCCTGAAATGACCTATATGTTATACCGGTTTGTTATCGCTGTCAATCATCTGCGCAACGAAATGACCATCATGGAGAATCTGGCAGGGGGGAGTGAAAGTCAGATAAACGCACTGATGTCAGTCATAGAAAGCCGTAATTTTCCGACTTATGATTTTCATACGCGCGGAGAAACTACTTCCGCGATAACCGACGATGAATATAAGGATATGGTACGTCGGGGCGTTGAACTCTGTTTGCAGGGGGAGGTTTCCCAGATAGTTCTGTCCCGCCGTTTTGAGCGGCAGTTCATTGGCGATGACTTTAAAGTGTATCGTGCATTGAGGTCGATCAATCCTTCGCCCTATCTGTTCTATTTTGATTTTGGGTCGTACCGCATTTTTGGTTCTTCACCCGAAACCCACCTTAAAATACAAGGTAACGTAGCTACCATCGACCCGATTGCGGGCACCTTCCGGCGAACCGGCGACGACGAAAAGGACAGAGAGTTGGCGCAAAACCTTCTTAAAGACCCCAAAGAAAATGAGGAACACGACATGCTGGTTGATTTGGCTCAAAATGAGTTGAGCAGGAACTGCGAAAAGGTAGAGGTAAAACGCTACAAGGATGTACAGTTTTATTCTCATGTTATTCATATCGTTTCGCGCGTATGCGGACAAATAGCGCCCGCCTCGAACCATATCAAGGTTTTTGGCGACACGTTTCCAGCAGGCACGGTTTCCGGCGCTCCCAAACTGCGCGCCATGCAACTCATCGACGAGATAGAAAAACATCCGCGCGGCATTTACGGGGGGTGCATAGGTCATATCGGGTTCGACGGAAATCTCAATCTTGCCATCACGATACGCTCCTTCGTGAGCCGCAACAATACGCTCTATTTTCAAGCTGGAGCAGGCGTGGTTGACAAATCAGACCCCGAGAGCGAGTTGGATGAGGTGAACAACAAACTTGGCGCATTGATACGTGCTATTGAAATCGCAAACGGATTAAAAAATTAGAGAAATGAAAGAGATAAAAACCAACAAGGGGATTAATCCCCTTATCTTACATCGTTTGTTTGAGCATCAGTATTTGACGCGCAGCGAAGCCAAAGCCGTTCTAACGGAAATGACCGAAGGCAAATACAATGAAAGTCAGATTGCCGCTTTCATTACCGTTTTTTTCATGCGGAGTATCAGCGTGGATGAAATTCTCGGTTTTCGCGAATCCCTGCTGGAAATGCGCGTCAATATGGATGGTTTGCAGGAGTACAATCCTATTGATATTGTCGGGACGGGCGGCGACGGCAAAAACACGTTCAATATTTCGACGCTTGCCTGTTTTGTAACTGCCGGCGCGGGATACAAGGTGGTGAAACACGGAAATTACGGCGCAAGTTCGGTGAGCGGCGCTTCCAATGTGATGGAGGAACACGGCGTCAGATTTTCCAAAGATTTGGACTTGCACAAAAAATCGCTGGATGTCGCGAATATTGCGTATCTTCATGCTCCGCTGTTTAATCCGGCGCTGAAAACCGTAGCGCCCATTCGCAAGGCATTGGCCGTGCGCACTTTCTTCAACATTTTGGGACCTTTGGTCAATCCTTTGATACCCAAGCGTCAGGTGCTGGGCGTTTACGATCTGAAGATGCTGCGGCTGTACCATTACATTTATCAACAAAGCGATTGCGACTTTACTATTGTTCACAGTTTGGACGGATACGATGAAATTTCGCTAACCGACACTTTCAAATTGGTCAATCCGCGTGAAGAAAGAATATATGAACCGGAAACGCTGGGCTTCAAGCGTGCAAATCCCGCAGAATTGTTTGGCGGAGACATGCCTGCCGAAGCTGCCCGGATATTTGATAACGTACTGGATAACACGGCAACGGAAATGCAAAAAAACGTAGTGGTTGTCAATGCGGCGACGGCTATTCAAACCATCGAGCCACAACTCGATTTTGCTGCGTGTATTGCAAAAGCAACAGAATCGCTGGTTTCGGGAAAAGCAAAAAATGTTTTCAGTAAATTTTTAGACCTAAACCGTTGAGTTGATAATAGCAAAGATTTTAGATTATCATTTGTGTTAAGATAATTATATTTTGACTTGTCGACAATATTACGGACAAGAATGTCCAGCGGTTGAAAAATAATTTTTATTGTATAGTTGTCATTATGAATAAATATATGTATTTTTGTCACAAAATAGCAAGTCAAAATAGACAAGTCAAAAAATGGAAAGTTTTGGGAGATATATACGTCGATTAAGAACAGAAAAGGGTTATACGCTTACCGAGTTAGGCGCGTTGTTAAAAATTGACAGCGCAGGATTAAGTAAAATAGAAACTGGACATAAAAAAATGAAACCGGAAAAACTTCCATTACTTGCCGAGATGTTTGAATTAGACCTTGCTAAATTGAAAGAATTGTTTTACGGAGAGGAAATTGCCTTAAAATTATACGAAAATAATTGTTCAACTTCAACGTTAATTGTTGCTGAAGAAAGAGTGAAATACTTAAAGGCACAATCCATAAAACAAGGAATTTTAGACTTTTAAATCAATAATGCTATGAGTGAAGAATTATTACAAAGAGATTTAATCAATAATCCCGAAAAAATCGGGAAATGGGATTTTCGTAATATTGGAAGTACTACGCTCAATGCGTTGAAAAATGCGGGCATCATTCCGAAAAAAGATTACAAAACTTTTGAAAGAAGAAAACCTGATGCGATTATTTCAATACCTGAAGTGGTAAAGTCGAAAATTAAAACAGTTATTGGAGTTGTTGAAAATAAAGACGTTTCTAAATTTAAGACCAAAAAACAAAAAGATGCTGCCTTAAATCAAGGATTAGAAGTAGCACAAGCATTAGACGCTAAAATTTTAATTGTTACAGATACGGTTGATACAATTTGGATAAATGCCTTTAATGGCGAAGAAATTTTAGACGAAAAAAGCAGGGTTTTAAAAACAAAATTTGACAAAACAAATGCTGATATAGAACTATTGATTGAAAAAATTATTGACAGCATTGATAAAAACAATTCTCAAATTCGTGAACCTCGCCTAAAAGACCCGACAAAATTAGCAAAAAGTGTTTGGCAAGATTTGTGGATGGCGGCAGGTGCAACACCCGAAAATTGCTTGTATTCGTTTGTTGAACTATTTATCTTCAAATATCTGAGTGATTTAGGAATTTTGAAAGACCATTTGAGTTATGAAAATCTAATGAAAATCTGTGAAAACTCTAAAGATGATGACGAAGTTGCTTTGGATTTTTATGCAGGAACCGTCCGAAAGGAAATAAAGAAACTTTTTAAAGCAGGCGAAAAAGATAATACTACTATCATCAATGGAACTATTTTTGTCAGCAAAGACGAGGTGGCTGTAAAAGGCTACGGAACAGTGTTTGTCAAAATTCTTAAAAAATTAAACGATGAAAAAGAAGGCGGCGGCGAGTTGAAAAATATTGATAGGGATTTCAAGAGTAAATTATTTGAAACTTTTCTAAAAGAAAGTATTAGCAAAAAAAATTGGGGACAATATTTCACGCCACTTAAAGTAGTTCGCGCTATTGGAAAAATGGCGCAAAGCGATATAAAACCACATATTACTGTTTGCGACCCTGCGTGTGGCGTTGGAAAATTTCTTTTAGAACCGCTAATGATGAGTGATAATGGTATTGATGATTTTTTTACAGTCGAAAAAGGGGAATTAAAAAGAAATATCACTTTAATTGGGGTTGACAAAGGCTTTGATAAAGAAGAACAGAAAACGATTATTTTAGCAAAAGCCAATATGTTGATTTACCTTTCCGACTTAATTAGAAAAAATGCAGGAATTACCGAAAAATTTGCAGAATTATTTAATGATACATTTGAACTAAAAACAAAAAATATATTAGGGACATTACGCGATACAAATTATGCGGGCAAAATAGATTTAATTTTGACTAATCCGCCGTATGTAACAACAGGAAGCAGTAATTTGAAATATGAAATAGACAAAATTACAGAGTTGAAAAATTTCTACAAAATCAATGCAATGGGTGTTGAAGGTTTGTTTATGGAATGGATTATCCGTTCTTTAAAACCCGGTGGCAAAGCGTTTGTTGTCGTTCCTGAAAATTTACTATTCAGAGTATCTGATAACAATTTGAGAGAATTTATTTTAGAACAATGCTAT
>Ga0082212_10008191_pt1 | contig 13692 bp, 12 predicted proteins | sample TergutNt197P3_FD_71548 | JGI IMG/M metagenome (GOLD analysis project Ga0082212, IMG submission 71548) | Neocapritermes taracua P3 segment gut microbial communities from Petit-Saut dam, French Guiana - Nt197 P3 | ecosystem: Host-associated > Arthropoda: Insects > Digestive system > Gut ... | reverse complement strand
CGCTCGTGGAACTTCTGGTCGTCGTGGCGATTATCGGAATGTTAATCGCCCTTCTCTTGCCAGCCGTTCAGGCGGCACGAGAAGCCGCAAGGCGGATGCAATGCGGCAATCACCTGAAACAAATCGGGCTTGCCGTCCACAATCATCACGATGCACATAATGCGCTGCCGCCATTAATTCTCTATGCACGGCGACCAACGATCCACATGTTCTTGTATCCGTTTATCGAAGCGCAGGCACTTTTTAGTCTTTGCGACTCGAAAAATCTCTTCGGTAAATGTGATCCATCAGGTGCTGTTCCCCCAAATATCGATTCTGGTAACGGCACGATTCCGCCTACAAGTAGTAATTGGTTTAACAAAGCGGGTAATTTCAGTGGTTCCAATAACATTACCGGCTTAACCTTCGAGGAACAAAAAGCATTTGGCGGCGTGGCTATCTATCGCTGTCCATCAAGTAATGGAGACCAGGCAATCCGCACAGAGGGAGATCCGTCGGGACCACTGACGGATTATGCTGCCCTCATCTGTCAAGTTCACAGTAACGGTAGCGGCAATCCAGGTGCGGGTTCCGAGCCGCAATACACCGTACTGAATGGCGACACGACTAACCAGGGACATCAAAGGTGGCACATGGGACCTTTCAAGATTGCAGAGCCTCATCGTTGGCATACTAATCTACCTGGTACTAATCTCAATATGGGCAACCAAATTGTCGATTGGTCTTTGTCTTACGATCTTTCGCGGTGGCAGGACGGAACGTCGAATCAACTTTTATTCACCGAAAAACATATTCCGTTTTGGGCACTCCGCGGCAAGTCGAACGAAGCAGCAAAATGGAATGGCAGTTATATGTTAGCGGAGACGGGGTCGTTTCCGTGGAATAATGCTCGACACGCCTTCAATAAGCCGATCCTCATTGCCCGCTCGCCTCAAGATCCAGAAACCAGTCCAGTCAATTTCGCTACATTTGGCGGTAACACCGTGCCTCATCTTGGAAGTTCGCATGCGGGAGTCATTAATACATTGATCGGCGATGGTTCCGTGAAAGGTATTGCGAAAACTACCGATTGCTTTCTGATGTGGCAACTTACGAACGTCGACTCCGGTGCTGCCGTATCAGTACCATAGCAAAGAGAAGGGAGTTAGAAGTGGATAGTTACAATAGATGACCTCCTGACTGCTAACTTCTGCCCCTGACTCATTTATCACATTATTGCCGAAGAGGCAGAAAGGACTACACCCATGAACGTACTTATTTCCAATCGGCACAAGAGAAGTGCCTTTACCCTCGTGGAACTGCTGGTGGTGATTGCCATTATCGGCATGCTTATCGCTTTGCTGTTGCCCGCCGTTCAGGCGGCGCGCGAAGCCGCACGGCGGATGCAGTGTTCCAATCACTTGAAGCAAATCGGTATTGCTGTCCACAATTTTCACGACGGGAAAAAAAATCTCCCTCCCATTTGTCTCTTTGCACAACGACCGACGATTCACATACTCCTGTATCCCTATATGGAACAACAGTCACTCTATGATTTTTGTCATACAAAAAAACTCTTTGACAAATGTGCCCCCACGTTGGCAGCACTTCCCGGTGGCATCAGTGACACGACTGACATTCCAGCCCCAAATGGTGCTTGGTTTATGGGTGATGCATTAACCGACGCGGAGCGACAATCCTTTGGTAGCGTCTCGACCTACCGTTGTCCTTCGACTGGCGGACCGGCAATACGCACCGCAGGAAACCCGCAAGGACCGCTGACGGATTATGCAGCCCTCACATGCCAGGCTTTGATGCACCTCGCCGCTACGCAGGCGAATGCGGGAAAATCGACCGGTAACAGTGCGCCGCAACATACGGTAACAAATACGACAGGTGATGGGCGACAGGGGAATTTCGTAGGACCTTTTAAAATTGCCGAACCTCATCGTTGGTGCAACGATGTCAAATCCACCGGAAATGATAGTGGTTGGGGCAACAGGATTGTCGATTGGTCTCTGACCTACAACATTTCGTACTGGTCGGACGGTACGTCCAACCAACTTATTTTCTGCGAAAAGCATATTCCGTCATGGGCCCTTCGTGATTCCACGGACGCAAGTGCATCGTGGAATGGCAGTTACCTGTTCACGAGTATTGGGGCATTTCCATGGAATGCTGCTCGACATACCCACTCTCATGCAGATATGATTGCCCGTTCGCCTACAGATCCGGGAACAGAGATCGATAGTGGCTACATTTCAATGGCGGGCGACCGGGGGTATCATCTCGGTAGTTCTCATTCGGGAACACTGAATACTCTGATCGGTGATGGTTCTGTTCGCGGAGTTGCAAAAACGACTGATCCCGATTTGATATGGCGATTGACGTTCGTCAATGATGGTGTATCGGTAACGTTGCCGTAGTCTTTTCGTTGTGAATCTTCGTGTCTTTGTGGTTAAAATTTTAACCACGAAGGATATACGGAGTCCGTTTCGCAATCAAAACAGCAATTTGCTCCCGTTTACGGTATAATGACATCCTGACCCTTATCCGCTACATTTTCGTTCGTCAATATGTCAGAGGTGACTTTTTTGCGAATTTGCTATTTTGTAGTGTGGAACTGCTAGACCTACTAAATAGCGGAAAGACAAAAGAAAAGGTGAAAACAACAGTAGTCAAACCGGTGGTACGGTTGCAAAAGTCAAAGGCTTCGGTAAGAATATCGGGGTGAGGGCAAAAGGCAACCGGAACGGCGGTCAAAGCCACCGGAGCGAAAGCCGCTTCTCACGTCAGACGTAACTGAGCGGCGTACATTGCGGGTGGTCTTGGGACGGCGGCGGGAGTAGTGGGCATGGCTGCCGCAAGCCGGAAAAAGCGGGCGCAAGACGAAGGTTAGGAAAAGCAACATTTCGTGCAACAGTTATTTTCGCTTTACAAAAATCCCTTATTTTTAAGCGTTAAACCATTTTTGCGGTGGCTTTGCAATCTTCGTCAAGACCGCTCTTTGATTTTGATGTTGTTATACTACAACACGTCAATAAATTGGCTTTTCAATTTTTGCTACACCCTCGTCAATATATTGATGTCCTTTCAGTGCAATGGTTTTAGGATCCGCTTACAGAAAACCGACGAACACAACGAGAATGGATGCAACGCAACTGTTTCATGGTAATACACCTGTGATTCAAGGTAAAACATGGGAAACATTTTACGCCATTTTTACTGGTTTTCAATGGATGGCAAGAGTTTATTCCAGCCGTCCGATTTCATTGGGCGAAAGACCGGTTATTTTGATAATCATTGCCGTTGCGAACCTTCTTTTGTCATGTTTTTTGGCGATTTCTATGGCTTTTTGGACCTTGCCCTCGAACTCGGCAAGTCGCAACGATATAGAGAATTTGCGTTTTACGGTACCGCATGCTAAAATGGTGTTCACAAATTGAAGTGCCGTCCGACGTGTGCTGGACGGTCAACGAGAGAGAGGAGTAATGTCCACACAACAGATACCAACATCATTCGAGGAAATTCGTGAGATGTTTCGGCAATCCGCCCTGCGACAAGCAGAGACCGACCGGCAAATAAAGCGAGCACACAAGGCGATTGCGGCTCTCGGTTCGCGTACCGGAAGAATTATCGAAAGTATGGTCAAAGGAAATATCGTTGCCCAATTTCAAGCGTTGGAATACAACGTTACCCAATGTAGTCAAAATCGTTCTTTTCGATACAAAGAATTGGGAATCCGCGGCGAAGTTGACTTGTTTTTGGAAAACGGCGAGATTGCCATCTTGATTGAAGTCAAAACGACACTGGAAAGAGCAGATGTTCGCGAACACATCGAACGATTGGAAAAATATCGGCGTTATGTCAATGCCACCGGACATGATAAACGCCGTTTTATCGGAGCGGTCGCCGGTGCGATTGTTTCGGATGAAGTTGCCGATTTTGCTATAAAAAATGGAATGTATGTCATCGTGCAGTCCGGCAAAGCCGTCGAAATCGTTGAGCCGCCCGAAGGTTTTCAAGCAAAGGAATGGTGAACAGAGCCCGAAGCGCAATGGATGTTTTACCTCATCCGCCGGACTTGATGTCCACAAATTGCAGTACGTCACTTCGAATGATCCAATAAATGACACAGAAAAAAATTGTGTTCACCACGTTAAACACAATCGATAAAATGCATAAAAAAATCTCAATAGGCGCAGTGGCGTGAGGAGAAGAAGAACAAACCGACGCTATTGCCAGTATCATTACACACATAAAAAATAAAAGAAAACCTATCAACCAAATGGCACATGCCACGAATATCAACGTCGTATTGAAACGCTTGCTGTGTCCATAGTATGCCATCGCCCTGTTCATGTCTTGATACAGTCCGCCCAGTGCCACGAACATCCAATAGCAATTGAAAAATGGAATGAGCGAAAGTCCAGCAGCCAGTCCCGGTGTGGTTTGGGCAATTTCACGCGGCACCTCTTCCCATAACCGATAGAGATAAAAACAGTAGCAAAAATAAAAAGCAATCGTGCCTGGGAGAAAGAAAAAGAAGCCGGCAATCGCATCAATGACTTTCAAAACCTCTTGTGCCCCGTGAGGATTGTTTGCCCATTGACCGATTGTGATAACACTATGAACGATATCTATGAACGTGAAAATTACGATGGTAACAAGCAATAACGCTGTCCAGAATTTGATTCGGCTTTTGCGTTGCGGCACATCGAGCGCAAGAGCGGCGGACGAAAATCCGGCGGTTATCGGCGGGGCGGCATGTCCTGCTCCATATTCCAACAAGAGACGCACGATTTCCTCGTTGTTGATTGACGTTGCCAAGTCGAGGGGAGTCAGACCATCGGCATTACGAGCGTTGAAATCGCACCCTTCGGCGAGCAACATTATGATAATTTCAACGTTGCCGTTCTGAATGGCAATGTGTAATGGCGTGTTCATGGCGAAGAGGGCAGATAACATTTCAGACTGTAAGCGCAGTATAGCGTCGATTGAGAGGAAATGCAAGAGAGAACAGAATTTTGCATTGGGCTCTGTGTTATAATAGCGTTACGTTCAGTGCTATTCATCAATTTTCACTCGACATGACACGTACATGTCGCCAACGGCGGCACACAAGGTAGCCGGGGGTGATAACCCCCGGTAGCGAGTTGCAACGACGATTTGCACCCCAACAGGGTGCCACAACCTTGCGGATTGTGCGTCACCGTTGGCGGCGAAGACTTGGCGGTATTCATATTCCGGGGGTTCGCGGAGTACCGCTCACCCCCGGCTACCTTGTGCGCTGCCGTTGGCAGCAATAATTCTGTCGCTGTTCGTAAATAAGCATCGCCGTTATTGTGGTATAATGACCCAAAACGTTTTCAAAAAACCCCAATGGACTTCACCAGTTCCGACTCGGTTCGCAATGCGAATCCACTCAAATATCTACAAGAAATTACCTTCGATACGCCCCTTGCTCTCGAACTCGGAGGAACCCTGCCTGAAGTGCGTATCGCCTACGAAACCTACGGCGAACTCAATGCCCGAAAAGATAATGCCGTGCTGATTTGCCACGCCCTCTCCGGCGACTCCCACGTTGCCGCTCACGATGCCGACGACGATCCCGGTTGGTGGGAAATTATGGTCGGTCCCGGCAAGCCCATCGACACCGAACAGTATTTCGTGATCTGTCCCAACTGTCTTGGCGGGTGCCGAGGTACGACCGGTCCCGATGACATCAATCCGCAAACCGGCAAACGCTACGGAATGGACTTTCCCGAAATCACCATCGGCGACATCGTCGAAGTCCAATGCCGACTGGTCGATCATCTCGGTATCAGCCGATTGCTCGCCGTCGTCGGCGGGTCGCTCGGCGGATTCAATGCCATCGAATGGTCTCGGCGGTTTCCCGACCGGCTCTCCGCTGCCATTCCGCTCGCAACAGGTTCACACCTCACCAGTCAAGCGTTGGCGTTCGACATCGTTGCCCGAAATGCGATCCAAAGCGATCCCCATTTTCACGGCGGACAATATCACGATCACGGCACGGTGCCCGCCAACGGCTTGGCAATCGCCCGAATGCTGGGACATATCACCTACCTTTCCCGCGAGTCGATGATGCAAAAGTTCGATGCGACCCGAAATGAAGGACGCAAAGTCGATACCAAGTTTGAAACGAAATTTTCCGTCGGTTCATATTTGGCGTATCAAGGGGATAAGTTCGTCGATAGGTTTGATGCGAATAGTTACATAACCATTACGATGGCGAACGACAACTTTGAATTGGGCAACACGACGGACGAACTCAAAAAGGCGTTGCGGAAGTCAATGTGCCGATGGTTGATTATTAGTTTTTCGTCGGACTGGCTCTTTCCCCCCTTTTTGTCCCGGCAGATTGCCGAATCATTACTCGCTCTCAACAAGCGAGTCAACTATTGCGATGTGCCGAGCGACTGCGGACACGATGCGTTCTTATTGGAAAATGATTTTGCTCTTTACGGCGAAATGGTTCGTGCATTTTTGAAAAACATTGCCTTTGAACAGGAAACCGAAGGCACGTTGCCCTTCTCCCGACCGGATCGGTTGGACTACGGACAGATTCTCGACTTGATTCCGCGTGGTGCTTCGGTGCTTGACCTCGGTTGCGGCAAGGGAGGACTGCTCGCACGGCTTCGTCAGCGGGAAAACAGCCGGGGACTCGGTCTGGAACTTAAAGAACAGTACGTATTGCAAGCGATTCAACGTGGCATTGATGTTGTGCAGGCGGATTTGAATGCCGGCTTGGGGGCGTTTGAAGACGACCAATTCGATTTTGTCGTGTTGTCGAAGACGTTACAGACGGTACACGATGTTGAGTTCGTTCTTGACGAAATGCTTCGTGTAGGCACGCGGGGCATTGTCAGTTTTCCGAACTTGGGTTATCACGAACACCGCCGTCGGTTATCGGAGGAGGGACGTGCGCCGCAAATCCTTCACGGTGAGGAACGGATGGAGTGGCACAACACGAGTGATGTTCGTTTTCTCACGCTTGCCGACTTTGAAGATTTTTGCGAAAGAAAGAATATTCGGATTCACATTTCGATCCCGTTGGACACACGCAATCACACGCAGGTGGAGGATAATCCCAACGAGAATGCCGATGTGGTTGTGATGGTATTGAGTGCGGGATGAGGGACTAAAGAATTGCCATTGTAAAATCGTGACGTGGCTATTCCCTTGTAACAACTGATTATTTCCGGTACAATTCTAACATGTTTGAATGGCGTTTTCGGATAACTCCCGGAATCATTCCTCTGCCCCTGTTAGAAACCGCTTATTATGCGGGCTGGGGGCGGGTTCCGCGTTTGACGCAAACTATCGTCCGTGAAAACGAACTACTTATCCATTCCGATGCTTTCGGTAGCGGTACGGTTCATGTTCCCATGGTTCACCCGCCGCTCGGTGTCGTGATGGAATCAACCGAATCATTGCTGAGCCAACATGACCCCTACCTTTTGGTCAGGGAACTCGCACGCGGTGCATTAGGGCGATGTTATCGGCGGCTGTTCGACTGGCAAATGGTCGGGTTTTTCCAACCGCAAGAATTGGACCAACGGCTTCGGGAAATTGCCCAACGTTTTTCCAATGTCATTGTTCAAGACCCATTCATACCGGATGTTGAACAAGAATTTGTGTCGATCTTGGAAGATATTTCCTTGTTAATCGTGAACGAAAATAGGGAATTTGCTGAGCAATCACTCTCATGGAGGACACGCAATGAAGAACGATTGCCGATCATTCTCGGAGTGGGAACAAATACCTGGCATCTTGACACACTACAAGAATTTGATTCGTATGCAAAAATCCTGCAAGACTCATTTCACGCCGTACTACCGATGCCGACTTGGAGAGAATTGGAACCGAAACCGGATCAATTCGACTGGGAACGCTTGGAAGCACACATGATTACTCCCACCCGATTTGGTTTCCAAGTCGTGCTCGGACCACTACTTTCTTTTAGCATAGACGCATTGCCCGAATGGATTTTGCCAAGCCTTTCCAAAGAAGGTTATTTTGAAGCCATGGCAGCCCGATTCGTCAACTCGATTGTGGAACGGTACGGTTATTTGGCGCACGGTTGGATTTTGGCAAACCGATTTGTCGATCAATCGTTGCCAGACATGCCGCCAGAACGGTCACTTGCACTCATTCGTATTCTGGCACAACAGATGCGAAGCCGAGGAATCGAGACACCGATCATTGTTGGAATTAGTCAACTTTGGGGAGAGTATGCGTTACAATACACTCCCGATTGGGAACAAGTTCAAATTGCCGAATCGTTAATGAGTTGTCGGGAAATCGACACATTTTTACTCGAAATGGATATTGGTTGCGGTGAGCACCTGACGTTGCCGCGTGATCCGATGAACATCGGCAATATGATTGACCAATGGAGTTTTCTCGGTAAAAAGATTTACGTTTCTCTCTCCGTACCCAGTGCTGGCGATCCCATTACGACGGCATCAGAATTTGCACCGGAAATGCAGTGGTCTGAAGAATGGCAACGAATTTGGACGGAGACAATCCTGTTGACGCTTCTAGGTAAACGTATGGTGCATGGAATTTTTTGGACATGCCTTCAAGACCCCGTTGTTCCCGGAAAATTTTCGGCGGGCTGGGACTACGGTTTGCTCAATACCCAACAGATATTGAAGCCGGCATTCAAACATTTTTCTGCCGTCCGAAAAAATCTGCTGCAATAGAGTTGCCCCACAAGAATCGGAAAAATCCCATTGACTCTGAACCAAAAAATCGTTATTCTCCTGCGTCCTTGTGCGGTCATTTTCCCTTTATGGTCAAGCGTATAAATTTCTTCCATTGGTTGGTCTTGGGGGGAATCTGCGCCGGTCTTTCTTGCAATTTGCTCAAAAATTTCAATAAACCACCATTTAGTGGTTCAGCGGCAAATCCGCCGACAATTCTCAATCAAAATACCGATTCTGTAAACATCGAGATATTCACGATCCGTCTTGCTTCGCATCAGAACGAGTTATTGCAACAGTTATGGAGCGAAGTCGATGAGCAATCCCTTCCTCCGCAACTGCGTCGGGAATTGTTTGCCCAAGGCTTCCGTGTCGGTGTTCTTGGCAATTTACTTTCGCCGGCATTAGCGCAACTGCTCAACATCTCCGGCGAAGGCAAAACGGATACCTTCTGGGGAGAAATCGAAATTTCTGCTGCCGATGCCGCTCGTGAACCGATAGCGACACGAAATATGCGTAATCTGTTACCAGAAATGCGGGCATTGATCAAAGTTTTCGATAGCCCACTACCGGAACAATCCCTGTTTTGGACGGAAAATGGAATGGCACACGGTCAAACCTACACGGATGTAATAGGACTGCTTTGCATCAGTGCGACGGCAAATCGAGATGGATCGGCACAAATTCAGATTATTCCCGAACTGGAGCATGGCATTTCCGAATTACGGCTTCGTCCCGTAGCGGGAATGATGATTCACGACACCAGCCGACCGCGACATTCTTTTGAATCGCTTGCGGTTTCCCAACGTCTTCTACCGGGTCAGTGGATTATTATAGGAATGACGGCATCGGATTCTGCCGGGGCGGGTAAGATATTTTTCACCCGTAAAAATTCCGTGTTAGAGCAGCGTCTTTTGGCAATTCGGCTGATGAGTTCAACACCCGCCACCGCCGCGACGCTCGTACCGTTTTGAATATAAATAAAAAATGCAACAACCCTATTCCAAAACCGATTTCGGTACGAATCCCCTGATGTTTTATTACGAGGTCACGCAAGCGTGCGATCTCGTGTGTAAGCACTGTCGGGCTTCCGCCCAAGAAAATGCGGCAGAAGACGAATTGCCGACCGAACTCTCGTTGCAGTTGATCGATCAAGTTGCCTCGTTTCCTCGCAAGCCGAATATCGTCTTCACCGGCGGTGACCCGTTGAAACGTGCCGACATTTTCACGCTCATTCGCCATGCCGTGCAGAAGGAATTGACGGTCGCCCTCACGCCGTCGGCAACGCCATTGGCAACTCGGCAGGCATTTGAACAAGCGAAACAAGCGGGCGTGCAAGCGTTCGGCATCTCGCTGGATGGACACACTGCCGAAGTGCATGATTCCTTTCGCGGCTTTGAAGGTTCGTTCAATAAAACAACCGAAATGCTGGAAACCGCAAAGTCGCTGCAAATACCGGTGCAGGTTAACACGTCCATCACTCGGCGGAATGTGGCATTCATTGACGAAATGGCGGAACACCTTGCCCGATTCGGCGGCGTGATGATGTGGTCGGTCTTCTTTCTCGTGCCGGTCGGTCGCGGCATCGAAGAAGAACGCATTTTGCCGGAGGAATACGAAACCGTCTTTGCCAAACTTTGGCATCATGCCAGTCAAAAACCCTTTGCCATCAAAACGACAGAGGCACCGCACTATCGGCGGTACGTGCTTCGGCAAGGGGGCAACCCGCTCGATGTCCCGCGACCGTTTCGCTTCGGCAAAGAACAGCATGACGAGTCGGGAATGATCGCCAAGGTTCGGCACCGCGCTCCGCTGGGCATTACGGACGGTCGGGGAATCATGTTTGTGTCGAATAATGGTTCGATTTATCCGGCGGGTTTTTTGCCGCTGGAATGTGGACGATTTCCGCACGATTCGGTCGTCGATGTCTATCAGAAACATCCGACGTTTAAGGCGTTGCAAAATCCTGACAATTACAAGGGGATCTGCGGTCGTTGCGAGTACCGATACGTTTGCGGCGGCAGTCGGGCGCGTGCCTTTGCGGTAACGGGCGATCCCTTAGAAGCCGAACCCGACTGCTGTTATCAAGTCGGGCAAGACCCTATCTATCGCGGAGATTAATGACATACAGAAATCATGACCTATCATCCCATCGACAAACCGTGCAAGATTGATGTTTATCCATTACCCTCTTTTGCGGCCCCTTCGCTATTACGCGGAACCGTTGCGGTGGTGATTGATGTTTTACGGGCAACGACGGTCTTTACGTATGCAGTTCATTCCGGCGTTCGGGAAGTGTTGCCGGTTTTGGGTATTGCTACAGCGCACAGGCTCAAAGCGGAGTACCCACCGGAAACGGTATTACTCGGCGGCGAGCGGCAGGGCTTGCCGATTAAAGGATTCGATCTCGGTAACTCGCCGCAACACTACACACCAGAAAAAGTTGCAGGAAAAACGTTGATCTTCACGACAACCAACGGTACGATTGCGATGCATACCGCAAAATCGGCGCAGTCAATTTTAATTGCCTCATTTCTCAATGCCGAGGCAATCGTTGAGCGTTTGCAACATGAGGACAACGTGGCGATTCTCTGTGCAGGTACAAACGGAGTGGAAACCGAAGAGGATTTACTTCTCGCCGGTTGTTTGACTACCCGATTGATACAACGGCGATATTATCAACTGAACGAAGATGCCGAATATGCCGCCAATCTTTGGCACGAGCCGACGAATGCCTGCGCATTGGAAAAATTACTCCGCGACAGCACAGGCGGGAAAAATCTTCTCGCTCTGGGATTGGAAGCCGACATTACGGCATCGGCGCAACTCGACACCATTGACATTGTGCCGATTCTCCCGCGAGAAAACATTACTGCTTAACACGTTTTTGCACATCAATTTCCAAAGTGCCGAACGTTTGTTCGTGCCGTTGGATGGTCGTTTGCAGGGCAAGCAACATCCGTTTTGCCGTGTAAAAATTGGTAACGATTCGGTTCGTGACCGTAATCGGTGACGTGGGCATGCCAATCGGCTGTGGATTAAGACCGAAGTCGATGATCAACTCTTCGGGAGTGCCGGTTACGCGGCAAAAGTTGGCATACGTGGCACACACTTTGGAGTCGTCAAACTTGACGGACGCTGGAGAGACAACTGCTTCAGGAGAATTTGGTTCGGACATATCAAATAGGGGGCTAAACAGGGATAAACATGGGATCAATGCCCACAATGGGCGCAACCGGCAAATTTCGGGAAATTCGGATTTTCGATCACAAACCCGCGCCCTGTTGGAGAGTCAACGAAGTCGATTTGTGTACCGTCAAAATGTGGGTCAAATTTCCTTTGTGTGGCGAGCATTACGCCGTCAAAGTCGTATTTCGTATCAACGGCGATATGGAATTCGGTATCGAAGTTGAGGGCATACTGCATTCCACTACATCCGCCGCCGAGAATGCTGATTCGCAAAAACGTGTCGTTTCCGAGGTTTTGCGTATTCTTGATCTGTTTTACTTCGTTTATCGCTATCGGAGTTATGGATATTGACATACCGACCACCTAGCACCCATGATTCTAGTCTGGATTCTACACGAAAAGCAAAAAAAAGCAAGAGTGGGCAACATTCATGCACTCTGTTTTATCAGTTCGCCAGTGCGTCCGCTCCGCTGATGATTTCGAGAATCTCGTTCGTGATCTGCGATTGCCGAGCCCGGTTATACGCCGTGGTCAACAGTCCGATCATCTTGTCGGCACTCTCCGTTGCAGACTTCATCGCAACCATTCGGGCAATCTGTTCATTCACGGCAGAGTCGAGAAAACACTTAAACAGTTTCGCCTTGAACGCCTTGGGAATCAACTCTTCCAGAATTTCTTCCTTGGACGGCAAGAAATCGAACAGCGCACCGCTCCGTGATTTCAGTCGGGCGGCACCCAAGTCTTCACCGTCGGCGATAACATCATCCGCTTTTCGAACCATGGCGGCTCGTTTTAAGTCCTGTGCCATCGAGTCATCCTTGACTGCGTTGATGTCCCCTTCTGACGTTAAGTCGGCAATCGGCAGAAGCGTTTCGATGACCGGATATTGCCGACTGAGCGATTCAAATTTTGTGTAGCACACATCGAGTCGGTCGATTTCTTTTCCAAGGAAAAGTTCGAGATAGTGTTCCGCCAGTTCATCAATCGCTTCAAACGTCGGTTTATCTTGGAGATCGGTGTACGATTGGGCAATTTCCATTCCACGAAATTTGAATGCGGAAATTCCTCGTTTACCGGAGACTTCGAGAGAAACTGCGCCGTAATCTTTTTGGAAAGTTTTGAGGCGTTGAGCGGAAATCCGCATAACACCGGCATTGAATCCACCGCACATTCCACGATTGGCACTTAACGTGAGGAGAATCACATTTTTCTGCTGGCGATCTCCTTTTCGTTCCACGAGGAGCGGATGGGCAAACGGTTCGGACTCGGCAAGGTCGCGGGCAAGGGTAACGAGCCGTTGCGTGTAGGCATCGGCGGCGACCGCTTTTTCCATTGCCCTTTTGAATTGGGCGGTGGCGACGAGCTCCATCGTTCGCGTGATCTTGCGGATGCTTTTGACCGATTTACGGCGTTTGTCTAATGCTCTGGATTTTGCCATTGTTTGTGATTGAGGATAAACCAACGTGCTTGACAGGGGCATTATACCCGATGCAAAGTGCTTTTCAAGGTGTCGGCAAGCACCCCCACGAGGTGTGCAAGATTGCCAAAATCCCGTCATTCCCGCGCAGGCGGGAAAAGGCAAACACTTTGTTGAAGGAGAAAGCGATGGTGAAAAGAATGACGATAAGCCAAAAGGACTTCATGCGTAATTTGAAGTTCACCATATTTTTTGGGTTCTCTAGCAGAATTTGTGGGTGTAATTTAGGTTTTTTTAGGCATTTTCAACAGAGAATATATGGTTTAGAGTTCCGCCATCGAGCGTTGCTTTCCGGCGGCTTCTCCGTTGGTTCGATTA
>Ga0082212_10008190_pt1 | contig 13692 bp, 15 predicted proteins | sample TergutNt197P3_FD_71548 | JGI IMG/M metagenome (GOLD analysis project Ga0082212, IMG submission 71548) | Neocapritermes taracua P3 segment gut microbial communities from Petit-Saut dam, French Guiana - Nt197 P3 | ecosystem: Host-associated > Arthropoda: Insects > Digestive system > Gut ... | reverse complement strand
TGATTCTGTGGGCTTTTCCGCCTGCCGCCTGAATAATGCGCTTTAAATTCTGAAAATGGTCGTCGGGCGACATACGGTTTTCTTCGCCGAAAAACTGATATTTGCAAGAATAATTCCCTACGTCAACCAATATAAAAATATCGTCGCCTCTGATTGATTTTCTTAATATACCCTTGGCGTCACCCGATGAGAACCGCGGGCACTCGTTTCTGATTAAAAATGTATCGGTTTTATAACCTCTCAGATTCCACCATTCGATTAAATAATCATTGATTTTATTGCCAAGCTCTGTTGCGCCCTCAAGCGCAATCACTGAAAGGTGCGCAACCTGCTTTTTTTTATTGAATACAACTTCGTTTTCTTTTGCAGTCATTTCTCCTCCAAATTATACTAATCTCAAATTAAAATATAGACATCTTTGCGGTCTATTTTTCGCCTATCTTCGTTGTCCTCCTTGCAATGCACAAAGCATTACTGCGTCGTCCGCCTCGATAAGCGAAAAATATTCTCGCAAATCTTGTCTACATTTTAATCTGAAATTAGTATTAAAACCATATTCGGAATTTTTATATTATATTTTTAATAAAGCGGATATTTGCTGCATACTGCGTTTACTTTTTCTTTTACGGTTTCTTTGTTGCCGTTAAAATCCTTCGCCGTCATGTATATACATTCTGCGATTTCTTCCATATCGGCTTCCTTTAAGCCCCTTGTGGTGACAGCGGGTGTGCCGATTCTGATTCCGCTGGTGATGAACGGGCTTTGCGGGTCATTAGGTACTGCGTTTTTATTAACGGTTATGTAAACCTCGTCAAGTTTATTTTCTAAGTCCTTGCCGGTCAGCCCGAACGGCTGTAAATCAACTAACATCAAATGATTGTCCGTGCCGCCGGATACAAGCTCAAAGCCTTTATTAAGCAGTCCTTTTGCTAAAACTGCCGCGTTTTTCCTGATTTGTTTGCCGTGTTCCTTAAATTCCGGTTTGAGTGCTTCCGCGAAGCAGACGGCTTTTGCCGCAATAGTGTGCATTAAAGGTCCGCCCTGCGTGCCGGGGAATATTGCCTTATTCATTTTTACCGCGATTTCTTCTTTATTGGTTAGAATTAAACCCCCTCTGGGTCCGCGTAAGGTTTTGTGCGTAGTCGTCGTAGTCACATCTGCATACGGAACAGGTGTTCCATGCTCTCCCGCCGCAACTAACCCCGCAATATGCGCCATGTCTACCATTAGGTAGGCGCCAACGCGCCCCGCGATTTCCGCGAGTCTTGCGAAGTCGATTTCACGAGGATAAGCACTTGCTCCCGCTACTATCATCTTCGGTTTATGCTCTTCAGCTAACTTCTCTATAACGTCATAATCAAGACGCTGGGTTATATCATCAAGCCCGTAAGGGACAAAGTTAAAATATTTTCCCGATATATTCACCGGTGAGCCGTGCGTTAAATGACCGCCGTGCGCTAAATTCATACCCAAAACCGTATCGCCGTATTCTAAAAGCGCGAAATAAACCGCTGTGTTCGCCTGCGCGCCCGAATGAGGTTGAACATTGGCAAAGCCCGCCCCGAAAAGCTTCTTCGCGCGTTCAATCGCTATGCTCTCAATTATATCCACACATTCACAGCCGCCGTAATAACGCTTTCCTATGTAACCCTCTGCGTATTTATTCGTCAGAATACTGCCCATAGCCGCCATAACCGCCGGTGAAACAATATTTTCGCTCGCAATCAGCTCTAAGTTTCTTTTTTGGCGCAGAAGCTCTTTATTCATGGCGTCTGCGACTTCCGGGTCGGTTTTAGCGATAAAGCCTATTGAATCCATTAAATCATGGTACACAGCAATCCCCCGCTTTCAATATAAATTTTATTCACGCTTATCATTATACCATTAAAAACAATAAAATTCAACCATAATTCTGTTTTTTTACATTCCCGTAAAAAAGTTCACATTTTTTGGCAATTTTCCTGTAATTTCTGATATATTTTATAAAGCTCCTGAACGCCGTTCTCTAATTTATAATAATGCGCCAAATAAGCCGCTGTTAAAGCCAAAAACAGCACAAAAAGCAAAATCACGGGAATCACAATTGCTTCCCCCGAAGCCCCCGCAATGAACAGCGCGCAGACGGTAATCACAGTCAATATGCTCATGGTCATTGTGACAATTAAATGTACAATCCTTTCGTGCTGAAAGAATTTAATTTTAACAAGCAGATTCTCCGCTTCCCTGTTCCAATCGGTATCTGCGGCGTTTTCGGAAAGCAAGCGGTTTATTTCGGCTTTGCATGTTTTAATTTCTTTGGTCATTGTGAACCTCGTAGGGGCGAACAGTGTTCGCCCGAAATGCGCAGTACGCACCGTCTTTTAGCGGGCGAACACTGTTCGCCCCTACAATGGGTTTCTTCGGATTTTCGGGCGGATATGCGCACTGCGCCAATCCGCCCCTACATGCCGTGAAACAAAAAGGGCGGAAAACCGCCCTTTAAAATTAATTTTATCTCTTTTCAAAACCTTCCCAATCTTTCAGGAAGCGTTCGATTCCGATTGTTGTCAGCGGGTGGTTCAGCATTTGCATAATGACGCTGAACGGGATTGTTGCAATATCACAACCCATACGCGCCGCCTGCGTTACATGAATGGGATTACGGATTGAAGCCGCGATAATTTCGGTTTCAATACCGTGCGCGTCGAAAATATCAACGATTTCTTCAATCAGTGCTAATCCGTCTGTACCCACGTCGTCAAGCCGCCCAAGGAACGGGCTGACAAAGGTTGCACCGGCTTTAGCCGCTAACAGAGCCTGTGCCGCTGAAAAAATCAGCGTTACATTGGTCATAATGCCCTTTTCGGTCAAGATTTTTGTTGCTTTTAAGCCCTCTTCGCAAAAGGGGAGTTTAATGACGATGTTGTTGTGGATTCGGGAAAGCGGAATGGCTTCCTCAACCATTTTGTCCGCTTCAAGCGCGATGACTTCGGCGGAAATAGGTCCATCCACGATTTCGGTGATTTCCTTAACCACTTCCACGAAGTCGCGCCCCTCTTTTGCGATTAAAGACGGATTGGTGGTTACGCCGCAGATGACGCCCATATCGGCGGCGCGGCGAATTTCGTTTACGTTTGCGGTGTCGATGAATAGTTGCATGGTTTGTATACTCCTTTTAAATTTTTATTTTCTTCTTAACATTTATATAGTTAATAAATTTTAGAAAATCTCGCTCATGGCATCATAAAAAGATTCCATTGCGTATTCGCATGCGCTGTTAAAATCGTCACTGTCTTTTATTACCTCAATACTACCCCAATCGCCCCAATCGCCTTCAGGGTAGAAATGCCACATTTTATAAACATTATAATGCAACGGGTCTGAACATATAACAGTTTCGTCTTGTAAAATCATGTAAATTGTATTTGAATCACCTGTTTCCGGTAATTCTGTAACAGCTTCATAAAGAATATTATCGCTTATTCTTTCACATTCCTGTGCCATACGTTTCATGTCCATAAAATTGTTTCCTCCTTTTACCTTACCGCAAGCTGTTAGAAGAATTAAAGCGGTTAATGATAAAGCGAATATTCTTTTCATGCTACACCTGCAACCCCGCCAGCTCCGCGAAAATGCCTTTCATTGCCGGGTAAAGTTTTCTGTACATTGTGTAAACTTTTTCGTACTTTTCGGTGTTTTCCTGAATCGGAGCTTGCTCGCGGTCAATTTTGATGATTGCCTTGCAGGCTTCGGGGACGGATTTATACAATCCTGTTCCTACTGCGGCTAAAATCGCTACGCCGAGCGCAGGACCTTCGCTGTTGTGCGCAGTTTTGACGTTGCAAGCGTATAGGTCCGCAAGCATTTGCCGCCATAGCTTAGATGTTCCGCCGCCGCCGCACGCCATCATATCGCTGACGTTGATATTCATCTCTCGCATAACTTCAACGCAGTCGCGCAGTGAATACGAAACACCCTCCATAACTGCACGGATTAAATCATGCTTTTTGTGCATAGTAGACAAACCTACGAACGAACCGCGTGCGTTAGGGTCAAGGTGCGGGGTGCGTTCGCCGTTCAGGTACGGCATGTAAAACAAGCGGTTTGCACTAATCGGCACATCGCTTGCCATGCGGTCTAACAAGTAATAGGGGTCAACATTCATGCCAAGCGCGGTTTCCATTTCACCCCAGCAAAGATTATCCCTGAACCATTTCAAAGACAAGCCCGCGCTTTGGGTTACGCCCATAACGTGCCACGCGCCGGGTACGGCACAGCAGAAGGTATGAACCCTGCCGCCCTTGTCAATGGAAATATTGCTTGTATGCGCGAAAACAACGCCCGATGAACCTATAGTCGTGAACGCCTTACCGTCCTCAACAACGCCCGTGCCGATTGCCGCTGCTGCGTTATCGCCCGCGCCGCCTACAACAGGCGTTCCGGCTTTCAGTCCGGTTAACCCCGCAGCTCTTGAAGTGATTTCGCCCGTGATTTCGGGGGATTCATGCACTTTTGCTAATAAAGCCTTGTCAATGCTGAGTTTCTGCAACACCTCATCAGACCAGTCGCGCTTCGGAATGTCAAGCAACTGCATACCGGAAGCGTCGCTGACTTCGGTTGCAAATTCGCCCGTAAGCATGTATCTGATATAGTCTTTAGGCAATAAAATATGACGGCATTTTTCGTAGTTTTCAGGCTCGTTGTTCCTGACCCAAAGGATTTTCGCCGCCGTGAAGCCGGTAATTGCCGGATTAGCGGTAATCTCGATTAATTTATCATGCCCGACCTTTTGGTTAAGCTCGTTTACTTCGTTTGCCGTGCGCTGGTCGCACCAGATAATGCTCTTTCTGATTACATTATTGTCACCGTCAAGCATAACAAGCCCGTGCATTTGCCCCGATAAGCCCACGCCTTTGATTTCAGCGGGGTTTACTTCGCTTTCTGCTAAAACGTCACGGACGCTGTTTACAACCGCGTTCCACCAGTCCTCAGCGTTCTGCTCGGCGTAGCCGTTTTGCGGGGTGTAAAGCGGGTATTCGTGCGTGGAGCTTGCCTGCGCTTTACCGGTTTCGTCGAATAAAACAGTTTTAGTGCCGGAGGTTCCTATGTCAATTCCAAGTATATATGCCATTATATTATTTCCTTCCTTAGAGAATTTTTGCAAATATTGTCAGCGGCGACCCGCCGTTTCCTTCCGTTATTTTAAACTGTAAAGCATATCAAACGCATAAAAACCACGAGTATCCGTATTTATCAACTACGCTTGAACCGCCGCCTTTATCATCGGGAGGCGGGTGCGGTTTAAAATCTGATGTACTTTTTGCACCTGCGGAAAGCTTCGCGAATACAGCATCAACCTCTTCTCTTGTTTGAAATATAACAAGAATATCAAAGTTTTCCGGTATAGGCGAGTCCCCGTCTGAACCTGCAATTCCGCTCGTTTCATCAAACATTAAATGCGCGTGCATAATCGGATTATTCGGGTCGTTATTTAGTCGTGAAAAATTTAATGAATGTGAGCCGAAACATTCGGCATAAAAATTAAAGGCTTCTTCGCAATTTCCGTGGAAACGCAGATATGGCATTGTTATCATAATTTTTAATCCTCCGCATATCAAATGTAGGGGCGCGCACTGCGCGCCCGTAACATATAAAATATTGTTAAAATTACAGCGTAAACATAATATTATTCATAATATCTTCAAGCATTTCCTGTCTGGAGCTTGTCAGCGTGCTTACCTCGCCCTTATCAAGCGCGTATTTTTCAAGTGCCGCAAGGTCAGCCTTACCGCTGATGACGTCTGCGCCGATTCCGGACTGCCAGCTTGCATATCTCTGGGTTACAAAATCGTCAATGCGTCCGTCGGTAATCAGCTTGTCGGCGATTCTTAAACCGAGAGCAAACGCATCCATTCCCGCAATGTATGAATAGAAAATGTCAGCAAGTTCAAAAGAGCCGCGTCTTGCCTTAGAGTCGAAATTCAAACCGCCGTTGGTGAAGCCGCCCGCTTTCAGCACTTCGTACATACATAAAGTAGTGTCATAAATATTAGTCGGGAACTGGTCGGTGTCCCAGCCGAGAAGCATATCGCCCTGATTGGCGTCAATCGAACCGAACATGCCCGCATCACGTGCGACGCGGAGCTCATGCTGGAAGGTGTGCATTGCCAATGTAGCGTGGTTTGCTTCTATGTTCAGCTTAAAGTCTTTGTCAAGCCCGTATTTGCGCAGGAAACCGATTACAGTCGCACTGTCAACGTCATACTGATGCTTGGTGGGTTCCTTCGGTTTGGGTTCTACGTAGAAATCGCCCTTGAAGCCGATTGAACGCCCGTAATTCACTGCAAGGCGCATTAAACGCGCCATATTGTCAAGCTCTAAGCCCATGTTGGTATTCAATAAGGTTTCGTAACCCTCTCGTCCGCCCCAGAAAACATAGCCGTTACCGCCAAGTTTTACAGTGACTTCAAGTGCTTTTTTGATTTGCGCCGCCGCGAAAGCGAAAACGTCCGCGTTCGGAGAAGTGCCCGCGCCGCTCATGTAACGGGGGTGAGAGAAGTTATTGGCAGTGCCCCAAAGGCATTTTTTACCGGTTTTCTTCTGCATGTCAACGATTACGTCAACTGCTTTATCTAATTTTTCGTTGGATTCGGCTAAGGTTGCGTAGTCGGGGGAAACATCTCTGTCATGGAAGCAGAAGTAGTCTATACCGAGCTTATCCATAATTTCAAATGCCGCGCAGACTTTATTGGCGGAACGCTCTTCATTATTTGAAGCGTTCCAGTTTTTGTCGGTTGTGCCGCGTCCGAACATATCCGCACCCTCGCCGCACATGGTGTGCCACCACGACAGCGCAAATTTAAGCTGTTCTTTCATTGTTTTGCCCGCAATCACTTCTTCCGGGTTGTAAAATTTAAAGGAAAGCGGGTTTTTTGAGGATTTGCCCTCGTAGTTGATTTTCGGGATGGAACTGAAAAATTCGCTCATGCTTATAGACCCTCCGTTTTTTTTGATGATATAATTATTTTACCTTATTTTAGGTTGCTTGTCAATACTTACCTTGACATATTTAATATAAAAGTTTATAATTAAATTACCAAATGGCAGATAGAACTGTTTTCGCATTTCCCCGCCGTAGGCGGGAGAAACGCAGAGATAATTTTTATTATTTGCTTCTAAAAGTAATTAAATCAAAAGGAACGTAAAATTAATGGCTTCATTTTTATTAAAAAAAAGAAGAATCGGGATTCTCACGAGCGGCGGCGACTGCCCCGGGCTTAACGCCACAATCAGGGGTGTTGTGAAAGCCTGTTATCAGCTTATGGGTGAGGAGAATATCGAAATCGTCGGTATATCCGACGGCTTTTACGGTTTAATCCGCAACCACTGCACCTTGATGAAACCTACAGATTTTTACGGGATTCTGACACGCGGGGGTACAATTCTCGGTTCGCGCAGAACCCCGTATAAAAAAATGCAGATTGTCGAAAACGATAATATTGATAAAGTCAAACAGATGAAAGAAACCTACAGAGAGTGGAATTTAGACTGCCTGCTCACGCTCGGCGGCAACGGTACGCACAAAACCGCCAACCTGCTTTCGGAAGAAGGATTAAACATCATAGGTTTACCGAAAACCATTGATAACGATATTTGGGGAACATCGGTGACTTTCGGTTTTCATACTGCCGTCGATATAGGAACAGACGTCATTGACCGGATTCACACTACTGCTCATTCGCACAGCCGCATTATGGTGGTGGAAATCATGGGTAATAAAGCGGGTTGGCTGACGCTTTATACGGGAATCGCCGGCGGTGCTGATATTATTCTGATTCCGGAAATACCTTTTAATATGGACTGCGTAATCAAGGCGATTCAAAACCGCGCGGATTCGGGCAAGCACTTTTCAATCCTTGCGGTTGCGGAGGGTGCGCTTGACATTACGGAAGCCGGCATGAAAAAGAAAGAACGCCTTCAAAAACGCACGGAAGCGGGAGAAGTTACGATTACTTCGCGGGTGGCAAAGCAGGTTCAGGAAGCAACAGGGTATGAAACCCGCGCAGTTGTACCCGGGCACATGCTCAGGGGCGGAAGCCCGTCCGCGTATGACCGCGTGCTTTCCACAAAGTTCGGCGCAAGGGCGGCAACGCTGATTCAAAAAGATAAATTCGGGTATACGGTTGCGCTTTCAGGCGATGAAATCACGGAAAATCATCTTTCAGACGTAGCGATGAAAACGAAATTTGTCGCTCCGGAGGGGAAAGAGGTCGTCACGGCAAGGAATATCGGAATTTCGTTCGGGGATAAATAGAATAATAAACCGGCTTGTTTTAAACAAGCCGGTTTGTAGCAGAAAGGTAAATTCTACGCACTAAGTAACTCAATTGCCTTTTTGTAGAGCGGGTCCATTTCGCAGCCGCAGCTTCCGCACTGCTCGTCTGCTTCTTTGATAACAGGTAAAATATCCGCCGCGCTTTTTTTGCCGTCCAACCATTCCTGCGCGGGCTTATCGATTAAATCCCAACCCGATTCCGCAAATTTAGACATGATTTTGTTTAATTCTCCCATGTGAAACCTCCTATACATTTTTTACCAGTATAACACATGAATGTTGACAACTGTCTGTCAGGTTTATTTATATTCTTTTTGCGTATACATCTAAATTGACCTGCCATGTTCCGTCCGCTTGCACCGTTACATTCTGCCAGTGAAAATCATTGTCGTTGATTTCAGCAAACACCCATTTTTCTTCTTCCTTGTCAAGCCTTGTATGCACCAGCATGGAATCTGCCTCTTCCATCTTGAGATATATAATGTTTCCGTTTTCAAACCAGAAATTATGCCATACCGCATTACTGCCCTTACTTTCAAAAAGCCTTACGCCCGCCCCGTATTCGCCGGAATCTTTAAACGGGCTCGTATCTCTCGTAGCGCGTGAGGGCGCAATAAAGACGTCTTGAATTGCTGTTCCTTCCAATATCCATGAAAAAGACCATTCCCCTTGGAATGTTTCACCGGAACTGAAAACGCCTTCAAATTCCCAGTCGCCAATCAGCTTTTCGTAATGGTTGAATTCATCTTTGATTTTTCCGCTTCCCTGTTCGCTGACCAAAACATCATAAAAATAATCCGTAGCACTGACTTCCGGAGCAAGCGTTCTGCGCGTTGCGTATAAATCGCCCCGGACGTTCCATGTACCGTCCTGCTGCACCATTACATCCTGCCAATGAAAAGTGTCGTCTGTGATTTCAGCAAATACCCATTTCCAGTTTTCGTTGCTGTGATGAGTGTGGATTATCATTGAATCCGACATTTCAGCCGTCGCGTGGTTATACATGCCTTTATTGAGCCACATGATTTCCCATTCTTTTTTGTCCGGATTAAAAATCCTGACAGTTGCTCCGTAATCGGCATATCCTAAATTATTTTCTTCCCCGAACGGCAGAATGAAAATATCCTGCAGCACTTTTCCTTCTAATATCCACGAAAAAGACCATTCACCCTTTCCGGTTTTACCGTCATTGCTGACAACTTCAAAATCCCAAACGCCAATCAGCTTTTCATAGTAGTTATATTCGTCCGGAATGGCATCGCTGAACTGTTCGCTGATTAAAACTTCATAAAAAATATCCTTTTGCGTTTCTTGCTGGGTTTGTTGTTCTTGATTTTCGTTTACATCAAGCTCAGGTTGAGATTCATTCATTTCTTCTTTCCCCTTTTCATTTTCTTCAATTTGTTCATTTTGCTTATTTTGTTCGCTTTGCCCGTTTTCGTTTTTTTCTTCTGTGTCTGTACAGGCTGTGAAAATAAGTAAAGTTAACAATAATGCGATTGCGATTTTCATTTTTTTCATTGTTTTTTAATTTCTCCTTTGTTGAATATAAAATAAGTAATTGCGAAACGTATTATTCCGCGGGCGGGGACAAGCCCGCCCCTACAAAATATTCCGTAAACGGATAACCGTTTAAATCCAGTATAACAGAAAAAACCTGACTACATTGTGTCAGGTTTTTCTTCTCAATTATTGCTGTTTTTTATTTTTCATTAACTCGCCCGTAATTCCGGGGGTTGCCATAATTGCATTGGATTCATCGGTGTCGATATGAATTGCTTCGGCAAAGGAATCTCTAACACGGCAGACTACATCGCCTAAAACCGCTTCCCTGCCGGTTCCCTCTACTTTTAAATTTAAAATTTCGCCGTTCGTGAAGCCGTGTTCCTCCGCGAAAGCGGTCGTCATATGCACGTGACGCTTCGCCACCATAACGCCTTCCGCTATCTCCAATTCTCCCGCAGGCCCTATCAGCTTACAGCCGGGCGTCCCCGCGACATCGCCCGATTCCCTGATTACAGGTTTAATCCCGAGCGAACGGGCGTCCGTGGCGGAAATTTCCACCTGAACCGCGGCTCTGTTAGGGCCGAGAACGATTACATTGGCGATTTCTTTTTTCGGACCGACGATGGTTACACGTTCTTCGGTGGAGAACTCTGTGGGCTGGGAAAGCCGCGCTTTCTCATGCAGAACCGCCCCCGCTCCGAAAAGCGCTTCAAGCGCGGCGTCGTTCAGGTGAACGTGTCTTGCAGATGTTTCAATAAGTACCTTTGCCATTCCTGTGAACCTCCTGTTTATTTTATTTTTAAATACTTCTAAAATGCTTCAATAGAATTGAGAATGATTCCCAAAATGAAAATGAGCGCAATAATAATCGCACCTATTCTGATAAAAAATGAAAATTTCTGCCGTTTAAACATAAAAATTCTCCTTTATTTGAATTGCTTTTTAAAGTATAGCACATTTTAAAAAGAAATGCAAACTCTACTGTCGCAACAGCGCAATCCCAATCAATTTGAAAATTAGTAATTTTTAAGTTGATTGATTATATTTGTGAAACAATTCTGTATATATATAAAGCAAATAAACTAAAATGTAAAAAATTTTTTACATTAATTTTGACAAATAAGTAAAATTTTGAAATTTTTGTGCTCAAACAGTTGACAAAACCGTGTTTTATGGTATAATTTGTTATATAATGTTTTTTTGGAGGAAGTCATAATGACTAAAATTGAATTGGTATCTGCTATTGCCGCGAAAACCGGTGAAAGCAAAAAGAAATCTGAGGCTGCTCTCGTAGCTGTAATTGAGAGCATTACCGAAGCGCTCAAAAAGGGCGAAAAGGTTTCTTTAGTTGGTTTCGGAACTTTTGAAGTTCGCACACGCGCCGCAAGAGAGGGCATTAATCCCCAGTCTCAGAAAAAAATCAAGATTCCGGCAAAGAAAATTCCCGCTTTTAAAGCAGGCAAACTTTTAAAGGAAACAGTAGCGAAATCCAAAGCGAAGTAATAACAGCACATATATAAGGGCGGATTTGCGCAGTGCGCGTATCCGCTCTTATTTGTTTTACCACGGCTGTACTGTTCCGATTATTTCTTTTATATGTTTGATTTTATTTATATCCATGTAATGTTCGATTCCGCCTATAATTTTTAAAGGCGCGAGCGGGTCGGAAACAATTGCCGTACCGATTTGAACGGCTTTTGCACCCGCTATCATCATTTCCACCGCGTCTTCGGCGCAGTTGATTCCGCCTAAGCCCACAACATCAATTTCCACTGCTCTTACCACCTGCCAAACCATTCTCAGCGCGACGGGGAAAATTGCCGGCCCTGAAAGCCCGCCCGCGTTATTCCGTAAAATCGGGCGTTTGGTTTTAATGTCAATCCGCATGCCGAACAGCGTATTAATCAGTGAAATCGCATCCGCGCCCGCGTCTTGAACGGCTTTGGCGATTTCCGTAATATCAGTGACATTAGGGGTTAATTTAACCATAACGGGCTTTTTAGTTGCCGCACGGACGGTTTTTGTTATCAATGCCGCTCCCTCTGAAGAAACGCCCCATGCCGCACCGCCTTTTTTTACATTCGGGCAGGAAATGTTCACTTCTAACATATCAACGTTCGTTTCATCAAGCCGTCCTGCAATTTCCGCGTAATCCTCCGGTGTTTCTCCGGCAATATTTGCGATGATGATATTTGCGCCTTCTTTTTTTAAGCGCGGCAGGTGCGTATTTATAAATACATCAACCCCGGGATTCTGTAAACCTACCGAATTCAGCATACCGGCAGGGGTTTCTGCCACACGCGGAGGGGTGTTGCCTTCCTTAGGGTTCAATGTCATCCCTTTGCAGGAAATGCCGCCCATTAAGCTGAGCGGGTATAAGTCGGTATAGCTTTCGCCGAAACCGTAAACACCGGAAGCCGCAATCACCGGATTCGGAAAGGTTACGCCCGCTACGGTTACGGTTAAATCCCTGTTGATTTTGTTCACAACAGCACCTCCTCACCCTTGAAAACAGGTCCATCCTTGCAAACCATCAGCATGGATTCTTTTTGTTCCCTTGTAATGCCGCAAGCGCACACCGCACACGCCCCCACGCCGCACCCCATGCGCTGTTCAAGCGAAACCTCGCATTTAACGCCCGTACTTTCGCATATTTTCACAATCGCCGCAAGCATTGGCTGAGGTCCGCAGGCGTAAACCATATCCACGTCGTTTCTCTCAAGCTCGGCTTCCAAAGGCGCAACAACCGAACCTTTGACCCCGACGCTTCCGTCGTCGGTGCAGGTTATTACATGAACGTCGCTTTGTTTGAAATCATTGGCAAGGATAATTTGAGCATAGCTTCTGAAGCCGATGATTGCCGTCGCGCTTTCGCGGAAAACCTTCGCCGCACCGAGCAAGGGTGCAACGCCGATTCCGCCGCCTACGGTTATAATTCTGCGGTCTGAAGCGATATTTTCAATTAATGTAAACCCGTTGCCGAGCGGCGCAATCATATCTATATTATCACCGACGTTGGAATCGGTGATTTTCGCCGTACCATGCCCGCGGATTTCAAAAACAATACGGATTGAGCCGTTTCTGCGGTCAATATCGCAAATCGAAATCGGGCGGCGCAGGGTGAACCCCTCAACCTTGATATGCACGAACTGTCCGGGACGGGCTTCTTCGGCGACATCCGGACAAAGGATTACATATGAATAAATGCCCGCCGAGATGGCGGTTTTTTCGATGATGTGGTAAGAGCCGCATTTGTATGACATGATGTCCTCCGATCGAGTGCCTCGACACGCATAATTTTACTGATTAATTCAATGTATATATTATTAGCAGGATTTTACTTTATAATACTATATTTAATTATATGAAATATCTATCCTCATTCCAATGTTCCGAATTTTCTTCTATGTACTGCCATATTTTTAAATATTCTTCTTCGTTGCGTATGATGCGGTCGTGGTATCTTTTTTGCCATATTTCCTGACGTATTATATCGGAACGCATAAATGCGTTCCCTACAGTGCGCGTTACTCCTGCTTTATATTTTCCGATTATATTTGGCATATCAACCTTTGTAGGGAACGGATTTATCCGTTCCGTTAAATTTATCTGTTCCGCTATATTCATATGTTCCGTTTTACATATGACAACAATCATATGAATGTGATTTGGCATAATAATGAATTTATCTATATTAACATTATTATAATGTGACGGAATATTTAATAACTCATTTTCCGCAATTTTTCCATAATCGTTTAAATACATTTTACCATTTAATATTTCACCAAATAAATCCATTTTATCTTTTATACATATTGTAATAAAATAATACCCCGCTCGTGAATAATCAAAATTCTTTAAACGAATTT
>Ga0082212_10008189_pt1 | contig 13693 bp, 11 predicted proteins | sample TergutNt197P3_FD_71548 | JGI IMG/M metagenome (GOLD analysis project Ga0082212, IMG submission 71548) | Neocapritermes taracua P3 segment gut microbial communities from Petit-Saut dam, French Guiana - Nt197 P3 | ecosystem: Host-associated > Arthropoda: Insects > Digestive system > Gut ... | reverse complement strand
CTCTGGAATCCATCAAGAACGGTGGTATGACCGCGACAGTTCAACAAGATGGCGACGCCATGGGCAGGGCAAACATCCTTATCGCGATAAACGGCGCGCAGGGTAAGCCCTGGCTCGAAGGACTTCCTTACAGATTGTCCGATGACGGCTATTCCGTCCGTATCCCCTACGCGAAGATAACCAACTAGGCTTTCCGGGAACCGCTTCGGCGGTTCCCGATTATTTGGTTTAAGGAAACATTAGGTGGAAGACAGACCTTTTTTACTGGAAATGAGGGGAATTGACAAAAGTTTCCCCGGTGTAAAAGCCCTTGACAATGTTCAATTTCAATTAAAGCACGGCACCATTCACGCCCTGATGGGGGAAAATGGCGCCGGGAAAAGTACCCTGATGAAATGCCTTTTTGGAATATACCGGAAAGACGGGGGAAAAATATTGGTCGAAGGTTCTGAGGTTAATTTTACCAGTCCCAAACACGCCCTTGATAACGGGGTGGCCATGGTGCATCAGGAGCTGAATCAGGTAAAGCGCAGAAATATTATGGAAAACATGTGGCTGGGACGTTTTCCAATGAAGTATGGTCTTGTCGATCATACGAAAATGTACGATGAAACAAAACGGTGTTTTGACGAACTTGAGATAGCATTAAATCCCAGAGAAATAATCGGCAGCCTTAGTGTCTCCAGCCGTCAGCTTGTAGAAATCGCCAAAGCTGTTTCGCATAACGCAAAAATCCTGGTACTTGATGAACCTACCTCTTCCCTTACGGAAACTGAGGTGAATCACCTTTTCAAAATTATTAAGACTCTGATTGCCAAAAACGTTGGCATTATCTATATATCGCACCGCATGGATGAAATCATGAGGATCTCGGATGAAATAACTGTTATGCGGGACGGCAAATGGGTGGGAACTTCCCCGACAAAGGAAATAACCGTAAATAAAATAATCAGTCTTATGGTCAATCGCGATCTGGATCATTTCTTTCCGCCGAAAACAAATGTACCCGGTGAACCTATGCTGGAATGTACAGGTATAACCGGAAAGTACATGCCTACCTGCACTGATGTGAGCTTTACCCTCAGGGAAGGAGAGATCCTTGGCGTTGCGGGTCTGGTCGGATCAAGGCGGACAGAGCTGCTCAATACCCTGTTTGGCACCATGACCAGGGAAAGCGGCAAGATTGAGCTTAAAGGAAAGCTCATCAACAACCGCAATTCCGGCCAGTCTATGAAAAATGGTTTTGCCCTCATTACAGAAGAACGCCGGGCCACAGGTATATTCCCGAATGCCAATATAGTCTTCAATTCGATTCTAAACAGTATAGACACGTATCTTAAAATCGGCTTGCTCCAAAACCGGCTGGCGAATGCGGCGACAGATCAGGTGATAACCAGCCTGAAAGTGAAAACGCCCAGTAAAAAAACCCGCATCATAAACCTGTCCGGTGGTAATCAGCAAAAAGTAATTGTTGGACGCTGGCTTCTTACAAATCCCGATATTTTGCTTTTGGATGAACCGACCCGGGGCATAGATGTGGGTGCCAAGTATGAGATATACCAGTTAATCATTGATCTGGCCAGGCAAGGCAAGGGAATCATTATGGTTTCTTCCGAGATGCCGGAACTCCTTGGCATTTGTGACAATATTCTCGTTATGAGTAATGGAAGGTTAAGCGGCGTTGTGAAACGCGGTGTGGACTTTGGCGGTATTGAAGGCGAACAGGAAGCAATTCTGCGTCTGGCTGCGAAATACGTTTAAGGAATCGGAGTGATATATGGCGGACAAGAAGATCAATGTGCTGGCAGGATTCAAAACAATTAAGTCAACGGATGTTTCAACGTTTATATTGAATTATGCCTTGTATTTTATTCTGGGCGCAATTTTAATTATTGTAATAATAATTGATCCAAAATTCGCTTCGGTTACCAATATCATCAATATAATTAAACAGGCATCCACAAAGGGAATACTCGCGCTGGGTGTCGCGGGCCTCATAGTGCTGGCCGGCACCGATCTTTCCATAGGACGGGTAATGGGCTTTTCCGCGGCTATCACCGCGTCTTTAGTTCAATCGGTTACATATTCGGCACGGTACTATCCGGGAATGACAGAACCGGTAAACCTGCTCTTCCCTCTGGTACTGGGCATAATAGTCGCGGCCGCCTTCAGTCTTATCAATGGTTTTGGTACCGCGTTCCTCAAAATGCATCCCTTTATAGTCACCCTTGGTACCCAATTGATAGCATATGGCTGTACCTGTATATATATAGAACGGCAGCCCTCCGGAACCGCCCAGGCGCTCTCAACATTTGAAAGAAACTTTCTTGACAGAGCAGCCGGGACATTTACTGTTGGTGGTATTAACATACCCTATGTAGTAATTTATTTTCTCATCTGCGCCATAATTGTTCACATTATCTGGACCCGTACCAAACTGGGAAAAAATATGTTTGCCGTAGGAGGCAATGAAGAAGCTGCCAGAGTTTCGGGTGTAAGTGTTGCCAGGACGATCATGCTGGTTTACCTGATGGCCGGAGTGTTATACGGCATCGCCGCGTTCCTGGAAACGGCGCGGGTACAATCGGTAGGCGCAAACACCGGTATTAATTACGAGCTGGACGCGATATCCGCATGCGTAATCGGAGGCGTCAGTTTCTTTGGCGGTGTCGGAACAATCCCCGGCGTGGTTATCGGCAGTATCCTTCTTCAGTCAATCAATTACAGCCTGTACTTTTTGGGTGTTAACGCTTATTTACAGTATATTATCCGCGGTCTGATTATTATCATCGCCGTTGCCATTGACGTGCGCAAATATATCGCGAAAAAATAACGAAACACTGTTTTAGAATATATTTTTTAATGGGCGAAACCCACTTCAGGAGGAAAAGAATGAAAAGAAATCTCTATCGTGTAAGCCTGGCTTTATTGCTTTGCTTTGTCTTCGTCAGCGGTTTTATCGCATGTACCGGCAGTAAAAAAGAAGCAGCAGTAGCATCAGGGCCTGTCCAGAAACTCACCTACTCCCTTGCATCACTGCCGACCATTGACCCCCAGAAATTCAATGCCGCTCCGTCATATGGCGTCATAAAGGGGTATTCGGAAGGGCTGATTCAATTCCACGCGGGCGATGTAACCCCGGGTGTTGCGGAACGTTGGGACATTTCACCTGACAATAAAAAAATGACATTCCACCTTCGCAGGGATGCGAAATGGTCAGACGGAACACCGCTAACCGCACATGACTTTGTATACGCCTTCCGCCGCCTTGCGGACCCCAGGAACAACTGCGATTACCGATGGGTATTGGACGAGATCGTTAACGGAGACGAGATACCTTACGGCGACGGATCTATTCCCGTTGAGCAACTTGGCGTTTCCGCCCCGGATGATCATACTTTTGTCATTGATTTCCACGTTCCCGCTCCCTATTACCTCGCGTTCCTTGACATGCCTCCCTTCCACCCCGTAAAGAGGGAATGGGTCGAGAGGCATGGAGATCAATACGCAATGTCCGCCAGTACGGTTCTGGGGAACGGTCCGTTTATCATCAAGGAATACCTCTTTGAGCAAAAGGTCGTACTAACTCCCAACCCGAACTATTGGAACAAAGACGCCATTAAGCTTGAGGAAGTTACTGTTCTCATGATGGAAGGTGAAGCCGGCTTTGCGGCTTTCAGAAACGGTGAAATTGACTTCGCGTACATTCCCACAGCCGTCGCCCCCGAGTACTTGAAAAATCCATCGCTGCTTCCCGGCGCTAAAGTGACCAGTTATATGAGCGGCGCCGTTGACTGGTTCTGTATCAATATTGCCAGTACCAGAAACCGCATCCTGGCGAACAAAGACTTCCGTCTTGCACTCAATTATGCGCTAGACCGGGAACAGTACGTTGAAATCATCTCAAACGGACTCTACAGCCCCTACAGCAGATTCGTGCTTCCGGCGGTTTCCGGCCTGAGAACCACCTATGTTCAGGAACACCCGATTAATGTATTTAAAAATACTGCAGAGCTCGATAAAGCAAGGCAGCACCTCAACGCGGCAATGGCCACCATGGGAATCAGCAATCCCAACCAGATCCGCGTTGCTATCAAGGTTGGCGACGCGGCACAGAACAGGCTCATCGCGGAAAACTGCCAGGATCAGTGGCAGAGGGCGCTCGGGATTAACGTTGACATTGAGATCGTCACCTACAGGGCGATGTTGAATGACCGCGTCTCAGGTGATTTTGATCTGGTGTACGCCGGGTGGATGCCCGACTTTGATGACCCTTACACCTACCTTGGCTACTTCACATCAAACAACAGCCAGAACGGCGGGAAATTCAACAACGCACGCTATGACCAGCTGGTCACTTCGGCAAATACCTTCGCCGACCCGGCTACCCGTCTGGGCATGTACGCCGAAGCCGAGCAGATCCTCCTCGAAGAAGCCGGCCTCGTCCCCCTGCAGGTACGTGAAACGCCATACGCTATGTTGAACAGCCTGAAGAATTACGAGCCCTTCTTCCTTGGCGCTCAGGAAGACTTTTTATACTCTTACTTTGAGTAAGCGCAGAGCAATCCTGTAAGAAGATTTAACCACGGAGGAACACGGAGCATTAATCAGATTAATGCTTTCTTTACTCTGTGGTTATTATTATTTTCTGGTAGCTCTGTTAAGGATGCGCTTCCATGCTGACATATATCATAAAGCGATGCGTTATGGCAGCGCTGACACTGTTGGTACTCATAACGATTATCTTTGTTCTTGTACGCCTTTTGCCTGGCGACCCGTTTGTCAACGAAAAAACAAACGAAGCTATCCGTCAGTACATGATACGGTACCATGGGTTTGACAGGCCGATTTACGAACAATGGCTAAAATACATTGGCACTCTCTTGCAGGGGAATCTGGGCATCTCATTGAAATACCCCGGACGCACGGTGAATGACGCAATCGCCGCGACCTTCGTTTATTCGGCGGATCTTGGAATACGGGCGCTTGCTTTCGCGCTTGCCATGGGCCTCATTCTGGGTATCATCGCCGCGCAAAAGGCCGGACGCGCCCTCGACTATGTATGCATCATCATCGCCATAATAGGCGTATCCGCACCGGAGTTTGTTGTCGGGACATTGATACAACTTGGCTTCTCGATAAAACTCAGGTGGTTTCCGGCAACCCAATGGCTGACCTGGCGGCACATGGTGCTCCCCGTTTTCGCCCTGGGCCTTCATACCCTGGCCCTCATTGCACGGCTTACCCGTTCATCAATGATGGAAGTTTTAAACCAGGACTACATCCTCACTGCGAGGGCCAAAGGCCTTTCGAACTTCGAGGTGATCTGGCGGCACCAAATCCGCAATTCCATCCTCCCCATCGTCACGATTATGGGCCCCATGGTTGCAGCGGTGCTGACGGGAACCTTCGTTCTTGAACGCATCTTCGGAATACCTGGCATGGGAAGGTTCTACGTGCAGAGCATTAACGACCTTGACTATACAATGGTCCTTGGCATGACGGCCTTCTACGGCCTGTTCCTCGTAACGGCTAACCTTCTCGTTGACATAATCTACGGCTTTGTAGATCCCAGAATTAAACTGGTAGAAAAGAAATATAAAATGTCAGATTTTGAAGAAGCGGAGGGCGAGGTATAATGGCTGATCTTTCCTCCATACATTTAGATGAACGCCTGTTATTAAAATTAGAAAAAAACAAAGATGATCTAAACAAGGTCGTGCGTCCCAGCCTCACCTATTGGCAGGATGCCTGGATAAAACTCAGGAAAAACAAAGTAGCGACTATCGGCCTCATACTCATACTTGTTTACGTTGCTTTTGCGATTTTCGCTCCCGTATTTTCAAAGTACGACTATATCACCCAGAACGCGAGCGCAAGGAACCTAAGGCCAAGCGCCGAACACTGGTTCGGCACCGATCAGGCCGGCCGCGATCTTTGGGTACGCACCTGGGAAGGCGCGAGGGTATCCCTGTTTATCGGGGTTGCCGTTGTTCTTATTAACACGGCGGTAGGCTGCGTTATCGGTGGTATAGCGGGCTATTTCGGCGGAAAGGTCGACACCGTAATAATGCGCATCATAGACGTGTTATACGGCATACCGGTAATTATCCTGGCAATTCTGATGATGGTAGTAATGAAGCCGGGAATCTATACGATTATTATTGCATTGGTCATCATCGGCTGGATAGGGAGCGCCCGTATGGTACGCGGCCAGATACTTTCCATGAAGAATTCCGAATTTATCATGGCATCCAAGACATTAGGCGCAAGCAGCAGCCGTATTATCATTCGCCACCTCATCCCCAATATCAGCGGTATTTTGATAACAACCATGACGATGAGTATTCCAAACGCCATCTTCTGGGAGGCATTTATGTCCTTCATAGGAATTGGTGTACAGGCCCCCAGATGTTCCTGGGGTTCCCTGGCCCAGATGGCGAATCAGGTTTACGAAATATACCCGTACCAGCTGGTTATACCGGCGGTTTTCATTTGTACCACCGTTCTCGCTTTTAACCTGCTGGGCGACGGCTTACGTGACGCCCTTGATCCAAAAACCCGCGGAAGGTATTAGAGGGCGCAGATGGAAGGAACAAAAAACCTGCTTGAGATTCGGAACCTCCGCGTCGAATTCTCTACATACGGCGGGAAAATTAAAGCCGTGCGCGGTGTAAACTTGAACGTTGGGCATGGTGAATGTATCGCCGTCGTCGGCGAATCCGGCTGCGGTAAAACCGTTACCGCAAAGTCCATCCTCAGACTGCTTCCACAACCCCAGGCGAAAATAAGCGAAGGCGAGATCATTTTTAATGATATGGATTTGCTGAAGTTAAGCGAAAGGGAAATACAGAAGATACGCGGGGACAAGATCGGCATGATATTCCAGGATCCCATGACCTCCCTCAATCCGACAATGCCCATCGGCAGGCAGATTGCCGAGGTGCTTATCAAGCACCGGAAAATCTCAAAGGCGGAGGCAAAGGAAAAAACACTGGAGTTTCTGCGTTTGGTCCACATCGCAAACCCCGAAAGGCGTTTCAGGGAATACCCTGACAGCCTTTCCGGCGGGCTACGCCAGCGGGTGATTATTGCCATAGCCATGTGCCTCAACCCCCAGCTCATTCTGGCCGACGAGCCGACAACGGCCCTTGATGTGACCATTCAGGCGCAAATACTGGATTTGATGAAAGAGCTGCAGGGGAAGTTCAATACCGCCATTATGCTTATCACCCATGATCTGGGAGTTGTGGCGAACATGGCCCGACGGGTGCTGGTGTTTTACGCTGGTCAGATAATCGAAGAGGGACTTTGCGACGACATTTTTTACACGCCAAAGCACCCGTACACCTGGGGCCTCCTGAAATCAATGCCAAGAATTAACGCCGAAAGCAAGGAAAACCTGGTCAGCATCGAAGGCGTACCGCCGGATTTATTCGCGCCTCCCCAGGGCTGTACCTTCGCCGTGCGCTGCGATTACGCCATGAACCTCTGTGTTGAAGAGGAACCGCCCATGATCGATTTGGGAAACGGACATTGCGCCAAATGCTGGCTGAACCTTAAAGACATGCCCGGCGAAAAGTGTCCCAAATGGATGAAATCGGAGCGCGTCGACATAAATACCATGGGTAGAGACTAAGGCGGTTGGCAAATATGGCGAAAGAATTACTTTTGGAAATAAGGAAGCTCAGGAAATACTTCCACGTTTCAGGCGGCGCCATGCTGAAAGCCGTTGACAATGTCAGTTTTGATATTGCCAAAGGCGAGACGTTCGGACTCGTCGGAGAATCCGGCTGCGGGAAGTCTACAATAGGGCGGACAATAGTCAAACTATACGAACCGACAGGTGGAGAGATTTTCTACGCCGGAGAGGAAATCACCAAATTCAACAAGAGCCAGCGCAAAAATTTTGCGCGTAACGCTCAAATGATATTCCAGGATCCCTATGCTTCACTTGATGCGCGTATGACCGTAGGCGACATAATCGGCGAAGGCATCGATATACACAGGCTTCACTCCGGCGCGAAACGGCAGGAAGTAATTTACGACTGTCTTGAAAAAGTCGGTCTCCACCGGGAACACGCGAACCGCTTTCCGCACGAGTTTTCCGGCGGACAGCGCCAGCGTATAGGGATTGCCCGCTCTTTGGCGATAAATCCCAAGTTCATCGTCTGTGACGAGCCCATTTCCGCGCTGGACGTTTCCATCCAGGCTCAGATCGTCAACCTTCTTATTAAACTCCAAAAAGAAATGGGCCTTACCTACTTATTCATTGCGCACGATCTCTCCATGGTGAAGTACATTTCCGACAGGGTTGGCGTTATGTATCTTGGCAAGTTAATGGAACTGGCTGACAGCAATGAGATGTACAGGAATCCGCTTCACCCCTATACAAAAGCTCTCTTTTCCGCCATCCCGGCAGCCGATCCCCAGTTTGAAAAAACGAGACAGCGCATTTTATTAAAGGGCGCGGTGCCTTCGCCGATTAATCCTCCGGCGGGCTGCCGTTTTTCAGGCCGCTGCAAAGAATGCATGCCGGTATGCAAAGAGAGTGAGCCGGAGTTCCGGGAAGTCGCACCGGGGCATTTCTGCGCCTGCCACCGCTGACATAAAGCAAAATCCGGATAAAGGGGAAATGATGAATCTGCTATTTCACAGTCAAAACCGCCAGGAACTCATCCGCAAACTGCCTGCACGCTCTGTCACGCTTGTCTACAGCGGGAACCCCCCGCTTAAAACCAGTGACGAATACTACCCGTTTTTCGCAGAGAGAAATTTCGTATACCTAACCGGTATAACTGAACAATCACTCGTTCTGTTAATTCAAAAAGAAGATTCCGGGGAATGCAGCGAGACATTGTTTTTAAGGCCTCCCGACGCACATCAGGAACGCTGGACCGGGAAACGGACAAAAGCCGCAGAAGCATCGGAGCTTTCAGGAATACAGAATATAAAACTTTTGTCCGAGTTTGACGCCCTATTCAGGAAACTCGTCAATTCCGGCCGCTACAATAATCTTTGCCTCGATCTGTTTAAATATACTGTTGCCTTACCGGATGACGAAGCTTATCGCATGGTAAGACAGGCACGGGAAAATTTTCCATGGATGCAAATAACTTCGATCAGGCCTGTAATGAAATCATTGCGCTTGATAAAAAAGCCCTGCGAGGTAGAGGCTCTGCGCCGCGCCGAAGCCATTACCAGGGACGGAATCCTGGCCATGATGCGCGCTTCCAAACCGGGCATGTGCGAATACCAATACAAAGCCGAGTGGGACTATGCCCTGGCACAGCATGGCGTAATTCCGGGCTTTCCCCCCATCGTCTCCGCCGGTGAAAACAATTTCTGCATTCATTATTACGCCTATACAGGCCGGGCGAAAGACGGCGATCTTATTCTGAACGATGTAGGCGCAACCTGGGACGGCATGATCGTCGATGTTTCACGCGGCTGGCCCTGTAACGGAAAGTTCAGTGAAAAGCAAAAGCTGCTATACACCTGCGCCTGGAATACTTCAAATTACATGTTCAGCCGTATTAAACCGGGCATGCCCATGAATGAAGTCGACGCCACGATACGCAGGTACAATTACGAACAGCTTCACGACGCGGGAGTTTGCGACAGCTTTGACGACATAGGACGCTATATGTGGCACGGCGGTGCACACCACATCGGCTATGATGTTCACGATCAGGTGTCAACGAATGACGACCCCGTTATGCCAATTAAGCCGGGAATGGTTTTCTGCGTGGATGTTGGCATTTACCATGAAGAATGGGGCATTGGTTTCCGCCTGGAAGATAATTGCCTCGTAACCGGCAACGGATGTGAAAACCTCTCGGCGCTCATTCCCCGCAGCATTGAAGAAATCGAAGATGTAATGAAGTGAGATTAACCTTTCACTGCGCCGACAGTGAGGCCTTTGATCACATATTTTTGAAAAAACATGGTGAGGATGATCGCCGGGGTAACGATGGCGACCGCAGCCGCCATGACTCCGCCCCAGTCAACCTCGGCATAGGACAGAAAGTTGTAAACCGCGATTGGAAGGGTGCGGGTTTTCTGCATACTCAAAACCTGGGAGAACATAAAGTTGTTCCAGGAAAAAATAAAACTTAACGTGGTGGCGGTTACCGCGCCGGGCATAGCCAGAGGCAGGAAAATAGACACGAATGCCCGCTGGCGGGTTGCGCCGTCCACCATGGCGGAAGCTTCCAGTTCAACAGGGATTGTCTCAAAATACGCGGACATGATCCAAACCACCACCGGCATCACAATGAGTATATGGGAAAGGATCAACGCCACATAGGAATCCATCAGGCGGAGCCGGGAAAAGATAATATACCAGGGCATGAGAAAGGAAATACCGGGCATAAGGCGCGCCACAAGGATCAGCATGAGGAGGCGTTTCTGGCCGAAACGCGCAATGGAATATGCGGCAGGGAGCCCGACAGCCAGGGAAAATAAAACCGCGGAAAAACCGACGATGCTGGAATTTTTAAGATACAACGCAAAATTCTGTTCCCCAAACACCCTTTGAAAATTCCTCATGGTAGGGCGAAAGATAAATTTCGGCGGCCAGGAGATAATGTCCACCTGGGTTTTAAACGAAGACATAAACATCCAGAAAAAGGGAAAGAGCATTGGAATCACAATGACCAGAATCAAAATGAGGAAAAACAGATTAAAAAGAACAGGTTTCTTCATCTTCCCCTCTACAGCTCAAACCTTTTCCGTAACTGCATAACCCCAAGGCTGAACAACAGCACGATCAAAAAAAGGAACACCAGCACCGCCGAGGCGCGCCCCATTGTAAAATATTCAAAGCTGAGTTTATACGCATGGATATTAAGGGTCTCCGAGGAATAGCCCGGTCCTCCCCTGGTCATGGCGGCAATGATGTCGTATGTTTTCAGGGCGTCCACCGATCGCAGAACGATAGCGGTCAGAACCGTTGGCATGATCATGGGCAGGGTTATGCGAAAAAATGTCTGTACCGCGTTGGCGCCGTCCACCATGGCCGACTCAAAAGGTTCTGAAGAAAGGCTCGAAAGGCCCGCCAGTACCATCAGGGCGATCATGGGGGTCCACTGCCATATATCCACCAGCATCAGGGACGGAAGCACGGTTTTGGCTTCTGTTACCCACCCGCTCTGGGGCAGACCCAGAATACTGAGTACATAATTGAGAAAACCGATTGTGGGATCATAAAACAGGTTGAACGTTATGCCGATTGCCACCGGCGTTACCACCAGGGGCAGGAGCAGAATGAACTTGAGCAGCCCTTTGCCGTGAAATTCACGGTTCAGAATCAGGGCGATGATTGTGCCAAGCACCGCCTCCACAGCCACAGCGCCAATGGTAAAGGCAAACGTCCGCCAGATAGCCGCGTGAAAGCGGTCGCTTTTAAGTACCGTAAGATAACTCTGCAGGCCCGCAAAGCGCATGGGCCTGCCGGAAGTTAAGGTCCAGTCGGTGAAGCTGATAAACAGCGTATAACAAACCGGAAAAATCATCAGCATAAAAACAAAGATTATGGCCGGCAGGGGGAAGATATATTTCAGATTGCGTTCTACAAAACCACTCTTGCCGACCATATTGTTTCTCCGAATTTACCTGGCAGTACCGTATTCGCCATCGGCCCTGAGCAGATCATTCACTTCGTTGGCCTTCTGCCTGGCTAATGCCTCGAGCCGGGCGGAAGTTCCCCTGGTGTTGATGGACTCGGTGATGATTTCGCCGATAAGGTCACGCGCCTGGACAACGGAAGTGATAAAGGGCCTGTCCAGGGGATAACCGTTTTGGGAAGCGTGGATCATGGTATCCACAATACCGGAATCTACCTGGGATGTGATTGAAGGATCATTCCACATGGAATTCCTGGCCATGGTAATGTTGGTGAGCATGCCCTGTTTGGCAAGCTCTTTGCTGGTGGCCCATTCGACGAACTTCATTGCGGAGTCCTTGTCTCTGGTTCTGCTGGCAATGCTCATGCCCCAGGGAACGACGATGAAGGGCTCGTCGGCTTTGGGACCGCGCGGAAGCCTCGCAACCCCAACATTTGCAGCGGGGATCTGGGTTTTTGTGGGATCGATAATCTGGCCCAGGAAGACCGAAGCGTCTGTCCAAAGGGCAACGCGGCCGGCCTGGAAAACCGGCATGATCTGGTCCCAAGACATAGAGGCAATACCCTGAGGCCCGTAAGTACCCAGGAGCCGGCCGTAATAGCGGGCGGCTTCTACTGCTTCCGGTGTATCAAATGCCGCTTGGCCATTCGCTATGAACCTTCCGCCATAGTTGTAAATGTAGCTTGAAAGCTGGGTTACTGCCGGGGAGGCCGCACCGCGGGAAGCAAAACCCGCCACGCCGTCCTTGTTCAGGATTCTGGCGGCATTCTCAAGTTCCTCAAAGGTGGTGGGAACACTAAGACCCGCGGCTTGGAGCAGATCTTTTCTGTAATAGAGCACCTGCCATTCAACAATAAGGGGAACCACATAAGCTTTTCCGTCTTTGCGGCCGACATCCACCGTATTGGAAGGATAATCGGAGAAATCATATCCATCCAGCGGGGAAAGCCAGTTGTTTTTGAGGAAAAGCAAAGTTTCCTGCAGGGGACGGGTCATAAACGCGTCCACTGTGGAAGCGCCGGTGGCAAATTCCGTGGTCAGCTTCTGGTTAAGCTGGGACTCATTCAGCTGTTCGTAGATAACTCTGTAGCCCATCCTCTCAAATTCGGGGAGCGCCTGTTTGAGCACATCGCCGTAGGGATGGTTCGCCAGCATTACCCGGATTTCCTTCGGGGCTGCCGCGCCGCCCCCGCCTGAACTTTGACCGCCTCCGCCCGCGAAAAGCGCGGCGGAAACACACAGGATCAGAAAAAGAACGAATAAACGTTTCATTAAATTCCTCCTAAGAATTCAAAAATTATTCAATTATTATAGGCCACTATACCATTTCTGTCAAACAAGGATTTGTTCCGCGAACTTTAACTTTCTTTTAGGAAAGTTAAAGATAATGTATTTTCTTTAACTTTCTCTATTGACTTGTAAAACTTCATAATGTAGTATTTATACAGGGAAAATATGCAATGAAAAGGAAAAAGCACGGAAAGCTCGTAAAATCGTCAGTTGTTGGCGGTGAAATCTATAATACCTATATACCAGACCCATTGCCGCCCGTACCGGCAATAAACATGAGGGAAATCGCCGAATGGCTGGAAAAAGCCAACCTCGCCATTGGGGAACTCAACGGCCTCGCAGGAACGGCGCCGGATCCTTTTATTATCAATTATTTGTATATCCGCAAAGAAGCTGTGCTGTCTTCCCAAATAGAGGGTACGCAGTCTACCCTTGACGATCTTTTGCGTTATGAGTCCGATGGGAGTTCCGGCGTGCCGGTCGATGATGTGACAGAGGTGTCTTCTTATGTTGCCGCGTTGAACCATGGGTTGGAGCGGATAGCCGGCGGATTCCCGCTGTCGGCACGGCTTATTCGGGAGATACACAAAATTCTGCTTACAAACTCACGGGGCCAGAACAAGACGCCCGGCGAATTCCGCAGATCCCAGAATTGGATTGGGGGCACACGCCCCGGTAACGCCCGGTTTGTTCCGGCTCCGCCAGAAACAGTATCCGGTCTTATGGGTGATCTTGAAAAGTTCATTCACGCCGGGGAAAAAATACCTGTGCTGGTC
>Ga0082212_10008188_pt1 | contig 13693 bp, 15 predicted proteins | sample TergutNt197P3_FD_71548 | JGI IMG/M metagenome (GOLD analysis project Ga0082212, IMG submission 71548) | Neocapritermes taracua P3 segment gut microbial communities from Petit-Saut dam, French Guiana - Nt197 P3 | ecosystem: Host-associated > Arthropoda: Insects > Digestive system > Gut ... | reverse complement strand
GCCGGGTTTTTATTCGGTCGCGTTCGTAAAATTTTCTCCCTACGATAATAAAGAGGCGAAAAACGGCGAAAATGTTACCGGAAAAATTTCAAAAAATGTCGTTTTTTATAAGATATTGCAATTATAAAACAGGAAGAATGCGATATACTCGTTGTTTATAGGGTGATGATGAGATTTATAAACAGGCGACACCAATTATTTTACCTGTACGCTGGACACGCACTTCAAAAAAAATGAACAAAAATAAAAAAAATGTTGACAACGCTCACAGAGTGTGAAATGTTAGTTTCGAAGAAGTTGGTTTATGTAGATGTTTCATCGAGGTGAGTTGTAGCAACAGTTACGTTGTCAATAGAGGGGTGGGTGAGATTTTTCACCCATTAGGTTGGTTTGATGAGCGCAAAAAGTTTTTTACGTAAAAATAAAATATTTGAACAAATGCTCGGAATTGGCATGGAAATTGCCCCCCCCCCCCCCCCTATTTTTCTCTGATTTTCTTTGTAGTTGGCTATTATTTTGTTCGTCAAATAATTCGTGGGTTTGCTGTAAACGCAAAGCTGATGTACCGAAAGTGTGCGTTTGTGAAGAAAACCAACGGGTTTTATTGGTGAAGTGTGGGAAAATAGGGACGCGGAAACTATCTTTGTTGATGTGTTCCCGATATTTGCAGTCTATGTTGCCAGGAGCCAATTCGTTATAAACAAAGCGTGAATTGATTTCTGTTGGCGTTAAAAAGTTTAAGTAGTATAAAAATCCAAACGGTCGTTGTGTGCTTGAGCAAATACTATCAGGTTGAGACGGCAGTCTGTAAAAAATCGTTTTTAAATAATTTTTATTGTTTTATGGAAACAAAAGCTCATTTGGATAATGCGTGGGTTGCAATCCACACTCGCATTCTTTATGAAAAAATGGTGGCTGAACATCTTGTCATTCATGGGTATGAATGTTTCCTACCATTACATTACAAGAGAGCTTACAGAGCCGTGCAAATTTCAAAAAATGATAAACACCATCTTGATACTCCATTGTTTCCGGGATACCTATTCTGTCGATATAAGATAAAATATGATTTCCCTATTTTACAGGTTCCAGGTGTGATAAAAATTCTCGGTTGCAATGGCATTCCTGCAATAATTCCCGATCACGAAATTGAATCCCTACAGAAGATTGTAATTTCCGGATTATCTGCGGAAGCGCAGCCGTTTCTTCATTCCGGTCAAAAAATCAGGGTGAATTCCGGACCGCTCTGCGGTGTTGAAGGTTTTCTTGTAAAGGTAGTGAAAAAAAATTTATATAAAATCGCAGTTGGCGTTTCTATCGTTGAAAAATCCCTTGTGGTTGATATCGTAAATCCGGATGTTTACGCAATATAGCTAATCGTGTAAAAATTTATGAACACATGTAATCAATGGTAAAGGTATGAACATAGACAAATTGGACAAAATGAATATCCATAGATCTAATATAAACACAGAAGAAGTAGAATCCGTATTGCTGGACCAGCCGGCGGTAAGCGAAGTCGCCGTAACGCACGATAAGGGAAAATACGGTGAACGCCTTGTGGCTTGGATAGTCTTTAAACCACAAAAGGATGCAGAAATAACTGAGCTTCGTCAGCATATCGAAAAAAAACTTCCCGCTCACATGATTCCATCCGTTTTCATTTTTCTTAAGCATTTAGCGTTGGACGCGAATGGAAAAGTTGATCGCAAGGCGTTATCGTTTTACGCAGATGAAAGCATTTCAAACGAGAATTACGAAGGACCACGAAATCTGCTTGAACGTATCTTAACGGACATATGGAAATCAATACTTGGAGAAGAAAGAATAGGGATTCATGACGATTTCCTTGATCTAGGAGGGGATTCAATTCAAGCAGGACTTATCTCATTGAAAATTCGCGAATATTTCCGTATAGAAATTCCACTTGCCATGTTTTTTGAAGACCTGACGGTGACGAAAACTGCGGAAGAAGTTTATAGCTGTCAAAAAAACAATATACTCGCATCATCAGACAAAATTCACCCAATTGACCGTAATGGCGATTTACCATTGTCGTTATTTCAGGAAAATCGGCTAAGATATGAATTAACTCTGGATGTAAACAATGTTCAATATTTACATTCATCCTCATGGTTTAGCATCAGGTTGTCTGGTAATCTTGATCGTGAATCGTTGGAGAATGCTTTTGATTATGTAATTAATCGCCATGAAGTACTAAGAACCGCATTCTGGCCTGTGATGGGTTCCGTGTATTCCGATACGAATAAATGGAATACGGTTTGTCAGTCGTGCTCCATAAATCCTGGACAGTTCTTGCCAAAAGTAAAGTTTAAACAATCCATTTATTCATCTGCGACAATGAATTTAAATTACTATGACATATCAAAATATTCCACTGAAGACAAATTTATTGAAGTAAGCATAATCGCCGACGAGATAATACAAAAACGATACATATATGAATCGTCACCGCTTACAAGAGCCGCTTTAATCCGAGATACAGAAACTGAATACATTTTGATAGTAGCAGTTGCGCATTTAATTGCGGATGGATTTTCTATGCGCATATACGAGAAAGAACTGGCTCATGTGTATAACACTCTCGTTGGTAAACATTCTATAAACCTTCCGTACATTGAAATACAGTATGTTGACTATGTCGCTTGGCAGAAACGCCAACTTGAAACAGGTTCACTGGATTCTGTAAAATTATATTGGAAACGACAGCTCGAAGGTTATACTCCAATAGACGCTTCGATTTTACCATTTACCGATATAGCTGGTTCCCAAAACGATATTGATTTTGACACAGAAGCCAAATATTTTCATCATCCAATTTCCGAAGAACTAAACATGATTGTGCGTAAATACGCCAGTTCGGTAAATATGACTATATTTAGCATTGCGATGACTGGATTCATTTTATGTTTGCATAAGGAATCAGGCAAAGACGATATTGGGGTATCTACATTTTTTGCCAACCGTACTCGTCCAGAAACAGAAAATGTTATTGGAATGTTCGCAACGGGAAATATTATCCGTACGAAAATCAATATTAATGATTCTCTTTATCAATGCACAGCGGCTGTATCCGAGAATCTTAATTGTGCCTTAAAGAATCAGGAAATAATGATAGAGCTACCTGATTCACGTGTAAGAAAATCTCTTTATGATATTGTTGTTCATCGTCCTATTACGTGCGAGTTGTTGATTGACGATGAGTGTGCTGCATTTTACAAACTTGATGTTGAAAAGGTATTTGTTGGGCGTAACAAATCAGAATATGCGTTAAGGTCATTTATAGTTGATTCTAGTAAAAAACTATCAATAATATTTCAATATAATCTGGATTTATTCGACGGTGCAGATATTCGAAGGATAGCAGTGCGTACAGAGAACATCATAAAAATGCTGGTAACAAACCCTTCAAAAAAAATATCCTTTGTCACTTTATAAATGATATAGCGTTTCGAAACGTCGGTTATCGTTGCATAATGGACATTGATACATTAACGTTTACATTAGGATGGCTATGAAAAATAAAATCATCTGGGAAATACTGCTTATGTGTATCCTTGGATTTACAGGATGGTATCTGCACACTAAAATAGAACATGTTAAATTGACCAGTTCTAAACTAAAGACTATTGAAGCGGATAATAGGTTTGTGCCTGTGGATGGTACTACTGGAATAGATGTTATGGGTGTAAAGCTAGAATCTGCTAAAAAGGATGCAAAAGGCATCGTAGCCTTTCTTCTGCGTAATAACACATTGGATGCCGATTTGCAGTTCTGGAATGAAGTCCATAACTATTTGACAGAATTAAGCGCAGTACTATTAACGGCGTATTGTGAAAATGATCGATGCGTTGAGGCTATTAGAAAAAACCCGAGTGTAGCGCATTTTTCCGTTCTTGAATATGGCTTGGTTGGAGACATGCAGGCGATAATTGCCGCTGACGAAAATGGTGAATACTGGGCAGGAAGTAATAGTGCTGTTGAGAATGGTGATTTATTGAAACGCGTGACTGGATTTACAAAAATCAATTGGCGAGATGGTAGCGTAACGCCATTTGATATTGCAATGCGTATAGGATTAGGACTATGAATGGAAATTTAATTGGAAAACTGAAAGCGACGGTATTGGTAATACTCATGGCGATCAATGCATTAATGTTGATTCGTGTATGGATGACTGTAAATACTAGCCCTATACTACGAGAAAATAAAATATCGTATATTCTTCCTGATGGGTTTACACCAGAAAAAACTAAAATCACATGGGATGAATCATTGCCGCATCCTTCAGGTTGGGTTGTACGTTATGCCAGCAGTGGATGTATTTTCTGCAAACTGGATTATGAATGGGAATACTTGGCTTCACAGTTAGAACGCCTCAATTATCGTACGATAATTCTTTTACCAAATTTAGAGAGTCAACTTGATGATGTTTCGATAATTCCGAAAAATGCACAACAAATGGCTTTTGTCAAAATGGATTGGATAAAGCAATTTCGTTTTACAGGGACACCTACGGTGATTATTTTTGACAGCAACGGTCGTGTATTATGGCACCTTAATGGTATGCTGAAGGAATCTGATTATAGGGCAGCGGAAGAAATTATTCTAAACAACACCAAAGAATAATTAAAAGGAGTAAACATTATACCGGAAGTTTTAAAACGTGCATTTCCGGGGGAAACGTTGATTATGGTTCAATAAAAATATATTATGGAACGATAACATAGGATATGCCATATTTTATATAATATTGGCAGATATAATGTGGTTGTTATATCTGGTTACAAAACAAAATAAAGATTAGGAGATAACAATGAAAGGGAAAAGTCGTAAAATTTTGTTGCGCAGTGCGGTACTGTTTAGCATTTTGAGTGTTAGCGCAATTGGCTTACTGGAAAATGCAAATGCGGAGTTTATCGCTGATCGGATATTTGAAGAAAAAGCGGCTTCGCAGTGTAGAACTCAGTTGGAAGATTGCACAACCAATGGCCATAAAGGTGTCTGTAATGGTTCTTCGGGGTCAGGTACGTGTATTTGTGCATACGGTACGGCTATTCAGTGGGGTGATTCCCCCGACTGTGCAACAAGTTAGTACCCATGTTATGGTTGTAATAGCCGTACGGATTTAAAGACTCAGCCGTTTTGTCGAACCGAAGAAAAAGAATATGGTCAATTTAGGGATCGCAAATTTCATTTTGTACCATTCCTTTTGGAAAACGAAATGGCTAAACCTAAAACCGGTGCAAAAGCATTAATGAAGAAGTAAAACAAGCCTGGAATGCGCGTCATTATTGATTATAATAGTAATTAGCAAAAAAATCTATAATCAATAAGGAGCACATTCCAGGTGAATATAAGAAACCACAAAATCTACCTCAGAAACAAACAAAATCTTGAAGTTCGTTTGGAGCGGAAACGGTATGAAACGCAGGCTGCTCCGATGTTCAAAGGAACGAACATACATTTATGAGATATCAGGCAGGACGCGAGCAATTGGATATGGTGGCATAGTTGTTAACGAGGTCGTAAAAACGTAAAAAAACGGGGTGGCACTGGCAGGGAAAATTTCCCGGTTTTATAGAATGTTAGGTAACCGCTCACAGGGGTATTGACAGCAGATATGAATATAGATAGTATATTGGACATGTCGAAGGGTTTGTTAGAGATACCGTTGAATGAGGAGATACTGAGTCGCACGCCGCCTGAGGCGATAGCGCTGATATTGCATCTACTGGAACGTGTGTCAAAACTGGAGGCACAAAACGCGGCGCTTGAGAAACGAATCGTGGAATTGGAAGCCCGCGTGAATCGGAAGTCATCAAATTCTAATAACCCACCGTCAAGCGACAGCCCTTATGAAAACAAGACGCGATTTTCCAGCGATAATCCGAATGAAAAGCGAGATCGAAGGGGGATATGCTCGGCAAAGACTCAGGCCAACGGTGACACATCAAACACGGCGAGACCGATTTCTGGGAGGGCTTGAACGGGGATAATGAATTATCTATTGACGGATTTTCGATATGCGTGGTGCATTGCGCGGCGTTCGCCGGGCGTGACGTTCGCGATTGTTGTCATGCTAGCTTTGGGAACGGGCGGTGTGAGTGCGGTTTTTATTCCAGTATATTCGCTTATCTCCGCGTCATTACCTTTTTCAGAACCAGAACAATTGGTGCGCATCGGTGGTAATGTTCCGATATTTAATACTTATAATAGTAGATTTGAACGCAGGGATGAATTCGACAAGATTTTTTCAAATCTGACGGCATACAAGTCTGATTTATCACCATCAATTCATATACCCGAAACGGGAAAATATAGACACAATATACGATTTGCGTTTGTGTCGGGAGAATTCTTTGAAACGTTGGGATTTCGCCCAATACGTGGCAATACTTTTAACCGTGATAATGAGAAGGATGGTATTGTAATCAGCTATCGCATTTGGCAGGATGAATTCAGCCGCGCAGACGACGTTGTAGGCAAAATAATTCAAGTTGGCAATACGCATAATACTATAGTCGGTATTATGCCGGAAAATTTTGATTTTCCAGTTGGTACGGATTACTGGTGGTGCATTGATGGGAGAAGGTGGCCAGTAGGCACCGAAGCTGACCAGCTTTTGGGACGTCTACGACCCGGAATGTTAATTGTGCAAGCGATGAAAGAACTCGTAGCGCTCAAATTTGATCCTAAAAATGGAGTGATCGGAAACGATGGGCTCATGTTGCAACCGTTAAAGATAATTCTTTACGGCGACCGGGTGCCGTTGTTACTAGCGCTTGGGACAGTGACGGTTTTATTTCTTTTGTTGGTTTGTACCGGCGTGATGAATCTTCTTGTAACGCAGGGTGTATGCAGAAGATACGAGATGGCGCTTCGGCTAATTCATGGCGCAACGCGCCGGAATCTAATTTTTAAGCTTTTGAGAGAAACTTTGCCCTTGGTTGTTCTCGGCGCTCTTACTGGACTGTGGATTTCCGAAATCGTAAATTCGTGGTTAATGACCCGGTTCCCGACACTACCGGACGGAGATATTGCCATTTCCGCCAAAATGACATTTTTCGTTATGTTGGTTTTTGCCGTGACCATTATCGGTGGCTTAATTCCCTCTTTGTACGCTACCAACGTCGATCTGAATACATGCATGAAATCTGACGCAACTTTCAAGCGTAGCTTTTTTTCTTTGCAGGAACTTTTGTCGGGAGTACAACTGGCACTGGCATTAGCGCTTCTGATCGGTATGGGGTTATTACTGCGCAACATAATGTTCAATTTTAATATTCCAATTGGGTGGTCGTCCAATGAAATAGCTGTTGTGATGACCCAATTTCCGTTTCCGTCTGATGTCGGTATCATAACAGTGAAACCAGATGACGTGAGACGTGATGCCAGGTTTTCCCAAGAATTTAGACATAATTTGAACACAATTCCCGGAGTTGTTGTTGCCGGAGCTTTAGAGCCTATACCGTTTTCAATAGAGTCTGAAATGATAACCACCCAGCGTCAAATAAACGTGCATAAAAACTGGCCGACTGGTCAGAGCGCATATGCGATGGGAACCATACTAATAAGCGTAAGCCCTGAAGGATTTAGGATACTAGGTATCCCGCTTATAGCTGGACGCTTTTTTACGGAAGCGGATGTAGAAAACCGGCTTGAGCGTGAAATTTATTTCATGGAAAATCGCCGTTTTAGTGAGATCGGCGTCCCGGCGATTATTAATCAGTCGTTGGCGCGACAATTCTGGCCGGGAGATAATGCTGTCGGAAAAACAATATACCAATCGTTTGGTCAGCTTGTTATTCCATATGCGATTGTAGGAGTTGTGCAGGATTTTTATATGGGCGGTAACAACAAAAAGTTGATTCCGACACTTTTTGTTCCGCACATAGGCGAGGTTTCGAGTACCTTTAGTCTGCGTTTTTTAGTCAGACTTCATTCAGCATTATTGATGAGCGATTTACGGCAACGTCTTTCCGCGTTTGATACAGATTCAGTACGTATTGAAGTACAATCACTTAAGGATTATACATATGATCCTAAAGCCAATACAAATATGGCACTTCAGTTTTTAGGTTGCTTTGCGTTATTGGGGATTGTGGTTGCAGGATCAGGTGTATATGCCACAACGACGTTAATGGCATCTTCCCGAAATAAGGAAATAGGAATACGGATGGCGATGGGCGCGCAAACCGGAAACATTATCCGGTTTGTATTATGGCGTGGATTGCGCCCAATCATTATTGGATTACCCATTGGGTTACTGCTGGCGAGCATTCTTTCCAAGTTTCTAGCCAGCTTTATTGTTCAGCTAAATATCACAGATCCACTCGCTTGGATACTTAGTTGTATGGTGTTGTTTGGCATAGCGGCTATTGCATCGCTTATTCCAGCATTGCGCATAATTCGTGTCAATCCGCTGGATGTTTTGCGCAAGGAATAAATGATCCCTTACGACATAATAACTTTGTTTGCAAGTTTTGTACTCGTACCGATATTCGTTTTTATCACAGAAGCGTCCCGGGTTGGCAAGGGTGTGGTTTTCGGTCTTTTTATATTTTCATTGGTGTCCTATTCCGGTCGAATAACGGTTGACCCATTATTCGGTCTGTTGCTTATGAACATGTTAAGCATCTTTATCATTATGTACCGGAAGTGGCATAAAGAGAATTAACTCAAGATTTCAGACACTGAAATTCCATCAACATCTGTTTAATTGTTAACGAGGTCGTAAAAACGTAAAAAAACAAGCTTGATGTCGAATGAAAAAACAGGGGAATTTCCCCGTTATTTTATATGATGGATTTACTGTACCGGCGTAAATCATTGATATCACTCACCGCCGGTTTTGATGATGTTGTCGTGCACGCAACTCACATGCCTAAGCCCGAAAAATACGTTTTCTCAAGCCTGCTGACAGCTTAATCGTTGAGTCCAACATTGCGCTCGTATGGAGTCATTCAATAACAAAGTTAACGTATAATCGCATATATCGAGGATTTTCCTGTAAGATGCGAGTTCTGTGCGACAGTTATAGCCCACTGCACACTGGCGCGATAGTGCCCCTATGGGAGACTGGCTCCGGCGAGACGTAATCATCATTGGTGAGGCGCGAGCACTCCCCCTGTTAAGACTTTTGCGATATGTCAACCGGGTCGCACGGGATGAAAAGGAGATGAAAATGGAAAAGGCATCAACCCCGGTATTTGAAGAGACCCGACGTAATGTAGCAGGAATAGATTTGGCATGGCGCACGGATAATTACGTATGCGGTCCGCGGCGTGAAGATGGTGGTTACGACATAGAAGCATTTGGTACAACGACGCCTGAGTTGAATCGAATGCTTTTGTGGCTGAAAGAACGGAGTGTTGAATCTGTTGCGCTGGAAAGCACGAGTGTTTATTGGATACCGTTATCGGACTTGCTTGAAGCGAACGGAATCGAAGTAGTTCTTGTGGATGCGCGGGAAGTACGTATGGTTCCTGGTCGCAAGAGCGATGTGAAAGACTGCCAGTGGCTTCAGAAGCTGCACAGTTGCGGATTGCTGCGAGGGGCGTTTCGACCTCCTGAGGCAGTAGCGGCGGTGCGTTCGATACTCCGCGAGAAGGATAATGTGACGGCGATGCGCACACAGGCTATACAACAAATGCAGAAAAGCCTTGATCAGATGAATATACGCGTTCATCACGCGGTATCAGACATCGACGGCAAGACTGGCACAGCGATAGTCAAAGCAATTGTTGACGGCGAACGAAATCCAGCGAAGCTGGCCAGACTGCGGGACAAGCGGTGCAAAAAGAGTGAAAAGGAAATAGCATAGCAGCTCATTTGACCGGGACATGGCGAGCTGAACATCTTTTCAATCTCGGCCAGGCGTTTAAGACGATGCAGTTTCTTGATGATAGGATAGCGGAGTACGATAAAAAGGTGTCAGAGATGTTTGCGTCATTGGCTGATGCGTCGGGCAACCAGCCGCCGCCGGCATCATCAAATGAAACAAAAACCAGTTCAAAAGAACGGGGTAATTCTGAAGTAAAAGCAAATATTTTTCAGTTCATGGGTTTCGACATGACATCCATTCCCGGGATTGGATATGCCACGGCGGCAATTATTGCGGCAGAACTGGGAACAAGTATGGACAGTTTTCCCAACGAGAAGCATTTTGCGTCATATGTTGGATTAGCTCCTACGCTTGGTACAAGCGCCGGGAAAAAAGTCCGCCAAAGAAAACGGTGCAAAAACACCTCGCGCGTGGGACGTGCGTTGCGTATGGCGGCATCCTCGCTTTATCGTTCCCAAACTGAACTCGGCGCATTCTTTCGAAGCGTTGCAAGGCGTGTAGATAAAAAGGCTGCTGTCAAAGCTACAGCAAGGCGCATGGCTCATATGATCTTCCGTGGTGTGCGCTATGGAAAAGACTATGTTGATCACGGAGCCGAGGCATATGAAGCACGATTGCGCGAACGAACCTTGAAAACAGTGAAAAAGCTTATTAAGTCTTACAATATCAACAGTTCAGAACTGACGATTGCTTTTGCGGCCGCTTAAAGTTATTGGTAAGTGCAAGTACCATGTGGTATTCATACCGAAGTATAGGCAAAAGGTGATATATGGGAAGCTCCGAATCGCGATAGGCCGTATACTGCGAGATTTATGTGAGCAGAAAGGGTTGGAATTGGTGGAAGGGCATGCGTTGAGTGACCATGTACATCTGTGTTTGAAAATTCCACCCAAATACAGCGTATCGTATGCAGTAGGCTTTTTGAAAGGTAAGAGCGCGGTGCGAATCCACCGGGAGTTACTGAAAGCGCGGCGTATGACGGGGCTACATTTTTGGGCTACCGGGTATTGGGTGAGCACTGTAGGACGAGATGAGGAAACATTGCGTAAGTACATACGCGAACAAGAATCGAGAGATAAGCAACAAGGTGAATTGTTTGAATAATAGCCAACAACCCCAACGGGGCTTTCCTTACGTGAACGCCCCGCTTTGCGGGGCAAGCCAAAGCCACGCCTTCTAGGCGTGGTCGATTACTAAGTTTATGTAATAATGTTTTTATTTGAAGAAGCGAGGTAAAAGCATTATGGAAGAACGTATAGCGATGATGTTGCCGCAGTTAAACGAGATGCAAAAACGTCTATTTCTTGCAAGTGAAGCAATCGCATATGGTCGCGGAGGCATAGAAGAAGCAATACGCATATCCGGTGTTTCCCGCAGCACAATCAAACGTGGTATATCCGAGTTGCAAAGCGGAGTGGCTTTTGAAGGAAAAGTGCGTAAAAATGGCGGTGGCCGCAATTATGTCGAGGATGATTACCCTGATATAGAAGAAAGGATTTGCAAATTAATAGACGGTTCAACATATGGAAACCCCGAACGTGTTTTGTCGTATACGACAGAAAGTTTGCGTAAGATTAAGCGTGAACTAGAATTGCATGGAATCGACGTAAGTCATGAAACCGTTGGGAAAATAATGGAGTCAATGGGATACAGCAAACAGGCAAATCAAAAAATGCTGCAAGTTGGCGAGCCCCACCCTGACAGGAACGCGCAGTTTGAACACATAAACAGCACGTCTGCAGACTATATCACATCGTGTGATCCTGTTATTTCAGTTGACACAAAAAAGAAAGAAAACATAGGTAATTTCAAAAACAACGGACAGGAATACCGTCATAAGAAAGATCCGCGGAAAGTACTCGACCATGATTTTCCGCTTGAGGAACTCGGTAAGATTTCACCTTACGGTGTTTACAATTTAAACCGCAACACTGGGTTTGTTAAGGTACGAGTCATGACACTAGTACCATGTAACGCTTAACATTTCGTATATATCGTGATATCCTGAGTGCCTGACGAGGAGGGGTTATGGCACCAATATACCGAGTGACGCTTACAAAGGAAGAACGGCATGAGCTGGAATCGTTGACACGGCCTGGAAAAATAGAATCCCGGAAATTTATCCATGCGCGCGCATTGCTTCTGTGTGATGCCGGAGAAAACGGCCCGGCATGGAATGTAGCTGATGCAGCCGAAGCCCTTGGAATAACCAGCCGTGCAATCGAGCGGATAAAGAAGCTTTTTGTTGAAGAAGGTATAAATGCGGCGCTTGAGCGTAAACCGAGAGAAAAGCCGCCGAGGGAAATCCAGTTTGACGGGGCATTCGAGGCAAGACTGATATCCCTTGCCTGTTCCGAGACACCAGAAGGATATAACCGCTGGACGGTCAGGCTTCTTGCCGACAAAGCGGTTGAACTGAAGTTTGCGCCGACAGTTTCACATATGACGGTGCAAAGGATATTAAAAAAAACGAACTTAAGCCTCACATCAAGAAATATTGGAAAATCCCGCCTAAAGGGAGCGCGGCCTTTGTAGCCGCAATGGAGGATGTATTGGAAATCTACCACATGCCGTATGATCCCGCTTATCCGGTTGTGTGTATGGATGAATCTTGCAAACAGTTAGTTGGCGAAGTCACGTCGCCGATACCGTGCGCCCCGGGCCGTCCGTTACGAATGGATGACGAATATGTCAGGAATGGCGTCGCGTAAATATTCATGGAAGTGGAGCCTTTGGCCGGGAAGCGGCATGTAGTTGCAACGGAACGCCGCACACGTAAGGATTGGGCGTTGCAGATCAAGCAAATGCTTGACGAGCGTTATCCTGATGCAAGCAAGGTACGGTTGGTTATGGACAACCTGAATACTCACAACACGGCTTCACTGTATGAAACATTTGAACCGGCGGAAGCTCGACGCCTTGCTGAGCGGCTTGAATTTCATTTCACACCGAAGCACGGCAGTTGGTTGAACATGGCAGAAATTGAACTCAGCGTTTTGAAAGGACAATGCCTGGATCGTCGCATCCCGGATATGGCGACGATGCAGATAGAATTGGCCGCTTGGGAAAACGCCCGGAATAACAGCACAAAAGGAATTTCGTGGCAATTTACAACAAATGAGGCCAGAATTAAATTGAAACGTCTCTATCCGAATATATAAGTGTTACATAGTACTAGCGAATTTGCGGTAGAAAGCATATCCCGTTGGTGGGAAACCGTCGGCAAACACACTTTTCCCAACAGCGGCAGAATAAACATAAACTGCGACAGCGGTGGCAGTAACGGATACAGGGGGAGGATGTGGAAATATCAATTGCAGCAATTTGCCGACCACACTGGTTTAGAGATTGAAATATCGCACTTCCCGCCAGGTACATCCAAATGGAATAAAATTGAACACCGTATATTCTGCTACATATCGAAAAACTGGAAAGGTAAACCGCTTGTCGATGTGCAAACGGCTGTTGATCTGATTGGCTCTACACGAACAACCACTGGTCTTGAAGTAATTTGTGCCCGCGATGACACAGAATACAAACTCGCCCAAAAAGTATCCGACAAGGAATTTGATACAATTAATATCAAAAAAATCCCGCCGTTTGAATCATGGAATTATAAGATTTTACCTAAGGAAACGCTGATTAATTAAAATCAAATATTCTATCTTGCAATATGCGTTGGCAATATGATAAAATAAGGGTTTCCGGCATATGACACTACAAACGGCCTTATAAAATAAGGAGTCACGCGATGCAGAAGAGTTTTTCCGCCCTTGAATACGAAAGCAAGAGAAAACAAACCCGTCGAGACCGGTTTTTGGGAGA
>Ga0082212_10008187_pt1 | contig 13694 bp, 11 predicted proteins | sample TergutNt197P3_FD_71548 | JGI IMG/M metagenome (GOLD analysis project Ga0082212, IMG submission 71548) | Neocapritermes taracua P3 segment gut microbial communities from Petit-Saut dam, French Guiana - Nt197 P3 | ecosystem: Host-associated > Arthropoda: Insects > Digestive system > Gut ... | reverse complement strand
CGTCAGCGCGCCTATATCGCCGCCCTGCCCGACGTCCTGCCAGTTTGTATAACATGTGAATGTATCGCCCTGGCTCAGCTCAAGCTCGATCTCGCATGAATCGAATTTGCCGGTGGTGCATAAGAAGCCGCCGAGGCTGATTCCGACTCCGACGCTGCGGCCCTCGCTTTTCGCCGCGGCTGCTTCGGCGACGAAGCTGTCATAATGCGGTTTTATCATGGTCATCAGTTCGGGGTAGACTGTGTAGCTCTTGTAGGGCCTGCCGTTTATAGTCGTATCGCCCGGCTTAGCGAGGTTCAGATAGCGGAACTCCCACGGGTCGATACCGGCTTTCGCGGCTGCCATGTCCATCAGCGCTTCCGACATCGTTGATATCTGCGGAGAACCGAAGCCGCGATAGGCCACCTGGAAATTGTTGTTTGACATACCGGCCCTGGCAAGCGCCTTGATGTTGGGGACATTATAGCCGTAAAACGCGACCGCGACCAGGTTTGAAAGAAGGATACTCGCGACGACAGTATATGCCCCGTGGTCGAGCGCTACATCGTACTCGATCGCTTTGATCTTTCCGTCGCTGTCGCAGGCAAGGCGCCCGTTTGAGAAGGTCGCTCCGCGTTTCCCGGAGGTGTGGCTGAACTCCTCATAACTGAGCGTCATTGTGCACGGGACGCCGAGATTCTGCACCGCCGTGGTCACGAGGGAGTAAGTATTCGACGCGATCGAATAGCCGAACGAACCGCCGACAGGGTTGAGGATCAGGCGCAGTTTCTCTTCGGGCACGCCCGTCGCTGCTGAGACTTCCGCGCGGGAGTCGTGTAAAGACTGGGCTTTACACTGAATCGTCAGAGTGCCGTCGGCTTCATAGTAGCCCTGAACTACGTCAGGCTCGATCGGGAGGTGTGGCTCGCGCTGGGAATAGAAGCTGCCTTCGACGACTATCGGCGCGTCGTCAATCAGCTCGCCCGTATCCTCGCCCTTAAGAAGAGGAAGCTCCATGTAAAAGTTCGGAAGCTCTTCCTGCAGCCTGACGGCATTCGGCATGACCGCCTCGGGGAAGGTCATATAAGCCGGTAAAATTTCAAAATCTTTCTTTACAGCCTTTGCGGCCGCCCTCGCGTTCTCCTCTGTATCCGCCGCGACAAGCGCGACGACGTCGCCGCGGCGGTTCACTATATCGCCGCATATCACCGGGAATTTCAGTATTCCGTTGCTCTTCATACGCGGGATGATCTGCGGGACGGGCAGGCTGTTTGTGCCCTTGACGTCCTTCGCGGTCATGACTTTGATGACGCCGGGCATTTTTTCGGCTTCGCTTGTGTCGATGTTGATGACCTTCGCGTGGTTTACATCGGCGAGTACGACTGCCAGATGCGCCGTGCCCTCGGGCATCTGGTGCTTGATGTCGTCGCCATAGTCGGCAAGGCCGCACACCTTGGCAAGCGCCGCGGGACGCGGAAGTTCGGAGCCGTAGAACTCTCCGTCCGCAGGCGGCTTGAACGAGATATCGTCCATAGTCGCTTCTCCGCGCATGACTTTGGCCGCCGCCATGACCGCGTCGACCAGCGGCTTATAGCCCGTGCAGCGGCAGACGTTGCGGTGCTTTTGGAACCATTCGCGCACCTCCGCCCTTGACGGGCTGACGTTTTTTGCCAGCAGCCCGTACGCGGAGACTATGAATCCGGGCGTACAGAAACCGCACTGGACCCCGCCGTAGGTGATCCACGCCTGCTGGAGCGGATGAAGGTTCTGCGGGGTACCGATCCCTTCGATCGTTGTGATAACTGAGAATTCCGGCACATTCTTCATTTTCCTCGTGCACGAGCGGATAACTTCTCCGTTGAGGATAAGGGAGCAGGCGCCGCACACGCCCGTACCGCAGCCGACTTTTGTTCCCGTCAGTCCCATCCTGCGGATCACGGAAGCGAGGCTGTCCTTCTCGGGGTTACAGATGGCGGGCCTTTCAACACCGTTGATGGTCAGTATAATTCTGGTCAGGTTTACATTGCTCATACGATCTTGATCCTCCTATAGTTGTTTTGAAAAAAGCAGCCTCTTCCCGCAAACCCCGCCTCATACGAAATTACAATAATATGCGGTCAGAATGTCGGAAAAAGGCTCGTCCACCGTTTTCGCTATCATACATTTTACTAAGCTGAAGCGCCTCTTGTCAAGAATTATTTGCCCGGAAAAGAATCATTTCAGCGGCAATGCTTATCGCGATCTCCGCGGGCGTTTCAGCCTTTATCTTCAACCCTATCGGGCTGTAGAGCCGCCGCAGGGCCGCTTCGGGGACGCCCGACTCAAGAAGCCTGCTCATGATCGCCGCGGTTTTTTTCGCGCTGCCGATACAGCCGATATAAGGCGCGGGCGTCTTCAAGGCTTGCGCCAGGACGTCATAGTCGTATTGATGGCCCCTCGTCATAATTACGATATAGTCGGAAACGCCCGGAGAGACGGCTGCGGAAATGTCGTCAAAACCGCCCAGCACTATACCGGCGGCGTCCGGAAACAAATCCTGTCTCGCGAAATTTTCCCTGTCTTCATAGACGACTACCGGGAACCCGGCGCGTGAGAGCACGGGAACGAGTTCCTGAGCCACATGCCCGCCGCCGAAAACGTAAGCAGTACCCGCCCGCTTCAGCGGTTCGGAGTAGTACCATATATCGCCGGAAGTCAACTGCGGGGCGTTGCGCAGCAGAGGTTTTACTTCGGACTCAGCAGTCAGTACGGAAAAATGAAGGCCGCTCCCGTCGAAAACCGTCGTCTCGGGGGAATAGCCCGTTCCGCGCAAAGCGCCCGTTCCGAAAGAAGCGCCTGTTCCGGAAGAAGTGCCCGTTCCGAGGGAATCGCCCGTTCCGGACGAATCCCCGTTCCTGAACCGCTTAATGACCCAGGAATCCTCGTCTTTGTCGAGAGCCGAGCGCATATAGCTATAGAGTTCGATGTTCCTTCTATCTGACGGATCCACATACTCATAGAAAACGGTCACGTCGCCGCCGCAAATCATTCCGAGGTCAGCCACTTCATTTTTTTCAAGTACATATTGAGAAAGCCGCGGTTGCTTGCTGCCAAACATCGCGGCCGCCTGTTTCTGAGCCTCATACTCAACCGCGCCGCCTCCGATAGTGCCCGCGGACGTACCGTCGCCGAACACTGCCATAAGCGCGCCGGCGCCCCTCGGAGTCGAACCGCTGCTGGCAATAACGCCGGCCAGCACGACAGGGCGTCCCGACCCGAGCGCCGAGACTACCGAATCCAGAAGTTTTTTCATAAGTTGTATCAATCCCCGTGGTTATTACGCAAATATGACAGCGGGGGACCGCGCTTTGATCGCGCGCATGATCCCCCGCATCATAATGCTTTGAGTTATCCGCCGGTAATTACGCGGCAGAGATGCAATGTGCTGTTATCAGTGATCGCGCTGTCCAGAGTCGCGGGACGTCCGTTTATAAGCGGGTACATGTACCGGTAGTTTTTTTCAGGGATCGACGCGCCGCAGTTTGCTTCGCAAAGCGCGAGAAGGCTGCGTACGGTCGTGCCGGCCTCTACGCTGTATTGCGCGTTGAGAAGACCGGGTACCAGCTCATATGCTACGAATTTCACGTCGACCGTCAGCATTCGCGCAGCTCAGCCGTACAGGTCGGCTATGACGTCGTCCAGGCCGCCGAGTTCCTCAAGCGCCGCCTTTGACGGAACCATCGTCTCAGTATCCCAGTCGAGGGCTTTGAAGAACAGATCGGCCAGCTTGTCGGGGTCGACAGTAACGCCGGTATGCGGGCCGTCGGTCATGGCGGGTTTCCCTATAAGACGGCCGGAGATCGTGGCGTCCTCACGCTTCATTCCTTCGCGCAGATTGAACGCGTGGCGGATCGTGTACGACCTTAGGCCGAGTTTGCGCGCTTCGTCTTCGTTGTAATCCACTCCGGTCAGCGCGGTCAGGAACCTCGGCTTGATCCCCGGCGGCATGCCGACGTCGGAAAACAGACAGAAACCGGCCAGGTTTGTGATTTCGGCGTCGATGACGCCGGCGATATCGCGGACCGCGTTCTCGGGATCGTCAAAATTATACTTGACTTCCGGAGGCAGGCCCGCGGCGTGGGTGAAGCCCTGACCGCCCTTGACGTGGCGTCCCGGAGTCGGGTCGTATTTGTATGTACGCGAAAGCCCGGGCGAGAGGCGCGGGTCATGCATCGGCGATTCGATGCCGCCGGCAGCCATCACATATTCAAGACCGCGGCCATAGTGTACTGCCGCCGCAAGCGAACCCATGTTGAGGACTTTACCCATCTCGGTAGTTTCCTTGCACATCGCTTCAGCCATCTGAACGATCGCGTCCGCGTTGCCCCATTTGAGGTCGATCCCGCCCGTATCCTCCTGCGTGAATAATCCGTTTTCGTAGCATTCCATAGCCCAGGCGATAGTCCCGCCGAAAGAGATCGTATCGAAACCGTACTCGTTGCACAGATAATTGCACCAGTTGATCGTTTCGGGGTCCCCCGCGCCGAGAGTGGAGCCGAACATGCCGTTGGTCTCGTATTCGGGACGGCCGGTCTCCTTAATGGGGTATTTCCCGTCCTTGACTTCATAGATCGCGCTGCAGCCGAGCGAGCAGGCGTTGCAGGCGTATTTCTTGATCCTGTAGCGCTTGTCCATCTCCTGCGAGGTACACGCGTTGACCTCGTCCTCCGTTAGATCGCCGGGTACGCCGCCCCAGTTTTTTACGCTGGCGTCGCCGCTGATCACGGAACCCGAGTATATCCCGCCCGTGCCGAAGTTGTAGAAAAGAGGAACCATGGAATCCGATACGGGGCCGTTGTCCATCCAGTCTTTGATCTCTTTGTTCAGGGCGACGATGTCTTCTTTGCTGTGCACTTCTATTTTACCGTTGCCGCGGCAAACGAGCGCTTTAAGATTTTTGCTGCCCATGACGGCGCCGGAGCCGCCTCGCCCGGCGGCGCGGTGAGTGTCGTTCATTATTGCCGCCATGTTGGATTTTCGCTCCCCGGCCGGGCCGATAGACGCCATGCAGAGTTTTTCATCGCCGAGCCCGGCTTTGATGGCTTTCTCTGTCTGTTCGATCGTTTTTCCCCAAAGCCCTGTCGCGTCGTGGAATGTGACGCTGCCGTCGTCGATGAAGATGTACACCGGTTTTTCCGAGATCCCTTTTACGAAAACCGCGTCGAACCCCGCCTTACGGAGCGTAGGCCCGAAGTTGCCGCCGCTGTTCGCGTCGTTCCACATGCCCGTGACCGGCGACTTGCTGACCACAGTGTACCGTGCCGCGAGAAGCGGGCCCGTGCCGTTAGTCGGCCCGGACAGGAACCCGATGATGCTCTCCGGCGCGTCCCACGGTGTTTTTGCGGGCATCTCGTCGTAGAGTATCTTCGCGCCGAGCGAAGGGCCTCCGACGAATTTTTTCAGCGCGTCTTCGTCAAAGCCGCGCACCTCATATTTTTGTGTGGTAAGGTCAATGAAGGCGTACTTACCCACAAAACCGCGAATGTTTGATTCTCCCATTTCATACCTCCGTCAAAGTATTTTTAATTTCCGGATATTACGCCGCGCCGGGAAGCCTTTCTGCCCCGTCAGGCACTGCCCCGGCCGCTGCGCGAAGCGGGTAGCATAGGTTCGGCGCCCGCCTGCTTTACGCATTTTACCATAAAGGAATCAGTATAGCAAAATGTTTTTTAACATCTCTGTCAGTTCCTCCGCCGTAGTATCGCCGGAGACGTTGAGCCGCCTGAGTCCGTAAAGGCTTTGCGGCGCGCCGGCCACGACTGCGCTTACGCCTCTCGCGGTCAGCAGCGTCACGCGGACGCCCGCGTCTTTCAGCAGTTTGCCGCTCAAAGGGGTGCTTTTTCCGAAGGGGTAAGCGTAGACGGACGGCCGGATTCCTGTCGCGTTTTCTATCTGAGCCGCCGCGAGTTCAAAGTCCGAGGTAAAGGCTTCGATATAATCCGCCCTGCTTTCGCCGCGCCTTCGCAGGACGCTGTCCCTGTACTCTTCCTCATAGGGCTCGTACTGGTGCATGTTATATGAGTGGCTTTGTATTGATAGGACGCCTGACGCTGACATTTCCAGCGCCTCGGCGTCGCCGAAATGCGGGATTATCTGCCAGTATGGGTTGTCTTTATAGAGGCTTTTTCCGTGAAAAACGCCGATTATGAACACCGTCGCCTTCATACCGTATTTCGCGAGTATCGGGTACGCGATTTCATAGACGCTCATATATCCGTCGTCGATGGTAATTATTACGGGGCGCTCCGGCAGCGAAACGCCGTTATCAACGAAGTCGCGGAGTTCATTAAATGAAACAGCCGTGTATCCCGCTTCGGCGAGCGCTTTTATATGACTCTCAAACGCGGCGGCCGATATGGTTACTTCGGGGCTGCCTTCGTCGCCGAAATGATGATACATAAGTACAGGTACGCGGGCGCTGTGATCAAAGCGCCCCTCGCGGCGGAGTTCAAAACTGTCAAAAGGGTCAAACACATAGTTCAGCCCCGCCGCAAGGATGAGAGCGGCGGCGGCGACGCAAACTATTACTCTTTGCCGGTTTTTACTGATCAACTTCTGAACTCATCCTTACATTTTTGCTGTGTCCGGGCGTCGCCGTTCATTGACAAGGTCGATTCTATCAGAGAATCAGTATAAGGTCAATTCTTAGGTGAACGTTGATTAAATGTTACTGCGTCGTCGCGGCTGTTCAGGGGGCATCCTAAAAACACAGGTTGGTTACAGCCAACGCACGAGTACTGCGGTGAAAACGGCAATGTTGCTGTAAATCTGTGTGCGGGCTGTAACCATTGCGAGTTTTTAGGATGCCCCCTGTACAGTTACCGAAAAAGTTTTACACAGATTTTACAAATCGGCATGTTCGCATTTTACAAATCGACTGTAATGTTGTGGCGTAAACAAGTGTTGAAAGGAAAATAAAATGATGAAAAAAGTTATAGCGATTGTTCTTGTATGTGTTCTTGCAGCGACGGCGCTATCCGCGTGCGGAGGAAGCAACGATACGGCGCCCGCGAACTCACCGGCAAACTCACCAGCAAACTCACCGGCAAACTCACCAGCAAACTCACCCGTTGTCGCGGCGGCAGCTCCGGCTCCGGCAGAATCCGCTGCTCCGGCTGCTGCTCCGGCCGCTGCTCCGGCGGATGACTTTGACACAAGCCGCGTCATCGCGGTGTTCACCCGCGAGGAGGGAAGCGGCACGCGCGACGCGTTCGTCAGTATCACAGGCGTCGGCGAAGACATGTACCAGGAGGCCGTAGTTATCAGCGAAACAAACGAAATACTGACAAAAGTTGAAGAAACAGACTACGCGATAGGGTACGTATCCGTCGGCTCGCTGAATCCCGGAGTCAAAGCGCTCAGCATAAACGGCGTACTCCCGTCGGACGCGACGATCCTCGACGGCAGCTACGAACTGCAGCGTCCGTTCCTTGTCTGCGTAAACTCCGGAAGCTCACAAAACGAGCTCGCGCAGGACTTCATCACGTATATTCTCTCGACTGAGGGGCAGGCGATCGTCGGTACGAAATGGACAAATCCGGAAGGCGCGGTATCCCACTACGAGGGCGGCGGCATGACAGGCACCCTGAAGGTAGGCGGTTCGACTTCCGTAGAGCCGTTGATGCAGTCGCTGAGGCAAGCGTACCTCGCGCTGAATCCGGGCGCGGAAATTGAAATCTCCGGCGGAGGCTCCGGCGTCGGCATAAGCGAAGCGACAAGCGGCGTCCTCGACATAGGAATGTCAAGCCGCGCGCTGAGAGACAATGAAAGAGAAGCGCTTACGGGTTTTGTGATCGCGCTTGACGGCGTAGCGGTGATAGTGAACCCCGCCAATCCCTTAAACAATATAACCATCGAACAGGTCAAGGAAGTTTTCACGGGCGAGATCACCAGATGGTCGGCGATAGGATAAATGTTGACACGCGAGGAATGGTCTAAAGTATGCTTCAGGTAAGAGAAAAAGTCTTCAGAGTAGTTTTCTTCGCAGCAGCGCTTACCGCGATACTCGCGGTAGCGCTGATCTGCGTCTTTTTATTCGCGCAGGGGTTGCCCGGGATTTTCAGGATCGGGGCAGCCAACTTCCTGTTAGGGAAAAAATGGGCGCCAACGCAGAGCGAACCGTCGTTCGGGATATTCCCGATGATACTCGGCAGTATTTACGTTACGGCGGGCGCGATAATCATAGGCGTCCCGATCGGTATCTTTACAGCGGTTTTCATGGCGCGCGTCTGCCCGAAGCCTCTGTATCGTTTTATAAAACCTGCGGTCAACCTTTTGGCGGGTATCCCTTCCGTCATTTTCGGCTTTTTCGGAATGATGGTCCTGGTTCCCGCGATATATGAGTTGCTCGGAAAGAAATTCGACCTGATGAGCGGCGACACCATGCTGGCGGCGTCAGTCCTTCTGGGGATAATGATCCTGCCCACTGTGATCAGCATTGCCGAAACGAATATACGCGCCGTGCCGCAGGAGTTGTATGAGGGAGCAGTCGCGTTGGGCGCCAGTCATGAGCGGGCGGTGTTTAAAGTGGTTCTGCCGGCCGCGAAGTCAGGCGTTATGGCTGCGGTCATACTTGGCGTGGGCCGCGCCATCGGCGAGACAATGGCTGTTAAGATGGTCGCGGGCAACCAGCCGGTGATGAGGATGCCGTATGACATTCTCAAAGGCGTGCGCACGCTGACCACGAACATAATAATCGAAATGGGTTACGTCGAGCAGGGGAGTTTGCATAACAGCGCGCTGATCGCCACCGGCGTCGTGCTGTTTGTGTTTATACTGATAATAAACATACTGTTTTCCATCCTTAACCGCAGTAAGGAGTAGGGAGTAGGGGACGGCGTAAGGCGGCGCAACGCCGCCCTGCTGTTCCGCAGGGACGAGATATGAAAAAAATAATTACCTTAATCAGAAGAAAAAAACCGGCGGACCTGGCGCGTTTCCTGCTGGTCTGGGGATCGGGCCTGCTGACCGTCGCGGTGCTGCTGTACCTGATCGTCTTTATCCTGGCGAAAGGAATACCGCATATAACCCCGTCGCTATTCTCGCTGACATACACAGTGGAGAACCAGTCGCTTTTTCCCGCGCTGGTCACAACCGTGATCATGGCCGGCCTGACGCTCCTGATCGCGGTGCCGCTCGGAATATGCGCCGCCGTATATCTGGTGGAGTACGCGGCCCGCGGCAGCAAGCTCGTTCGCGTAATACGTATGACAGCCGAAACGCTCTCCGGGATCCCGTCGATCGTATACGGCCTGTTCGGGTATATTTTCTTCGCGAACCGGCTCGGCTGGGGCAAGTCTATCCTCGCGGGGTGCTTCACCCTGGCGATCATGATACTGCCGCTGATTATGAGAACGACCGAGGAGAGCCTGAAAGCCATACCGGACAGTTACCGGGAGGGCTCGTTCAGCCTTGGCGCGGGTAAACTCAGGACTGTCGCGCGCATTTCACTGCCCTCCGCGCTGCCCGGCATTTTTGCCGGCATAATACTTGCCGTCGGCAGGATCGTCGGCGAAACCGCGGCTTTGATTTTCACGATCGGCAGCGTCATAAAGATTCCTGACAGCCTGTTTTCACAGGGGAGGACCCTTGCTTTGCACGTGTTTCAACTCGCCAGTCAGGGACACTACCGCGATGAGGCATACGCTACGGCTGTCGTGCTGCTGGTCGTCGTTTTAGGTATCAATTCGCTCTCGTCTTCTATTGAACGCCGGTTCAGGCGGGGAAAATGAGGAAAATCCATGAAATTCGTATTGTCTGACGTAAATCTGTGGTATAATAACTTCCAGGCGCTTAAGAGTGTAACGATGGACGTCGAAGCGGGCGCGATAACCGCATTGATCGGACCGTCGGGCTGCGGAAAATCAACTCTGATAAAAAGCCTGAACCGCATGAACGACCTGGTCGAAGGCTGCAGGATCACTGGTAAGATACTCCTGGACGGCGAGGACGTATATGGTAATATTGACGTAAACATGCTGAGGAAAAGGGTAGGCATGGTTTTTCAGAAACCAAACCCGTTCCCGATGAGTATTTACGACAATATAGCGTTCGGACCGCGTACGCACGGCGTCAAAGCAAGGGGTAAGCTGGACGACATCGTGGAGAAGTCGCTTCGCGACGCGGCGATCTGGGATGAGACAAAGGACCGCCTGAGAAAAAGCGCGCTGTCCCTTTCCGGCGGCCAGCAGCAGAGGCTTTGCATCGCCCGGGCGCTGTCGGTATCCCCTGACGTACTTCTGATGGACGAACCCACCAGCGCCCTCGACCCGATCTCGACGGCAAAAATCGAAGACCTTGTGACAGACCTGAAAAAGGACTATACCGTCGTTATCGTCACGCACAACATGCAGCAGGCGACCCGTATCTCCGATTATACGGCATTTTTCCTTCTGGGTGAAATGGTCGAGTACGGCGATACGGAACAGATTTTCTCGATGCCGCGGGATAAGCGCTGTGAGGATTATATTACGGGGAGGTTCGGATGATGAGGAACAAGTTTGACCAGCAACTGGCCAGTCTAAATGACATGCTTATCGAGATGGGCACGATGATCGAGAAGGCGATCACAATGGCGGTTCAAGCTCTTGTGAATCAGGATGAGGAAATGGCAAAGCAGGCAGTGGACTATGACCTTGAGATCGATCAGATGGAAAAGGACATCGAGGCGACATGCCTGAGGCTGCTTTTACAGCAGCAACCCGTGGCGAAGGATCTGCGCCTGATTTCCGCGGCCCTCAAGATGATCACTGATATGGAGCGTATCGGAGACCAGGCCGCTGATATCTCAGAGATAACGATGCTGCTCATAGGGGAAACATACATCAAGAAACTGGAACACATACCGCAGATGGCTGAGGCTACCTCAAAAATGGTAACGGAAAGCATCGACGCGTATGTGAAAATGGATCTTGACCTGGCTCAGCATGTGATCGAGTACGACGATGTGGTAGACAATCTGTTTTTGATGGTAAAATCAGATTTGATAGAAATGATACAGGCCGATAAGAACAACGGCGAGCAGGCAATCGACCTTATAATGATCGCTAAATACTTTGAACGGATAGGCGATCACGCAACCAACATCGCCGAGTGGGTAGTGTTCTCAATCACAGGCAGACACGTGGGGGAATAAACGCTTGCCAAAGGTTTATTTTGTCGAGGACGACGAAGACATCAGGGAAATAGTGATATACGCGCTGAACTCCGCGGGGTTTGAAGCCAGCGGTTTTGAGACGGGCGAGGAGTTTTTCAAAGCTGTCGGAGCGGGGCTGCCGTCCCTTGTCCTTCTGGATATAATGCTGCCGCGGGACGACGGGCTGACTATACTCAAACGGCTTCGCGGCATGACCGCGACAAAGAAACTGCCGGTCATTATGCTGACGGCGAAAAACAGCGAGTACGATAAGGTCAAGGGCCTTGATATGGGCGCCGACGACTATATATCCAAACCTTTCGGCGTTATGGAGCTGATTTCCCGGATCAATGCCGTCCTGCGCAGGAGCGGGGACGGTACTGAAAGAAAAATGGAGCTCTCCGGGCTGACGATGGATAACGCCAGGCGCGAAGTGCGGGCGGAGGGCGTTCCCGTAAAACTCACGTTCAAGGAGTATGAACTGTTATACTACCTGATGCTCAACTCGGGCCTTGTGCTCAGCCGTGAGAAAATCATGGCGTCGGTGTGGGGCTACGATTTTGAAGGCGAGAGCAGGACTGTCGATATGCACATAAAGACATTGAGACAGAAGCTTGGGACGTCCGGGGCTTTGATCAGGACGATCCGTAACGTGGGGTATAAGCTGGAGTAACGAGCAATGAGTTGTGAGCGGTTCATAACGCATGTTTCATGACTATAGGACGGGCGGGCAAAAGCGGAAACGAGGGGGCGGAATGAGTTGAAGAAACGAATATACTCAAGCATGATATGGCTCATTGTCCCGTGCGTCCTTGTCCTTGCCGTGGCGCTAAGCCTTCAGTTCCATAAGGCTGCTAAGGATCAGGAACTCTCGGCAGTCAGGGATCACGCCAGGATCGCGGCGGATTTGCTGAACAACGGAATACCGGACGACGTTTTGTTCTCAGACTATGACAGCCTTGATCCGGAGTCTTTGCGCATGACGCTGATCGCGCCGGACGGGTCGGTTGTTTTGGACAGCAGGCTCTTCGTTGACCGGATGGATAACCACGCGGACAGACCGGAGGTCGTCGGGGCGCTGAATAACGGATCGGGCGAGGCGCTGCGCTATTCCGACACGCTGTTCACGGAGACATATTACTATGCCCTGCGCCTGAACGACGGCAGCGTTGTCCGCGTGTCCAGGCCTGTCAAGGGGATCACCGGCGTTTTCGCGACGTCTTTGCCGATAGCGGCCGTAGTCACTGTTCTGGTCCTTGTAATAGCCAACTTCGCGGCGCGCGGGCTGACCGGACGCATTGTAAACCCGCTAAAGAATATCGGGTTTATCGACGGGAACACCACTGTGTACGAAGAGTTGCTGCCATACGCGCAGAGGATAGCCGGGCAGAAACGGGAGATAGACGAGAAGCTCGCCGAGCTGTCGGAACGCGCGGGTACGATAGAGGCTATCACCGGCAACATGGACGAGGGCCTGATCCTGATAGACAGCGGCGCCGCGGTCCTGACAGCCAATAACAGCGCGCGGGATATTTTCGGCGACAAAATGGAAAACAGAAGTATCCTGCATATCTATCGCGATAATGAGTTCCACCGCGCGGTGAGGAAATGTCTGGACGGCGAGACTGTCGCGATCAGGATGGAACGGGGCGGCAGGGTTTTCAGCGTATCTCTCAGCCCTGTATACTCAGGCGAAGCGGCAAGAGGGGCTGTCATCCTTTTTCAGGATGCGACTGAGCGCTTCCGGGCTGAAAAACAGCGCCGCGAGTTCTCCGCAAACGTTTCGCATGAGTTGAAAACGCCGCTGACGACCATTTCCGCGCTGTCGGAGATGATAGGGAGCGGTATCGCGAAGGAAGCCGACGTCAAGGCTTTCGCGGACAAGATAACTGAACAGGCCGGACGGCTGCTGGTGTTGATCGATGATATTATCCGGTTGTCAGAGTTTGATGAAGGCAGCGTCGCGGCGGACGATACGGTTTTTGACCTTCACGGGCTAGCGGAAAAGGTCATAGACGCTTTGCGCGGCGACGGAAAGCCGGAAATTCATTTGACGGGCGAACGGTTCAATATCTCCGCTAATCGCCGCATGGTCGACGAGCTTTTGTATAACCTGATCGATAACGCGGTCAAGTATAATAAGGACGGCGGTCTTGTAACAGTCGATCTGAACCGGGAGGAAGACGGTGTTTGCAGGATTTCCGTGACCGATACGGGTATAGGGATCCCGGCGGAGCATCAATCGCGCGTGTTCGAGCGTTTTTACCGCGTGGATAAGTCGCGTTCAAAGAAGACTGGCGGTACAGGCCTTGGGCTTTCCATTGTCAAGCATATCGCGGAATACCACGGCGGCAGCGTCGAACTTCAAAGCGCGGAGGGCTCCGGTACAACTGTGACTTGTTATATTAGGGATTAGGGACGATGGAATAGGAAATAGGGAATAGGGACGAGGAAATAGCGGACGAGGGTCGCTTTTTTTGCGTCGCGCGTAACTGTTCAGGGGGCATCCTAAAAACTCGCAATGGTTACAGCCCGCACACAG
>Ga0082212_10008186_pt1 | contig 13696 bp, 3 predicted proteins | sample TergutNt197P3_FD_71548 | JGI IMG/M metagenome (GOLD analysis project Ga0082212, IMG submission 71548) | Neocapritermes taracua P3 segment gut microbial communities from Petit-Saut dam, French Guiana - Nt197 P3 | ecosystem: Host-associated > Arthropoda: Insects > Digestive system > Gut ... | reverse complement strand
ATCTACTACAGCCTTCTTCCCAGCAATCCCAACAGTTTTTCCCATAGCCTCTTTAATAGCACTTGTTGAAGCTCCCTTTTCAAACTTCCCGATGGCCTTTGTCGATTTCGACAACACCTCATTTATCTTTGTCGCCTTAGTCGCTTTTGTAATCTTAGTAACAGGAACGGCAACCAGTATGATCTCTCCGGATATTTCACCTATAATTTCACCCTTTGTCCCTACATCTCCCTCACAAAATTCATTATATTTATTTGTGGCACCTTTCTCAATGGCCAAGACGATTTCTGATCGTCCGTCTGAAGTGAACAAAGAGGATAACAGCCCGCCCACTCCTTTTATCGTTTGCCAAGGATGCCGAACCATGTTAAATAACCCTGTCGCTGTGTTCTTCGCAACGATATACACACCACCACCGAATCCAAAATACGAATCTCCTAAATTTCCCCAAAATATCTTGTCGTAAATAGCGTATAAATAGGTGGTCTTTTCAAATGCCCTGCCTTACAATTTTCCATATATCGGGCAGGGATAATTGCTACCCATACTCTTTGCTGACATACATAATCCTGAGTATTTCCAACGCAGACCCGCTCGCGCTTAATTGTCTCACGCAACGGACACTACGTAAGCTCACTAAAAAACATAGTGATCTTACAAGTGCCGGCGGTTCCAAATGATCTGCTTATGGAATTACCCAGCCTTATCCATGTCAATCCACCTTTATCGTCAGCAATGTAAGGTCAAAAGCAACATCTTTAACTTTTTATACATAAAGTTTTTCCCCTTGTCATATTATCCTGTTCACTTTTTGAAATCACCCCTTTATTCCTGCTTTTTCTTGTCCTCCTCAGATGGCTCCCATAGCACAATCCCGGGATATACATGATCTTGCCAATAGCCAAAATATTCTCTATTTTCTTCTTTCGTTATAAACAATGTATAAAGTCCAACATTGTCGGGTTCTTCTTTGTCTACAGGATATTCCAAAAGGAAAAAAAAATATCTTTCTTGGTTAATGATAACAACTGCACGATAAACATATCGTTTCAACTTTAACCCATATTCAAAACTTTCATCAGTTCCTAATGTTCCTTCATCCAATAATCCTGCTTGACCTTGAAAAAAATCAAATATATTATCTATATTACTATCCATATCCGCTGTTTCATTTAATGATTTTTTAGAAAACACCGTTTTTAAAGTATCCTTGTCCTTGTTTTCTATGGCATCAAGCACTCGCTGCAGCGTTTCCTCCGCTTTTTTATCATCATCCTCAATAAACCGATTAAACATATTTCCACATCCTAATGTAAACGAACTGAACAATAAAACAATAACTGTCAAAAGTAACATCTTTAACTTTTTATACACAGAAATTCCTCCTTTTTTAAAATGTGAGAATTGCCATATAACTCTTCTCAACAAATTTCCAACGTGATTCCTCTTTCCATTCTTTGTAAAATACATCAAATTTCTCTTTACTTGGGAATGTGACAGTATATGTAGCTGTCAAATCTTTGGCAAGAGCATCTTGCGTATACGGGTCAAAACCGGTCAGCCACCATACATCCCCCGGACTATACGTGATAATCGTATTCCCTTTATATTTCAATGTTAAAGACATATTCATTGCAAGGTCTTTATTGACAACCCAATGCGGTGTAGATGATCCGGCCACTACAAGATTTTCATATATGCCTAGTTCTGCTCCTGCCCCAAAATTCAGGTAATCGCCTTTCCATGCCCAAAGAACATAGTCTTTGCCCGAATAACTAAATTCAAATTTCTTCCTATTCATACTTGTTCCTAAATTGAAGACCCAATCATAAGCATCGTTGTATCCGGCATGTTGCTGTAGACAATCTTGTTTCGCATGGTACGTCTTTGTCGTACTATTTCTTTTAAATCCTGCCTTATCAAATACGGAGGAAAGCCATCCTTTTTGTGTAGCCAAACATAGTAGTTTATATTTTAATGAGGATTTGCCCAATCTGCATACTACCTTAGCCCATTTAGGCTGGTTATCTCCGCTCCCGCCCGAATCCGTGATAATCGTCTCCATGTATTGTGCATACATATAACTGGATTTTGTAAACAGTCTATATGTGCTGCCAACTTCGTATACATCCCCTATTTGATTTTGGTACTGACTCCAAACCACAAATTCCAATTTCGTACCGGGGTGATTTATCGGGCTAAGTTTCTGTCCTGCTTTTCTAGCATCCGTCTGATAAACCGAATAACCACTTGCTTTATCTTTTTTCGTATAATAAAACACAGAAATACTATCTTGTTTCCAGACCGCATAGAAATTTTTATCCTCCGGATCATCGAGTTTATAAGTAGCACCTTTACTGAATTTCACACTATTAAGGTAATTATCGTAAGTAGTTCCCCCCGCATCAATATAATAGTATTCCAACCCCTTATTCATACTTTCCGGTGAGGAAGTCCTCCAACCATGAAAAGAGGAACCTGCTCTGGTAAATGGATTACTTAATTTAACGGAACCCCAATATTTACATTTCTTTTCTTGCATAGTGCTATACGCTGATGTTGTATAAGAACTCGTAGTTCTCTTACCATAGTTACCATATAAATGAATGCTATACGTCTTTGCCTCATATGCAGGATAAAGAACGATATCCTCCTTTACCGTAAACGCTTTAATGGCGTTGCTTTTATTTTTCTTGACATTCCATCCATTAAAACTATATTTCCCGCCAATATCATTCAGTTTGCACTGACTCGGGTTAAACTTGCCCGGATATCGGATACTGACCGTATTGGAATAGTTTGGCGTTACCGTTTTATTGTCAGACAGGGTGTATGTGCCAAAGGATATGGTATACAAGTGTCCTTGCCACCCTGCGTAAACGGTTCTCTTGCTCGTCACCTCGAAACTTGATATCTTCTTACCTGCACTATCATTCCATCCGGTAAAATCATAATGTTTGCGTTTCGGCACAGATGTGTTTTGGTTAAATATGTGGCCGTAATTATAGGCCTTTGTTACTTTCCTGCCATCGTATGCATAATTGAGCGTTATTTTAATCTTTTTTCGTTCATGACCCGCATAGTAGGTAATTGGTTTATTTACCGCATTTTTCGGATTGAAATAATTCCAAACACGGCTCGTTACTTTTTTGCCATTTACTGTTTTGGTTACCCTTTTTTGGACTTTTTCTCCGTTCGGATTTTTCGGATTTTTGGGAACCATTTTTGCGACCCGGTATCCGTTAAAGTCGTAACCCTTATAGTTTTTGCTGTTTGGTATAAATGTCGGTTTTTTCCCGCAAAGCACATGAATCGTATCAATAACCACATTCCCTTTTGCTTTGTTCCGGGCATCCGTCAGCTTGTAATCCAAAGATATCCCCTTAAAGGTCAGCTTATAGGTTGCATACAGGTTCGTATTTGACTTAATATCCGTTGTTTCTTTTATGATATCATAAGCTGTGTAAGCCTTTTTCACCGTTTTATTATTCTTCTTCGTTTCTACTGTCCGTTTACCCTTTAGGCTCCAGTTATAATTTGATATCTTTAAGCTTGCCCTATCTTTTAGCGTGCTAAATTTGGCATTTACAGGGACATACGATGTTTTCGCAATGCTGCCATTGTAGTAAAATTTAACGGCATAGCAAGCAACCACATCCATACTGCGACCAATTTTTGCCGTACTTTCTAACTTGGTATATACCGTTGTTTTACCGGATTGCGTTTTTTTCTCACACCAAGTAAAGGAATTGACATTGCTGATCGTGGGTTTTGTGAATTTGCTAAATGCTGTGTTTTTGTCTTTCGTTAGGGCACTTCCTTTTTGACTGCCGTTATAATAGAATTTCACGGTAACGGGTGCTTTTGTTGCCAACGGCGTAGGCGAGGCCGAATTTATGCTTGGAACGGACTCCACACTTTCCGGCGGAATGGCAGCTATTTTGTTTCCTTCCCATTCCGGCGTGTTTTCTTCTTCCACTTCTTCCGCAACGGCTACATCTGCTATAACCTCTCCCACAAGTTCTTCGGCCGGAATGGTCTTTGTCACGTACTGGGTATCCACACGCCATTTTGCGTATAAGATAATATCACAAACCGGCACAATGATCTCATCACGGTTATGGAACACCGTTTCGGTAGCCGGATCTAAAAACGCAAGCGGATCCTCCTCTTCTATTTCAAAGAACGGATCATCATAAAAGACAGTCTCACTGACCACCTGATCGGACACCGTATCATCCGCTATGCCATCGTCAAATACTTCGATATCCTCCGGCTTATATTTGATCGGCTCCGTTGACCAGCCATCAAACACATAGCCCGGATTATCAAAGGTATTCGGATTCAGCCTCGTCTTAGAGTCAACGACCGCTGACTGGATGACCATCGGGTCTTCTTCGACATTTTCATCGGTATTTGCATATAGCTTTATTTCAATCGTATTCGCTTTCCACTGCGCAAATAAAATCATATTGTCGTCTTCCGGCATGAAATCACTCGCATCGGGATATAAAACCGAAGAGCGGGGGGCGGACCACTTGCTCCACCCAAGGAATGTATACCCGCTTTTCTCATATTCACAAGAAGATAAGGTACTCCAAGAATCGTATGTGTACATCTCAGGGGGCATTTCTCCCATGGCTCCCGGCATGTTCGCATCATAAATGACAAGATAGTCATTGGGAATCCACTGAGCATAAAGGGTGAGGTTCTCGACTCCCACCGTAAACAGTGCTCTGTCTTCGTATTCTACATCCGCCGCACTGCCGTCTTCGAGTGTCGACCATCCGGCAAACGTATAACCCCGGCGGGTAAATTTGCACGCGGCAAAGGGAACGGTCTCATTGCACAAGGCATTTTGATAATAATCGGTACCGGAATCGTACCCATTGTTAAATGTAATCGTATATTCGTTCGGTTCCCACACCACATATAATCTTGTGTTGCCAACCCATGAGGTATAGGGGGCGTTATCGGCATACTCCATTTCCCGTTTTACGGGCCGGTTACTCATCATCGCATCTTCGGGATTTTCCCATCCTTCAAATCCGGATATGGTTGACCATCCGGCAAAGTGATAACCCGGCTTATAGAATGAATTGGAAAGTAATTCCTTTGTCTGTCCCGTAAGGATTTGGATGTAAAAGTCCTCTCCCTCCCCACCGCACGCATCAAAAATAACATAATTCGTCATCGGTTTCCACACGGCGTATAAGATTAGAGTCTCTTTCGTCAGAATCATTTCGCAGTGATCTAAATACATGACCGCCCCATTAGGCGTGGTTGACCATCCTGCAAAATAGTAGCCCTCTGCGTCATATTCATTCGGGTTGAGGGTAAATCGCTGCCGCAGCTCCACGGTCTGATTGGGCATACTGCCCTTATGCGGTGCGTTGGCATCAAAAATAAGCAAACCCGCATCGTCTTTCCACACGGCATATAATGTGATACTCTTTGTGCCCATGTGGTACCGGGCTTCGTCTTCATAGGCCACCGCCCCATGATCGGGTCTTGTGCTCCATCCGGCAAATACATACCCCTCTTTGCTGTATCGATTGGGCGTAAGGAACGCTGTTTCATCGGTTCGGATCTGCTGTGGAGACATTTCCCCGCTATCGGCAAAGTTACTGTGAAAGGTGATCGTATTGCAATTACTTGTCCACACCGCATATAAGACAACCGAAGATTTCTTCATTTTGAACTTACTCTGATCGGCATATTTGACCTCATCGGAACCATCCGTCACCGACCAGCCCGCAAAGGTATAGCCCGCACGGGTAAAGGTGCATTTGAGCAAGTTCTTGGTTTCCTCATATTTGATTGCCTGTATGTATGGTTCTCCTGACCCGCCGTTTGGCTCAAAGAGAATTTGCTCGTCGTTTGCTTCCCATACGGCAAATAGTTTGATATCTTCACTATACGTATACTTCCATTTTTGTGTATCGGTATACCCGACTCCACCTGCGGGGTCTGTGGCCCATCCCGTAAACGTATACCCTTTCCGCTTATAGGTGTTCTCGGGCAGCGTGACTTTCTTATCGAATGTAACGGTCTGATCGGACATCCCGCCCTTGCCGCCGTTTGCATCCAATACGATTTTGTACTTTTTGGGGGTATAAATGGCATATAACCGGGTCGTGGAATCGGCGGGAACAACAAAGCACGCACCGGCATTGTATGCGGTACCCCCGTCCGGCTGGGTTCCCCAATGCGAAAAGGCATATCCCTTTTTGGTAAATTTGCATGGGGGAAGGGTGATGTTTGCATCGGTTTTTCCATTTATTGTCTCTATTATACCCGTTCCATTATTGGAATGCAAGACAATCGAATTCGTGTTGGCCGACCAGACCGCATACAGGTTCCAATCCGAAGCCGGCATTGTAATCGATGCGGCATTCTCATACTCTGCTTTCGTTTTATTGGGAGAGAACGACCAACCAATAAATGTATAACCGGCTTTGGTAAACTTATTTTTACTAAGGTTTATGGTTTCATCGGATTTTGCTTGCTGTGTATAACGGTTGGCTCCATTGACAAATGTGATCGAATTGGTGTTTGCCTGCCATTTTGCAACTAACGTGATATCGGAAGTTCCCGCCTTATATGGGGAACCGGCCGGAACCAAAACCGTTCCTTGCGGTGTGCCCGCCCATCCGACAAAGGTATAGCCTTGTCGTGTAAACCGATTCGGAACCGTCAAGGTTTCCTCGGATTTGGCCCTTATGGTATACGTCCCCTGTGAGGCTCCGTTTGGCATTAGGGTGATTTTGTTTTCCTTTGCATTCCATACCGCCGTCAGTGTGGCTCCGGTTGTCGTCATGGTATACGTTCTTCCGGGAAGCATAACGTTTTTCCCGTCATTCCAACCGGCAAAGGTATACCCCACACGCACAAACGAGCATTCGGGCAAAACGGCTGTCCCGTCAAAATACACAGGCATCTTTGCCACAGCACCGGAGCCGTTCCCCGCCGCAAACGTGAGGTCGTAACACAAGGGGTTCCACACCGCATAAAATGTCACGTCATTTGCTCCCATTGTATAACATGCATTTTGAGCAAGCAAAGGAGCGGTTTCCTTTTCACGCCATCCGGCAAATTCATATCCTGTTTTGCCAAACGGGTTCATCAAAAGCCTTTTTTTCTCGTCGGTCTTTATGATCTGGGTACGGCTTTCGCCTGTTCCTCCGCCGTTATGATAGGTAACGGTATTCTCATTCGCCGTATACGCTGCGGTAATCTGGCTATCCGCGGTGATGCTGTCGTAAGCCGCATCCCATCCGGCAAACGTATAGCCCGAGCGGGTCGGCTGCGGCGGCAGTTCAGCCGCTGTGTTATATTTCACACGTTGGGTTGCTTTTAGCAGTTCCCCATTGTAATCAAAAAATTCTACATCATAGTAATGGATGTTCCACACCGCATAAAGGGTACCATCCCTGTCCCCCATTGGATAGGATGCACCGTCTGCATAATCAAATTTCGGGTTTTCATAAGTTGAAACAGGCGAATCCGACCATCCCACAAAGGTATGCCCCTGTTTGCGATAGATATTTTTATATAGGTTCGATGTCAGATTTGGTACGATAGGCTGCGGTTGCATTTCGCCTGTGCCGCCGTTTGCATCAAACGTCACATGATAGACAGGAGAATCCGTCCAAACTGCCGTGTAGGTTTGATTTTTACGCACCATCAAATCCAACGGCGTATCCCAACCTGCAAACGAATAGCCGTCCGTTGCTTCCGCTAACGGCGTGACCAGAAGATCGTCACAGTAAAAATCATAGGTAACGGAATTCGTACCGCCATTGAGTGTGCCGTTATCACCGGGCAGAAAGGTCACGCTGTAAACTCTCGGTTTCCATACGGCAAACAGCACGGTATCCGCGTCATTTATGCTATATAACTCCCTATCTGTAAAATCGAACCATGGATTCGTTTGGCGTTCGGTTATCTGCGTGGTCGTCCAACCAACAAAATCATAGCCTTCCTTGACAAATGTGTTTTTTGATAACGAAGCAGGGGTATCGTAGGTAACGGACTGCCGCTGCATCGTTCCCGACGTCGCACCATTGCCCCGAAACGTCAGATGATAGGTATTGGCACGCCACATCGCATACAAAACAACATGGTCCTCCTGTATACTGCACAGTTCACCATCCTCATAATTCATTTGGCGGCTGTCTTCTTGATTCATGCGTTCCTGCGTCGTTGACCAGCCAATAAACGTATACCCCTTTCTGGTAAATGCATTCTCATGAAGGGGAATGGAAGCACCGGTCTTCATCATCTGCGGAGCCATAAACCCTTCCCCGCCCCCTGCATTAAACGTGATCATATGATCGCTGGCACTCCACATCGCCGTTAAGGTCGTACCGCCACTTTGCATCGTATACGCACCTTGGTCGGAATATTCCGTTCGGTCAAATGCATCACGCCATCCAATAAAGGTATAACCTGTCTTTGTAAATTGATTTGCATAAAGCCGGCCGGTATCCGCAAAGGCGATGGTCTGATTCGGCATCGTTCCCGCCGTTGCACCGTTTCCATCAAATGTAATGTTATATTCCGTTTTCTTCCATACGGCATATAAATCATATTGACTCTTGAAACCCATAATATAGTTGTCACAATCGGTAAATAAAACAGCACCGTTCGGATTGGCTGCCCAACCGATAAACGTATAACCGAACCGTACAAAGGAATTGGCTTTCAGCGTGGCAATCTGCGATGTGTTCAAAGATTGTGTCTCCATATGGTTCATTCCGTCATTCGAATGGAACGCAATGCTATTTGTATTTTCCTTCCATACGGCTCCGAGAACCGCACCTTCCGATCGCATAACATATATATCACCGACCCGATAGACAGCGGTATCCCCGAGCTCCATCCATCCCCAAAAGGTATAGCCGGGTCTTTCATAACGACATTCGGGCAGCGTTGTGAAACCATCAAACGCAACCGCAATTGACGGCATATATCCGGTTACACCGGGAGCGTTTCCGTCAAAAAGCAGGGAGTAATCATTGGCCTGCCACACAGCATACAGATGATAATTCGCATCCGTTCCCATCGTATATGGCAAATCAAGAGAAATCAAATCCCCGACACCATTTATCTTCCAGCCGGTTTGCCGGTATCCGGTTTTGCGAAACCGGCTCGCCGTCAGCTCTCCCGATTCATCGGTCTCCATCCTTTGGATATAAATATCTCCGTCAGTATCCCCCGGATGAAACGTTATCGTATTTTGATTCGCTTTCCACTTTGCATACAAATCATTGGTGCTGTTTGTGCCCATGGTATACGGCGCACCATCGGCATAAGCAATCCCGGTATCCCCGGGATTCATGAGCCAACCCGCAAAGGTATAGCCCGCACGTGCAAACTGATTTTCGTTTAATGCAGTGGTCACGTCGGTTTTGATCAATTGGCTTGCCATCGTTCCGCTTCCGCCGTTCGCATGAAAAATCAGTTGATTGCGATTGGATTCCCATACGGCATATAAGGTATCCCCCTCTCTATTCATAGAAAAATGAGCCATATCGTTATAAACGACAACCCCCTCCGGACTTGTCGCCCAACCCGCAAACGAGTAGCCCGGACGAGAATACCCATTCGGCGAAAGGGCGGCACTCGTGTTAAACGTGATTGGCTGAGAGACCATCGTTCCGATGGCCGTATCGGCGTTCTTATCGAATCTCACATCATATACGTTTTCTCTCCACATGGCAAATAACGTATAATGGGAATCAACACCCATTGTGTATTCTTCACCGTCAAAATAAGAGCTCCCGCTTCCGTCAGCCGCCGTATTCCATCCGATAAAAAGATGACCGGTCTTTGTGAATGCATTGGCGGTTAAATTTGCTTTCGCATCCGTTGCGATTTGCTGTGGAGACATCGTGCCTCCGGTTGCTTCATTTCCATGGAATGTTACCGTGTTGCTGTTCGGCAGCCACACCGCATACAACGTATCGGAAGGGTTACTACCCATTGTGTATAATGCCATATTTTGGTAAACAACAGATCCGGTCGGACTTGTCGCCCAGCCTGCAAATTGATAGCCGTCACGCGTCATATTATAATTATCGATAATATTCGTTTGTTCATCCGTATAAAATTCCTGCGGTCCCAGCGTTCCCACGCCGCCATTCGGATCAAAATATAACTTATTTTTATTGGCATTCCAAGCCGCCTTGATTGTTCGATTGCTTGAAATGCTCGTCAACGACCCTTGCCAGCTATCAAACGCATACCCGACCCTTGTCGCAATCGGTGCCGCCGCGGATTCCCCATGCGTTACGATTTGTGTCAACGCTCCCCCGCCGGTCTGCGTTCCGCCCGCCAAATCAAACGTAACCGTATACGTTTTCAATTGCCATTTCGCATAAAGCGTCATATTGGCCGTTACCTGATCCGTCGAAAAATTCCATACATTCCCACAATCTGCCTCTTTATACCAGCCTGCCAATTCATAGCCATCCGTTCGGGTCGGTGCTGCCGGTGCAGTGATGGTACTGTTATAATTGCCATAAACCGACGGCACAACACTTCCGCCCTGCGAATGATAATGCACAATATAGGCGGCTTCGCAAGCACCAATGGTCGCCGCACCCGCTTTGCGGTTTGCCCCGCGTTGGTCGGTAGAGGGAGCCCCATAGGTTCCTCCGGTTGGCATACACATCATGTTTTTGCCATCGCCGATAAGCGCTGTGGGATTTACTACCGCTATCGTATTGGTCAATCCCCCATTATTCTTCACATGATACTTGCCATTGCTATAATCAAGAATCGTCCGCATCGCTGCTTCCGAAACCATATCATTGACTTCGGCCGGATCGATGTTATAGGCACTTGCGATGATATTATGTCTGCAAACAGACAATCCTTCCTGCGCATATAACTCATAAGACGCCGCTTTATTTCCGATTATGATGTTTCCGACGATGGACGGCTCACGATTCCCTGCATAAATACCTCCTCCTGCTGCGGCTGCCTCGTTATCCAAAATGGTACAGTTTTTTGCCGAGAGCTGATAGAGTGCACCACCATTGCGGCCGGCGCTATTTTTTATGAACGTACTATTCTCCACAATCCCGTTAAACATAGCACCACCGTCCAGCGACGCACGATTTCCCTCAAAATAGGACCGATAGGCATTCACACACCAAGCAGCACCTCCATACGATGCCGTATTCTCTAAAAATATGCTGTCATACACTTTAGGAGAGACACCTGCACTTCGAAACAGGCCCCCGCCGGCATCCGAAGCACTATTATTCCTTATTACACAACTATTTATCGTAACATCACTATTATTGATAAAAATGCCGCCGCCCTGGCATCGAACAATCCCATTCACCGAGCCGCTGCCATCGGCCTTCCCATTTACGATATTAATTCCGTCAAGCAACGTCACCGCATTCCCGTCTACCGCTAACACATGGTATCCGCCATTCCCATCAAATATCGTTTTATTAGCGGCCACATTCCGATTTCCTGTATCATCGTATCCGCCGTATATGGAAACACTCTTATTTATATAAAAGGTTTTTTCCCGCACATCCGAGGGGGAAGAAGAACCCCTGACGTCAACTTGCGGATCATAAGTACCTTCGGCAAGAAAAAACGACTCCCCGCCCGTTCTATTATGTAATACACTTGCAAAATTGGCAGCCGGATAAGCATTTGCCCAATTGGTACCATTTTGGCGGCCCGCACCATTTTGGGTAAAATAATATTCAGTAACAGCCGCCTCCGCCTGCGGAATATAAAAAGGGATGGAATTTAATATGATAATCAGAATCATTACGATGGAAACAACAGATTGGAATCCTTTTTTAGTCTTTCTCATTCATTCGTCCTCGCTTGTAAGTTATGTAAATAATAACGCTGGTTATTATTTCTATTTTATAAAAATAATGGAAGACTGTCAATAAAATCTTTCCTTTATAACAAAAAAACAAAGATCGACTCTTCAGAAGACAAAAGATATCCATGTAATGTTATGAGTTGTGAACAAATGAACATATAGAAAGTCAGAGGAAGATTGCTGACGAAAAAGTGGGTTGACATACATAAGTTTGGGCGATTCCATAAGCAGATCATTTGGAACCGCCGGCACTTAGCGAGACCACTGGTCTTTTCAGTGGTCTTGCTTATGTGCCGTTGCGTGTGACAATTAAGCGCGAGCGGGTCTGCGTTGGAATCGAACAACCTTATGCATGTCAGCAAAAAATCGTAGCCAGCAATCTTCATCGTCCGGCAGAAATAACTACTTATTTGACATTGTCTTGCCATATTTTTGAATTATTATAGTTTAAAATAACAAAGCAACCGGCAAATAAAAAAGCAAATAGGAAAAGGAGTGGTAAATATGCTGATTCAAAACAAAAATAGAAAGAAATTATTATCTATCTTTCTATGCTGCGTTCTTATGACTCTTACATCGGGAACAGCACAGGCTGCAGATTCTTCCGCAGCAAAAGGTTCGGTATGCATTAAGAAAGGAAAGACATTATACTATAAAAAGGGAAAGAGCAAAAGTAAAGATGGGATTACTCTTGTTTCCCGCAAAGCAAATGCGAAAGCATCTTCTGAAAAGAAATTGACAAAACTAAACGGCGATAACTATGTGAATGATACCGATGACATTTATCTGAAAAACAACAACATTTATTATGGCAACCAAAAAGGAATCTATCGTATCGGCACAAACGGCAAACATAAAAAACCGCTCTATAAGGGCAAAACAAAAATCATTGGTATTTCAGGGAATTATATTTATTTCTCGAGAATAAAAGCGAATCGCTTAGAATATGATATCATTCGCATGACAATGAGCGGAAAGAAACAGACGACGATTGCTGCAGGACATATTACGGATGCAACTTTGGTAAATAACCGTATTTATTATATAAAAGGAAAAACGTTTCATTACGTTACACTAAACGGAAAGACCGACAAAACTCTTTTAAGTAATCGGTTATATTTGTATAAAGCCCTTTTTGCTAATGGAACAGACATCTATTTATCTATTGATATTTTTGACCATGTTAGTGAAAGCGGAGGATGGTATGGTCCGGTAACTCATAAAATTTGCCGTTTTGATCAAAATGACACTATGACGGATTTAATCGTTACAGAACCAGGGGAATCTTGCAAAAATGAAATATCTTTAAAAGCAGTAAGTGATGGTATGGTGTATTATTCAATATTTTCAGAAACAGAAGGCGGACATTATGACTTATATAAAATTCCGACAACCGGAGGTAATAGTACACATATCCTTTCTACACTTTCATACGACGGAATGGTTGGCAGCATTGTTGTAAAAGGGAAATGGATCGTAGCCGCCATTGATCGTGATACAAATCCGGCTGTCATCTATTATTTTACTACGGATGGTAAAAAAGTAACAAAAACAAATATCAAATCTGCTTCTTATAACATCAAAACGGCATTTGACATTATTGGAAACACGATATATTACAATTCTGGTAAAAAACTTGAAACTATAAAATTGAACTAATGTAATAAATCCTTTCTGTTTATTTTAAATTTAGACGATTGCGAAACACTAAGGTGATTGTGGAATACTGAGGCGGTTGTGAAACTTGCGTGATAGGAGCGAGACTGGCGAAGCTGTTGCGAGCGGATATTATGCAAGTTTCACAAGTGCCGTAGATTTCCAATAGGGTTT
>Ga0082212_10008185_pt1 | contig 13696 bp, 10 predicted proteins | sample TergutNt197P3_FD_71548 | JGI IMG/M metagenome (GOLD analysis project Ga0082212, IMG submission 71548) | Neocapritermes taracua P3 segment gut microbial communities from Petit-Saut dam, French Guiana - Nt197 P3 | ecosystem: Host-associated > Arthropoda: Insects > Digestive system > Gut ... | reverse complement strand
TCAAGGAGCCCTTATGGGGCTGGAGGTCTGCCTGTAGCCTACCCAAAAGAGGAAAAATAGCAAAAAAGCAGAAATAATGCCCTTTCTGGGGGATTTTTGGGATAAATATTTTTTTAAATTGCGTAAATCAGCCGCACATTAGTTCATCAGTAAAGAGTTTTCCTGCGCTACGCCGTGCCGCATTATCGTAAAAACGCGGCTCAGCGCCGCGCCATTATTTGGCGGGGGCAAAAAGAATTTTTCTTCTTTTCCTACTATATATATATTATACAATATTCGGTTTGCGCAAATGTCATGTAACTCCATGTATACGCAATTAATATCGTATAACATCCATATTTGACATTGTATGCGCAATAAAGCTGTGCACGCAATAACTCCTCCATGCTTCATGTACATAATAGCGAGTAAACGGAAATAGAAGATCTCACACGGAGACACGGAGGCACAGAGCTTTATTATTGATTAACTCCGTGTCCTTTGTGCCTCTGTGCCTCTGTGTGAAATTCTTCCTTTGCGGCCTGAATGGGCGTTCATCAAGAATGGAAAAATTGATGCGTTCAGCCCGACTCTATGATACAATACAGTATGACCCTGCCTTTCCACCCCCTTATTAACACCTGGTTTACAGAAACCTACAATAAACCAACCGCCGTGCAGGAAGAAGCCTGGCCGCTTATTGTAAAAGGTATACGCGGCCGTGATTGACACTGTTTTTACCTAGTAGTCTGTAACAGCTAAAACTTTTCAAAAAATTCTCACGCAAAGGCGCAAAGGACGCAGTGAGTTGTGGGAGTGTTCCGGGGGAGCGCTTCAGAACCAATTGTAGTTCCACTCCTGATAAAATGAATAGTTTTTCCCTGTAGCCGTGCGAATTTTTAAATCGACTGGCCCGCCTAGAAAGTACTGTACTACATGCCCGTCTCTTGACTTATATTCCATGTATCCTGCATTCAAAAAAAATTTGGCACACCCAATTGGACTGTTATTGTTTTTCCGGCTAACTGCTCATTGTTCACTTCCTGCCTCATGCCAGAATGATACATTGTGAGTTTTTTTAACGTTGCTTTTTTTTTGATTAAAGTTAAAAATTACCGTATGTATATAAAAGGCGCATGGATTTGTGATGAAGAAGGCCGTTCCCTGATTCTCCGGGGCTGTAATCTTGGCGGAAGTACCAAAGTTCCTGTTGTTGAAGATCTTTCTGCCGGTACGGTATCTTTTGTTGGAAAACCTTTTTCGCCGGAAGATGCGGACGAACGTTTTGCGGAACTAAAGCGCTGGGGTTTCTATTTTAATCGTCTTATTGTCCCCTGGGAGGCGCTTGAACACGAAGGGCCCGGAAAATATGACGAAGCGTATCTTGCGTATCTTCGTAAACTGCTTCTGGCGGCAGAAAAGCACGGCATTTATATGTGGATTGATCCGCATCAGGATGTATGGAGCCGCACAGCCGGGGGAGACGGCGCTCCGGCCTGGACTTTGGAAGCGCTGGGAATAGACACAGGCCTGTTGGAGGCTGCAGGGGCAGTATTGTCTAAAGAGATTACCGGTATTACCACACCCGATCGCCGTCCCCTGATGACCTGGCCTGCCGGAAACAACCGCTATGCCGCGGCAACAATGTTTACCCTGTTTTTTGCCGGCAATGCGTTTGCTCCGTCTGTACAACCGGCTTCTGCCATTGCCGGCGGCGATGCTACAATGCCAATTCAGAACTGGCTACAAACCCGGTTTATCGAAGCGTATGCCCACGCAAAACGGCGGTTAAAAAACTGTGCTTCGATTGCAGGCTGGGGAACGATGAATGAACCTCACCCTGGATTTATCGGTTATTCAAACCTGAACAATCTGGAAAACAACATGGTTGCGGTGGGCCCTATGCCCAGTCCTTTTGCAGCGATGGCTGCAGCTTCGGGGCATAAAATGGAAATCCCAGTATATTCAACGGGGGTTTTTGGGGTAAGAAAAAAAGGCAACTATCCGCTTAACCCAAATGGTGTTTCCGTTTTTAAAAAAGGTTACACCTGTCCGTGGAAGCTCTCCGGTGTTTGGGGTGATGGGGAGCATGGCCCAACACTTCTTAAACCGGATCATTTTTCCGGATACATGGGAAAACAGCCGAGCTTTTCAGACGATTTTCTTGTTCCCTTTATGGACAAATTCAGACAGCGCCTTGCCGAAACCGATGAAAAATCACTGTTCTTTATTGAAGGTGTTCCAAAAGGCATTGGTATAAAAGAAGATATTGCGGCGAAAGAAAGAATCAAACAGCAAAACACTGCATCGCCGCGGACTGTTAATGGGTTTCATTGGTACGACGGCCCGACAATGTTTTTAAAACAATTCCGGTCATGGCTTAACGTAAATGCCAAAAACGGAAAAATCGTCCTGGGAAAAAAAGCCGTTGCTGCTCTCTTCCGTGAACAAATCGCCGATCAAGTTTTGCCTGGTATGCCAAACCTTGTCGGTGAATTCGGACTTCCTTTCGACATGTATAAAGGCAAGGCTTTTACAAACGGAAATTATTCCGCGCATGAAGAAGCGCTTACCATGTACTACGATGCAATGGATCAATTGCTTTTGGGCGCTTGTATCTGGGATTATTCTGCGGATAATACAAACAGTTGCGGAGATTTATGGAACAACGAGGATTTTTCCATTGTAACAACAGGAGACGGAAAAGGCCCGCCGCGTCCAAGAGCAACGGCTGGCTGGCTACGGCCCTATCCCCTTGCCACCGCCGGAGAGCCGCTGTCATTTAAATGGGACACGAAAAAGAAAACGCTGTTCTACCAGTATCGCTCCGATCCCGGACTGGAAGTTCCTACAATGATTTTTATTCCTGACGGTATTTGGGGCAACCCAAAAATTTACGCAGCGCCGGCAGTGCAAACCGGTACTGAGGATTCAAAGAAAATACAAGCTGAATATAATCCGGAAGCACACTTCATCTTCGTGCATCATAATGGGCTTGAAGGCGAAATAGAAGTAAGAATAAAGTGACGGTTTTTATAGAATAAGACATTCCTCTCTATCGCCATGAGCCCCTACCACTTCCTGGGTAACAGGGTTCACCATCAGATCCATGCCTTCCATGGGGATAGCTCCAAAAAGGATCACTTTGGCATCTGAAATAACCAATGCCGAACAAGTTGTCTGGCGGTTTTTCCAGCGTACTACAACCGGTTCTGTTTCTTTGCATTTTACCCGCTGGCCGTTTGCAAGCAGAGCGCTTTTTTCGCCCCATATACCGAGTCCCAGTTTTTGGCGTATTTCTTCGTTGATAACCATATACATTGCTCCGGTGTCAGCCATCGCCTTTATGGTAACCGAGCGGACGTCTTGTACTTTTAGAAGCCCTTCAGTAATTTTGATTTGATCTCCTGCGTTGAGCAGGGTGATCTCTGTATATACTGTTCCCATAGCGTACTCTCCTTTTATTATAGCAGGGTTTGACAATGTACTACAGTGGTTTGTTAGACAGAGCGCTTGTATTGGATTTCACTTTTCCGGTTTTTTCTTTACAATTACCCGTTTTCTGTCTCTTGAACGCTCCGGAGAGGAACTTCTCCCGCCTGCCCGCGAGTGGTCAGACTTTGAGGAGTATGGCGAAGGGGAACTTCTTCCGCCTGTTCGCGAGTGGTCGGACTTGGAGGAGTATGGCGAAGGGGAACTTCTCCCGCCTGCCCGTGAGCGGCCGGATTCGGCGGAGTATGGCGTAGAAGAACCGCGGCCCCGCCGATTGCCGTCGGGGGATTCCGGCCTGTAACCTGTGCGTGGTTTGTCGGTTTGCCTGTTTCTTTCGCGGGGGTTTTCCTCACGATTTTCCGATCGTTTCCTTCCGCCTTGTTTTTGTTCCCGAATGATCTTTTCCAGGTTCTTAAGGGTTTTGTCAAATTCACCAAGAAAGGCGGGAAGATCCTCTGCAAAGACAATAACCGATTGCCGTTCAAAACCGCCGGTTTCTTTATTTTTACTTTCCACAATGTTAAGATACAGATTTCCCATGCGATTTTCTTTTATATTAAGAAAATAGGTTCTATTGGGAAGAATCAGTCTTGTGGAAAAAATTTCGCCTCGTACACCCATGTTTATTCCTTATACTATATTACCATTATCTGCTGCCGTTGTCATAGCCCGCTGCCATGCAATAAGTTCCCGTTCCAGTTCCGGGTTTTCGGCATCTGCCATTATGCGGAATACCGGTTCGGTTTTTGATCCCCGCATCCATATAAAAGCGATGTCATCTGCTTTGTTTTTAAAAACAATCTTAAGCCCTCCGCTTTGAGCATCGCCGAAATCCGTCAGATTTCGTATTTCTTCCGTACCGATGCAGGCACGCGCTTCCCAGCCGGTAATGCTGTATTGTACCATAAGTTTGTCTTTTTTTTCTTTCCATTCTTTTTCAAAAATTTTCTGATATTGGCTTTTTAACTGCGCATGATCTCTTGTCGTTACCTGGAGTTTTGCTTCGGGTGCGGAAACACTTGTGGTCTGAAAGGGAGGGAGCGAAGCAATAATATCGGCAAGGGAAAAATCATCCGATGCCCTGTTGTCGGTTTGGACTGTCCCTTCGGAGTTTCGGTCAGTTTTTTTCATATTTTTCCATATTTCAAAAAGGCCTGCATTGCGTACTCCGCCCCGGCGAATCGTGAGGAGTTTTACCAATGCAAAAACCGTAGCAAGCGGATCCCGTACCGAAGAAGGGTGGGTAATATTACCGCCGTTTGAACCTTCACCCATAATACGCACCAGATATCCCTTGTTGCGGAGGTTTCTGGCAAGGTTTACTACATTGGCTTCTCCCACTTCCGCGCGAAACACTTCTACCCCAAAGGCTTTTGCTATACGGTCTATGCGCATGGAAGTAGGGCCGTTTACCGCAACCGCTGCTTTTGTAATACATTTTCCGTTGTTATCGTACTCCAGTTCTCCGGTCCATACCAAATGGGCCAATTCTGCCATGCATGCCAGGGCAAATACTTCCTGTGCTTCCAGGCTCCGTCCCTTTTTATCACTCTTGTCCCAGATTACAAGGTTACCGCGGTCACCGTCACAGTCCGGCATATAACCCAAAAGCACTGAAGTGTCTTTTGCGTTAAGTTCTTCCAGAAAACGGCGGCAGCTTTCCAGAGAATCCCCTTCGGGGATAATTGCATGGGCAATTTCTCCCGGATTTGCATTTATCTTGTGAAAGCCGAGACCCAATGATCCAAAAAATTCTTCATCTATACTGACTGTTCGTGCGGAGCCGTTAAAATCTGCGGCAATTCCCAGGGGAAAGGTTTTTAAGCCTTCGATCATTGCCTGATTAAGGGCGCACTTTTGCGGACTTTCGCCGTATATCACTTTTTCGCTGAAAGAACGATAGGCAGCGAGCGCTTTTTGTTTTATCTGATTTGATTCGGCATAAACCTGTCGGACTTTGTCTTCATCGGCTTTTTCCGGCAGTTCAGAGATTCTGCCTGCCGAATCATCGCTTGCCATAAAGCTTTTAAAAGATTCGATTAGTTTATTTGCTTCAAGCCCTTCCAGCACTCCGCCGTCGAAAAGGCCGAATTTAAAACCGTTGTGTCCTATCGGGTTATGGCTTGCGGAAATATAGCAAAAGCCGTCGGCAGCGTTATCCTGTCCGGAACGAGCGTATGCCATAATTTCCGGAGCGGCGGTAATTCCCGCAAATTGAACACTGCAATCCGAAACAAGGAAAGACCGGATCATAATATCCGCTATTGTTTTTCCGGTAGGTCTGGTATCCGTTCCGAGTATTATTACCGGCGCTTTTGCTGATCCGCCGGCTGCCGGACTCTGCTCTGCTGCGGCGCGGGCAATAAGGTATTCCGAAAAAACTGCTGCCGCTGCCGCTGCGATTATTTTAAAGGGGCGGGCTATTTCTGTGCCGGGGTTTTCTTCGTCTCCATCGGCGCTGAAAATTCCGCGCCAGCCGGAAGGAGAAAGGATCATGCTGTCGATGGTTTTTTTTAATTCAGCTTCTGCAACGGTGTTCATTAGCTAAGCATAACGCATACTCCTGCTCAACGCCAATAAGGTGATGTTTCAATCAGTGATCGGCCGGCCTTCTGCCACTTCTTTATTCAGGCATTCTGTAGTATACTAATCATACAGGAAATGCAGACTTGAGTATTACTAAAAGAATTTATCTTGATTACAATGCAACTGCTCCTCTCCGAAAAGAAGTTCGGGAAGCTATAGCGGACGACCTTTCGGTTTTCGGCAATGCATCAAGTATGCATGGATCGGGAAGAGAAGCCAGAGCAAGAATTGAAGAAGCCCGCCAAAAGGTGGGGGAACTGCTGGGAGTTACGGCAAAAACCATAATTTTCAGTTCAGGCGGCTCGGAGTCCAATAATACTGTTTTTGGCACTATGCGCGCTCTGGCTTCGGACAAACACGGCACTCCGCTTGAATCGGGCCGGCGGGTTTTTATTACAAGTTTAATCGAACATCCCTGTGTGTTTAATTCAGCAAGGTATTTGGAATCTCTGGGTTACAAGGTGGTCTTTCTGCCTGTGGATGAAACCGGCAGACTCAGCATGGATCAATACAAAAAAGTCCTGAACGAAGAAACACTCCTTGTATCGGTGATGATGGCAAACAATGAAATCGGAACGGTTCAGGATATCAGCGAAATTGCTTCCTTGGCCAGAGCTGCCGGAGCTTTTGTTCATACCGATGCTGTTCAGGCGGCAGGGAAAATACCGGTGAATGCCGCGGAACTGGGTGTAGATTACCTTACCGTGTCGGCTCACAAAATCTACGGCCCTAAAGGGATAGGAGCGCTTTATATCAAAGAAAAAGCCCCTTTGGTTCCCCTGATTCACGGCGGCCACCAGGAAGACGGTATGAGGGCAGGGACATACAATAATTTTGGGATACTTGGTTTCGGCAAGGCAGCGGAACTGGCAAAACAGGGCCTTGAAGAATATGGAAAAAATACCGGACTGTTGAGGAAAAAACTTAAAGACGGTCTCCTTGAAAAAATTCCTGATATTAAAATAAACGGCCATAAGACTTATGTACTTCCCAATACTCTTAATGTATCTTTTCCCGGAGCGGAAGGAGAAGCCATTTTATTGTCTTTGGATTTGGAAGGTATTGAAGTTTCCACCGGGTCGGCCTGTGCATCAGGTAGCCTTGAGCCGTCTCATGTATTAATGGCAATCGGTGCGGAACCTGAACTGGCTCACGGTTCGATCCGTTTTTCTCTTGGGTTGGGCACGGACGAAACTGACATTGATAATGTTCTGGATAAACTTCCGCCCATCATAGCCCGGCTTCGTTCCATGAGTACGCTGGATCGTAAATAACGGATTTGGAGTATATTATGAATACAAATTGGCTTTATTCGGATACGGTAAAAGATCATTTCGTAAATCCCAGGAATGTGCTTATGGATGATGAAGATTTTCCCGCCGATGGACGCGGAGAAATCGGAAACATCAGGTGCGGGGATCAGATGTTAATGCTTCTTCAGATCAAAGACGATACTATCACCGCTGTGCGCTGGAAAACATACGGCTGCGCAAGCGCCATTGCTTCTACCAGTATGTTATCCGAAACGATCATGGGAATGAAGATCGAAGAGGCATACAAAATCAAACCCGAAGATCTTGTAAAAAAACTTGAAGGACTGCCGCAGAACAAGATTCACTGTTCGGTCCTGGGCGACAAAGCTCTGAAGGCAGCTATTGACGACTATCTGACAAAAACAGGCCGTGCCGGCGAATTAAAAGAAGAGGACGTTATTGTTTGCAATTGCCTTGGGATCACCGGCAAAGATCTGGAAGCAGCCTGGAAAAACGGCGCCCGCAACTGGGAACAACTCCAGCAGGCCACCAAAATCGGCACAATCTGCGGAAACTGCAAAACAAAAGCCCTGGAACTGCTTCATGAATTTGAGCATTTATACGGCTGAAAATCTCAACGTAACGAACTGAATGCATCAATTCTTCCATAATTGGTAAAAGATGGATTATCCATTTAGCACATTCCGAACCAGGTTACCCCACATTAAAGGGGAATCTGCCCCGAGCGGGGACGCCGGTCGTGGCTGCTGTTTACGCATGCTTTGGCATGGCTGCTATTGTTGCACGCCGAAAGTCCCCGTCAGGACAGACTTCCCCTCCTGTGGGGCAAGCATGTTCACGTAAATGCTTCATGGATAATCCAAATCAAACCAGTATGACAATAGAGGTCACAATGTGTTTAGTTCAGCATAATGGGGTTTTCATCCATCATAGAAACATTAAGTTGCCTCTGAGCCTGGCATACGATCTCTTACAGTATATTTTGTAAAGGGGTGGGCAAAGGCCCTGGAAAAACCATGTGGAATTCCCCGCCAAAACAGATCTGCGAATAAAAGAAGTATTGATCCATAAAGTGCCCTGTACCAAACCAACAATAAAAAAGATATGGAGGTTTGGTACAGGGAAGCTGTTTTGGCGGGCTCAACACGCGGTTTTTTCGGGGCCTTTGCCCACCCCTTTGCTTAATATATTGCAGATAGTTTGTCTGCCAGGCTCAGCGGCAAATTAGTCGATATAGGTAACTCTCGCTTCCTCGAAAAAGCCTTTTTGTTCAGGCGCTTCGTCGGGAGTGCCGACAGCAATAATATTAAAAATAATTTTCGGCTCTTTGACATTGAGGAGTTTGCGCAAAGAATCTACCCGCTCTTCTCTTGGATAGACGCCGCACCAGCAGGTGCCAAGTCCCATTGAAACGGCCTCCAAAAGAATATTCTGCGTGGCAGCAGCGCAATCCTGTGCAAAATAACCCGAAGGCATACCTTCCTGCGGGATCGCCACTACAATAATGGCGGCTGTTGCTGTTTTACACATTTTTGCAAACGGATGAATCTTTGCAAGTTCATCAAGAATTTCCCGTTTTGTAACGGCAATAAATTCCCACGGACGTGAATTGCAGGCGGAAGGAGCGAGCATCGCCGCTTCCAAAAGCAGGTTAAGCTGGTCTTTTGTTACGGGTATGTCTGATTTGTACTTTCTGATACTGCGCCGGTCTTTAATTGATGAATTCATTTTTTCCTCCGATAAGTTTTGAATGAAACGAACTGATTATTTCTTCATCGTCCAGTCGCGCGCCGTGGCCTCCAAGCTGAATGGCTGGTTTGTTCTTTCCGTGAAAATCACTTCCGCAGCTGACCAGCAGGTTATTTTGCCCGGCAATGTCAAGAAAATAGACTGCATCTTCTGCTGAATGGTAAGAAGAATACACTTCGATTCCGTCCAGACCTTCCGAAATGATGTCAGGCAACAGGTGGTAATTGCCGGACAGGTTCTGCCCGGGATGAGCCAAGACAGTAATTCCGTTTGTTTCGTGGATAAGTTTTATTGCGTCCGGTAAAGAAATATATTGTATTGGAACATAAGCCGGTTTTCCAGGAGCAAAGAAATCCCAGTAAATCCGTACATAGGGCATATCGGTCTTTTCTCCGCCCGGCAGGTATGGTTTCAGCACATCATAAGCCTCAGCATTTTCTATCGCCAAAGCATGTTCGCCGATTAGTTCTCCGCCGACAATATCTGCGTTCTCTGAGTTAAGAATTTCCTCAATATCAAGCGGAATACCGGTGGCCTTTTGGAACAGGCGGATTCTTTTTTCACCTGCATCTTTTTCCTGATCAAGAATATCTTCCTCTATTTTTAAAAACGCTTTATTTGTATGGTCAAAGCCATACCCGAGCAGGTGAAGATTTAATCCCTTGTAAATGCAGTCCAGTTCAACACCGGAAACAACTTCGATTCCTGTTTTTTCCAGGGCTTCGCTTACGCCCTCTACGGAGTTATGATCCGTTATAGAGATGAGTTTCATCCCGGTTGACGTACACATTTCCAGAATACGGCTAACCGGAATTTCACCGTCTCGGCTGAATCTTGAATGAATGTGTAAATCTACTTTCGACATAATCCCAAAACTCATTCAAGACTCTTTCGGGCCTTGAATGAGTGTTAAAGTTCATTTCAGCGTCTGCCCGTTAAGAAGCAGCGGCGTGCCATCGGTTTTTTGAGTAAGAACACGATCTCCCTGGAATATACATGAAGCGTAAGGATGAACCTCCGCGGCGGACTGGGCCTGTTTTACCAGGTTGGTGTCAAACCGGGCCAGGTAATTTTTTCCGTCTGTTATGATAATGGCATAGAGGTTGCTTCCGTTTGCCCAAAGTAAACTGTTTTGATCGATATCATCGTCGCCTTGTTTAAGCATTTCCAGCGAATCGTTGTTTACTTCTACAAGCCTGATTGCCGCATTTCCGCGGTTGATTCCGGCAATGGCAAAGATCCTGTTGCCCGAAAGAGTTACCGTTCTGGTATTGACCGATGTCATAGGTGATGTCTGAACAACGTTTCCGTTGTTTGAATCAACCCGCAAGAGGCGGCCCAGGGATGTGTTGTTCTGCAGTATCCCTGCTGCCAGGAGACCGTTTGCACGGGCTGCTCCCGGGGTTGCGCTGGCAATTGCTGCGCCTGCTGTGCTGTCCGAATCAAGCATTTCCTGCTGATCCTGGGCAATTTGCTGCCGTTCCTCCTGGGCTTCGGCGGTTTTTTGATCGGCCAGTTGCTGGGCTGCATCTGCGTCCTGGCGGCGCTGTTCCTGCTCCTCTTCCCGCTCCGCTATTTCCTGCTGGCGTTGTTCATTGGCCTTTTGTTCTTCGGCCAGTTCCTGTTCACGCTGCTGGGCTTCCTGCTGCTGCTGCTGAGCCTGCTGAGCCTGCTGCTGGGCCTGCTGCTGCTGCTGCTGAGCCTGTTCCTGCTGCCGCTGGGATTCTTCCGCCGTTATTTTACCGGCTGCTTCGTCCTGCCGGGCCTGCTGAGCCTGCTGCTGAGCCTGCTGCTGCTGCTGCTGGGCCTGCTGCTGCTGCTGCTGGGCCTGCTGCTGCTGCTGCTGAGTCTGCTGCTGCTGCTGTTCAATCCGCTGCTGGGTGCTGGTGGTTTCTTCCTTATCACGCTGTATGTTCTTTTCTTCTTCAGCTATTGCTTCCCGCTGCAGGGTAGCGCTTTGGTTTGCTTCTTCGGCTTCCCGCTCTTTCAGGTCGACCATACCCTGGCGGTCTTCGATGCCTCTGCCTTCTTCACTGCGCAGGGAGTCGATCACCGAAGGGTCGGTAAGGCCGGATGTGTCAATTGCACCCAGAGAACCCGGCACCCCTGTTCCAAGCGGTATAGTCATTAAGGTTTGGCCGGGCCATTCATCATAACGGATCGACAGGCCCGCTTTATCCTGGACAAGGTTTTCGGTAACAACGTTTTTGTACCGTGCTTTATAGAAGTCCCAGTCTCCCCGGAATACGGCATTGTAAATCGTAACATAACGGGCCAGAACCGAGGCATCTGCGGCGCTGTAATCATAAGCGCCCTGAAGATACCCCTGGATGATCAGTCTGAGGTTTCTGATGTGGTCTACACCGACATCCGGTCCCAGTCCGAATACATCGGCATCGAACTTATCTCCGTCTGTATCGCCCACACAGTGGATTACAAAGTACCGGTTTCCCGCTCCTGCCCTGGCGGCGCCGTTTCTGACAGCGCGGCCCAGTTCATACCCGATATTCCGTATCTGTTCTACCGTATCGATCCGTGAATGGGGCCCTTCATAATTAATAAAGTTTACCGTTGCCTGATTGGTTTCCAGTTCTTCCCGGTTAACATTTTGGGCATTAACCGTAAAAACAAGCGCCAGAAACAGAACGGCCATAAATATCATGCGAAAAGGATTTTTCATATTATGCTCCCTTTTTTTGGATATACTCTATTAAAATACACCATACGGGCAAAACCTGCAAGATGAATCTACGGTATCTATATTAATGCCGGAAAAGGTGAGGCACGTACCCTAAATCAGTACCAGAACAGCGCCGATAATCGAAATATATGCATGCCCTTACAGTCTTATACGGCGGATCCCTTGTATCACAAGCTTTTGAACCAGTTTTTAAGGGAACCTCTGCGTTTTCCCTGGCCATTAAACAGTCCGCAGCCTTTCCCGGCAGTGAAAAGATAGTTCTGCTGGCAAAAGATCAGGACTTTTCCGGTGTTTCGCTTTCTTTTTTGGAAGAAAACAACGTCAAAGTTATTAAAAACCCAGCATGGACGGTATCTGAACTACTTAAAAACATATCCGAAGCAAGTGCAGGCTTTGATTTTTCCTATTATGCCTGGGCAGATTCACCATTTCTGGATCCTTCATTGGCAGGAAAAATCGCAGAACGCCATACCCGTTATGCGGCAGAATATTCCTATGCAGACGGCTGGCCGGGGGGGTTAGGCCCCGAACTTATCAACAGTCAGGCGGCGGGAATCCTGTACAAAATTGCCGGAGATGACGGAATGGGGCCTGTTAAGCGTGACAGTCTCTTTTCGGTACTACAGAAAGATATCAATTCATTTGACATAGAAACTGAAATTTCAACGGAAGATTTACGATACCACAGGCTTTCTTTTACCGCCGATTCCAAACGGAATCTTTTGTTACTGGAACGATTTGCTGAAATTATTCCTGCAGACGGCGAGGCTGCGGTAACTGAACCGGGGTATGCAGACAACGTTGTCCGCATAATTCAGGAACATCCCGAATATCTGCGTACTTTACCTGCATTTTTCCCTATTCAGGTATCCGGCGCCTGTCCAAAACCCATCACCGGTGCGTGCAGTATTTGCCCTTATCCGCAATTCGGCGCCAAAAACGGAGATGTTTCGCAGCGAACTGATTTTTTTGAACTGCCGGATTTTCTTGATTTACTGGAAAAAATCGAAAACTTTGCCGGAGACGGTGTTATCGATCTTTCGTTATGGGGAGAAACCGCTCTTCATCCCAAACGGGAAGAAATTATCCGGGCGGTACTGGAAAGGCCGGCGCTTTCGTTAATTATCGAAACATCAGGCTATGGCTGGACTGGGATTGATTTGGCCGAAATTGCCAAAAAAGCAGCCGATCGGCAAAGCGGTATTCCTGCTTTATCCTGGATAGTCTCGCTTAACCCTGCTGATTTGCCGCAAAATATTCCGGACGGCGAAAACGAAGCGATCGCTTTTGTTAGAAAATTAGTTTCCTGCTTTCCCCGCGAAAAAGGAAAAGACGACCGGGTTTATGTCGAAGCCGTACGTACTACCGGAGAAGAAGACGCTATCGAACAATTCTACCGCAGTTGGAAAGCTTTCAGCGCCGACAATAACGGCCCTGCGGTTATCATTCAAAAGTACGACAGTTTTTGCGGTTTTCTTCCGCAAAAACAAGCAGTGGATCTTTCTCCGGTAGAAAGACGGTCCTGCTGGCACATCTTGCGGGATTTTCCCGTTCTGCTTGACGGAACAGTACCGCTGTGCCGCGAAGACCTGAGAAGTACACCTGCAATACTGGGTAATGTTTTTAAAGATGAGTTGGAAAGCATCTGGAAAAAAGGAGAAGGGGCGTATCTTTCTCATTGCAGGAAAGAATACGAAGGGCCTTGCAAGGTATGCGATGAGTATTACACCTTCAACTTTTAACAGTAAAAGCCCTTACACAGCCGGTTCCAAAGGACATCGCAGGAGCAATGAACGTTTTCCTTCGGGCTGGAAAGGAATGCTTCCTTCCTACACCGCAGTAGGAGGCAGCGAACGGGCGGCATCAACCGGCCTTTCGGCAGTACTCCTTAATCGCGAAGGCCGCTTTCCGCGGC
>Ga0082212_10008184_pt1 | contig 13696 bp, 12 predicted proteins | sample TergutNt197P3_FD_71548 | JGI IMG/M metagenome (GOLD analysis project Ga0082212, IMG submission 71548) | Neocapritermes taracua P3 segment gut microbial communities from Petit-Saut dam, French Guiana - Nt197 P3 | ecosystem: Host-associated > Arthropoda: Insects > Digestive system > Gut ... | reverse complement strand
ACCTAACATTAACCCACCATTTTTTTAAAGATGGGTGACAGGCGGGAATTTTGAATTTTGAATAATTTAAATTAGCTGTTAAGAATTTGTTATTTAACTTTGAGCTTTACTGATGGATGTGGGTGTGAAAGACGTGGCTCCGTGGTAAAGTTCTAGACTCATAACTGAAGGGTTGTCGGTTCGAATCCTACCACACGAGCCATTTCTTTTTAAAGGAAAAAAATAGGTAGTATCAAGGATGAGAAATAAAAACACAGTTTTACTATTTTACAAATACATATATATATAATGTAGAGTATTTATTATTATTATTATTACTGTGAAAATACAGAGTTAGACACATATAGTTGAGTATTTATCAGAACATACACCATTACATACATTTTATGGCGATTTAAAATACAGTTATATTAGTAAAATAACAATTGTACAACATTGGTTATTTATAATTAAGAATACATTTGTATTGAATAAAGTACAGAAAGATATTCATATTTTTGCATTATACGGGTGAGAGTAGAGGTAATAACTGAAACATTGTCCTCTTTTATTCACTCTGAAGCATAAACTACACTTGCTATTGTAAACACGCAGAAAGCACAACACATTCAAAATCCTCTGGGAATTCCTGAATTTTTGAAAGCGAATTCAGAGCCCATTATATGCAGGACAAAGACACAAGAAGGACTCCATCGAGCGTGTTCTTGCCATGGGGAATCTGTTGACTTCCAATGGCCTAAGGTAACTCCACAATGAAAACATGTCGTCTCGTCATCCTTTCCTGAAATAAGAGAAAAGAGTAATACATTAGTCTTAGGGCTTTAAAGAAATGCTTTTCTTATGTTCACAGACTTTTATGCTATAGTACTCACCAGTGAAAAAGAATCCAGCGTTGCTCAGAATTTCGGGCGTTTGTTTGGAACTATGGCGCCATATATTAAAAGTCTGAATTCTGCTGGCGCTGTTACAGAAACCTGGATATTGGGGAGGATCCCATTGACCTATGTCTTGTCGCTTCAGCGTATGTCCCAGGCTTTTCAGATTTATAACTGTAACAAACACATAGAAATTAAGCGGCGTCATAAAACTTAAACTTTAAACCAAAAGAAAATTTATATAAGCGAAAATACAATACTTACACTTTTCAGGGCCAGAGTGCGGCCTATGCTCCATCACAGTACCGGGCGTTACTTCAATAACGTCGAGACACATGACTTGAAAGTCGGCTGTCAACTGGTGAAATATTTTGTGATGCTGTGTTCTTAAGTAATGCTCCCCCACTATTATACCAGAAAAGACAAGTTTATTCTTGTCTGCGCGATAGACATCTTACCGCTTTACTTTGTAAAAATCTTTTAAGAAGCCAAAAATCGAGTTCAGGTGTATGACTACAATGGTTTACTGAGTATCACAATACATTCCCTAACCGCCTGTGGTAGAAATAAGCGAAATCTTTTGGTTTTTCATTCACCTGGGGTAGAAATAAGCGACATCTTTTGTACCCAGTATAACAATACATTTTCTCTTACTCCCACGCCGACCCGACAAGTTCATTCGTGTCCACTCAGAAACTCTCGTATTCCACAGCTTAGAAGTGTATTAACACAATGCCGAATTTCATGTATAGAAAATTAAAAGGGGGACGGTGATGTAAACTTACAAACGCAGCTTACAATGGGTTTTAAACCATGAGTATACCTCCCGGTCACCTGTGGTAAGAAATAAGTGCAATCTTTGGTTTTTCAGTATAACAATACATTTTCTCATACCCCCGCGGCAAGAGACATGTTAATTCTTGTCTACGCGAGAGGTTTTAACATCTTACAACTTTACTTCATAAAAATCTTTTAAGAAGCCAAAAATCGAGTTCAGGTGTACGAGGACAATGGTTTACTGAGTATCACAATGCATTCCCTGACTACCTGCTGCAAGAAAAAGGGAAATCTTTTGTTGTTAGTATAACAATACATTTTCTCATACCCCCGCGCCGAGCGGACAAGTTCATTCGTGTCCACTCAGAAACTCTCGTATTCCACAGCTTAGAAGTGTATTAACACAATGCCGAATTTCGTGTATAGAAAATTGAAGGGGGGCGGCGATGTAAACTTACAAACGCTTGCATTTAAGCAGAGCGAGATTAACTGTAGATGTTTTAGGACACAATAAGGGACACTTGGGGGTTGTCGGGATGCAGTATAAATTAGTGGTATCGACACTGCACAACGATATTTTTACTGTGCTGCGGTCGCGTGCGGAACTCAGTGGAGTCTTGCCTACGCTGTGGAGCCGGGCCTGCAACGTGCGACAACATTCTACAACGCTATTAGGCAGCTGGAGAAGCGGGTTACTTTTCGAGTTCAAGTAAGTGGCGACGATAAAGTCAAAATATAAAAATGGCAAAAAAATTGTTTCTTAACAGAGAGAGAGCTATCCCCATTGTTCGGGCAACTTCTATAATCAGAGAGGAGCCTGATTCAGGGATGCCTTCCACTAGTAGAAACAATTCAGAGTCAGAAACAGCAAAAGAGCTACCCTTCTTAATTCTAGCCGAGACTTCAAAATCGTTTCCGAAATTTAATACAACGGGACGCAGTCTAATTATTAAGTTTAAATTGCCAGGTCAAGAGCGTGAACCAATGACTTACCTAAAGGAGTGCATTACCGAATTAACAAATTACTTGGTGGATGATGTTCCTGATAGGGATTTGGTGGGGGTGCGAATTCGGAACACCGAAAATTTACAGGATAAGGTGGTGGGTATTAGTTTCAGACGTCGTGACCAGATGAAACCTGATTTAATCTGGGCCGTACTCTCTAAGGTGATTCAAAGCAACGCCAGATTTGGTCTGACTGACCGCTTGGAGGTTCATCTTGATCATGTTAGAATTCCTGCTGGTAATGGGAAATCAGCCGAGAAGACGAAAGGGCGGTCACTAGATGTACTGAGTAGTATTAAAAGGAGTATTGTCGCTGTGAAAGCTGCCTTTCTGTGTCTGGCTCACGCCTTAATTATTGCTATAGCGCATGTCGATGGCGACCCTAAGTACGCATCATATAGACGAGGATACTGCATTAGAAAACCTGTTGAAGATCTTTTGAAGGCTTCTGGCGTGGATTTATCTAACGGAGGAAGTCTTCAGGAACTTAAGCAGTTTCAAGAGTACCTTTCAGACTATAAAATTGTTGTGTTTAGTGGCCTAAGCCCTGATAAGATTATATTTGCCGGAAATTCTGTTTCGAGTAAAAAATTGTATTTACTATATAATGCGGACACAAAGCACTATAGTGTAATTACCAACATTAAGGCGGCCATGGCAAAGAAGTACATATGTAACGCGTGCGATGCTTTATATGACTTTACACACAAATGCGACAAAACTTGCTCCCTCTGTACTAATCAGCCCCCATGTACTCAAGATAAAACCAGGTATTGTTCTACATGCAACAGGTGGTTTCTCAGTGAGAAATGTTTTCAGAATCATTTAGTACTCAGAGTGAAAGGCAAGCTAGTTTGCCAGTGGAGACAAGTATGTAGGAATTGTAACTTTTTAGTAACATCTGATAACAAACACGAGTGTTTTAAAAGATTTTGTAGTAACTGCAATAAATTACAACCATCTGGCCACTTTTGCTACGTGGCTCCACTGAAACCTAGTAAGCTGACAAACAGATTTTTGTATGTTTTCTTCGACACTGAATGTACACAAGACCTTGAAAGGTGTGATGGGTCTTTTGAACATATCCCGAACCTCATATGTGCCCAACAGGTATGTTTCAAGTGCGAAGCCGTGGATGATTTAAGTGCTGATTGTGAACAGTGTGGTAAGCGTACCCACGTGTTCTGGCAAGATCCTGTAGGCAGATTTATTGATTATCTCCGGCTGTCCAGACCATTTGCTGATAAGATTTATGTTATTTCACACAACTCTCGTGGATACGACGCACAGTTTTTACTGCGCAGGTTTTTGGAACTTAGATGGGTGCCTAAATTAATAATGGACGGTACTAAAATTCTTAGCATGTCTGTTGAGAATTTCTGCTTTCTAGATTCTTTAAATTTCATGCCTATGAGTTTAAAAAACATGCCCCAAGCGTTTGATCTCACATGCAAGAAGGGTTATTACCCTCATTTTTTTAATACAGCTAACAATTTAGACTATGTGGGCCCGTATCCTGAACCTAAATACTATGGGGCTGACTTTATGTCAGCCGATGATCGAGCCCAGTTTTTGGCATGGTATGAGGAGCAGAAAGACAAAATTTTTCACAACAAGCAGGAGCTGCTTGCTTATTGCTTAGACGATGTTAGCGTTTTGAGACAAGCTTGCTGTGCTTTTAGAAATTTATTTTTGAAATTGGTAAAGATGGACCCTTTCAGACAGGCCTTAACAATATCGTCTATTTGTAATAAGGTGTTTCGAACCATGTTTTTAAAACCTGACACTGTAGGTATTATCCCGAGAGGCGGCTATCGTTTGAGTGACCGCCAGTCTATTGAAGCTTTTCAGTGGCTAGCGTACATTGGTCAAACAAGGGACGATGTAATTCATGCCGGAAATGGGAGGGAAGTGCATCTGCCTAGGGCACCAAATGTAAAAGTTGATGGCTACTCTCCGAATACACAAGAGGTCTTTGAGTATTTGGATTGTTACTGGCATGGATGCCCATGCATGCCAAATCGGCACAAACCTATTGGCAGTACAAAAGAAACTTTATCGAACAGATATGAGGAAACACTAGCGAGGTTAAATAAAATTGAGAATGCTGGGTACAAAGTTGTTTCTGTTTGGGGATGTGAGTTCAAAAAACTGATTAGTCAAAATCCGGGTCTTGAAAAGGAACTTAGTTTGCACCCCTGCTTAAAGAACTCTCCACTAAATATTCGTGATGCCTTGTACGGGGGTCGAACTGAGGCAACAAAAACATATTACAAAATTCGGCCGGGGGAAAAAATTAACTATGTAGATGTGATTAGTTTGTATCCGTATGTTTGTAAATATGGAAAGTTTCCTGTAGGCCACCCTAAAGTGTATGTAGGTGCAAGCTGTCCCCCGGACTGTCTGGATAGGGAGGGGATAATGAAATGTAAAGTTTTGGCTCCTAGGAAACTGTACCACCCAGTTCTTCCATACAAGTGCAATTCTAAACTGATGTTTCCTTTGTGTTCTGCTTGCGCCGACACGATGAATCAAGGCCGCTGTGCACACTCTGATGATGAGCGCTGTATCATTGGGAGCTGGTTGACAGATGAAGTTCGCAAAGCCGTAGATATGGGTTATGGCTTAGTGGAAGTGTTTGAATTTTGGGAGTATACCGTTACATGTTTCGACAAAGACACCAATTCAGGTGGACTTTTTGCAGAATATGTTAACATGTTCCTAAAATTGAAACAGGAATCATCTGGGTTTCCATCCTGGGTTCAGAGTGAGGATGACAAGGACAGGTACATTGAGGATTACCGGCGCTCAGAGGGAATTGCTCTAGACAAGGCATCAATTTCTAAAAACTCTGGGCAGAGAACTTTAGCAAAGTTGAAATTAAACTCTATGTGGGGAAAGTGGGCTCAGAACCAGAATAAAACCCAGACAACTATAGTTGACTCAGAGAAAGAGTTTTACGAGCTTTTAACAAGTCCAGGTACTGAGGTCACTAACCTCATTTTCCCGAACAATGAAGTGGTATGGATATCTTGGAAATTTTCTGAGAATAACGTAACCGCAGGGAAAAATGTCAACGTGGCTGTTGCTGCTTACGTGACAACACAAGCTCGACTTAAACTGTACGAGTATCTGAGTAAGCTGGGTGACTCTGTCCTGTACTGTGATACAGACTCGGTTATTTACATTCAGAATGTGGGTGAACCACTAAAAGTCGAAACAGGATATTATCTGGGGGATCTCACAGATGAATTAGAAGAATTCGGTTCTGGCTCTTACATTGAGGAGTTTGTATCGGGTGGGCCAAAAAATTATGCATTTTCTGTATTTAACCCCACTACAGGAAAGCGTACAACCAGATGCAAAGTAAAGGGCATAACGCTGAATTATGAAAATTCAAGGGTTGTAAACTTCACTTCTCTGAGAAATATGATTCTGGAAGACAACTCGCCGCTGTATGTACACAATCCTAGAAAAATCAAGAGAAAACATGGCGGTGTTGTTGTGTCTGAACCCGACAGAAAGGAGTATAAAGTTGTTTTTAAGAAGCGCCGGCTTTTGAACGATTTCGACTCCTTTCCGTATGGGTATGATTAATTTATTATGATCGAGGCTATGTGCAGCTAGTCTGTTTAGGCTAGACATAAATATAACTGTTACGAGACATTACAACTCATTTTAGAGTATGACGTTGAAGCTACAGCATCCATTTACTTTAATTGTTGCTGGACCTAGTAGTTGTGGGAAGTCAACATTTGTGATTAGACTGTTAGAGTACAAGGAGCAGCTTTGTGACATTGTGTTTAAAAATATTGTATGGTGTCATAGTGAAGACAACGCCCCACATCACTTAAAAGACGTTTCATTTGTTAAAGGCGTGCCAGATTTTGAAAATCCTGAAAATGTACCCACGCTTATAGTTTTGGATGACTTAATGGATTCTGCTTATTCTAAAAAAGTGAGTGAACTATTTACCAAAGGATCACATCATCGTAACATTAGTCTGGTACTGATTACACAAAACCTGTTCCATCAAGGGCCGTCATCGCGTGATATTTCTTTAAATAGCAAATATATAGTTGTGTTTAAGAACCCAAGAGATAAGACACAGATTGTGCATTTGGCTCGGCAGGTTTACCCAGAAAACATTGCCAGTTTTCACAAGACGTACCTAGAAGTCTGTAAAGATCCCCATACGTATTTGTTTCTGGATTTAACCCAGTCTATTAACGATCTATTGAGGTTTAGAACTAAGATTTTTCCGGGAGAAATAGCTGAAGTTTTTGCGCCTGTACAAGCTAATGATTCGATTGAAGTCACAACTACACTTTCTTCACGTCCTTAGAGACGCTAAACCTCAGGCCAGACGCGCGTTACTAGCTTCTGCAGACGACGAGCTGATAAAAGCTATTGTTGAATGTGCTATTAATACACTAAACGGGAATCATAAATTAACCAAAGACGAAAAAAGCAAGCTGCAAAAGTATAAGGGTCGATTACGTGCATTAGTAAGCCCGAAAATTAGCTTTAAAAATAAGCGTAAACTTTTAATCCAAAAGGGTGGGTTTATAGTTCCTCTGCTTACATCGATTTTGTCAGGTGTAATAGGAGCACTAATTAATAATAGTAGTTAAGAATGGCATTGCAGCGGATGATTTTAGTTCCTCCAGAAATGTGGGAAACTCGTTCTCAAGCAGCGCCACCGCCAGTTAAAGCAATACTGAACACTAAAGACCACAGCTATAACAAATGGATGAAAGTCCGTCTTCTTCAAGATTCCTTCTTAAAAAGTGAAAAACAAAAACGAGAACCAATACCCATTCCAATTGTAGAAACTAAAGTTACACACCCCAGCTTTAAAACAAAACCAAAACGTGAACGAATAACCGGTTCGTTGCCTCGGTTTAAAACAGAAATATTAGATTCCGAATCAGAAACAGATTCCCTGCCTATTCATTCAGAGTACATTAATAATGTATTAAAGCGGAACGTATCACACGACCGTACTTTTGGTGTGTATCAAGACGAAACTGACGGGTCATTTAAAATAGGCAGGTCCGGTTTTAAATTTAACAATAAACACGTGTTTGTAGATGGGAGAAAATACAAGGCTACACAAGGTCTGTGGGAATTACTGACCGAGACCAATCCTGACAGAAACTCAGTCACTATGCAGGACAGACAGGCATATAAGCAAATACTAATACAGTCTAGCGCACATAGGGTCAGATATAGCCCTTCCGGCAAGATCAAAGCGAGCAAAAGTCTTAAATATAGACGGTTTATTTCACCATTGTTTTCAAACACAAAAGAAGTTCCTTGGGAGTCGTTACAATAATAATGTCGCTGGGAAAAATTTTTTATGATCCCGAGCACCCTGCAGGATTTGGGTCAGTAGCTAAGCTAGCAAGCGCCAGTAAAACTAACAAAGGTATTGTAAACGAGTGGTTGTCAGGTCAGAACACGTACACCCTGCATAAGCCTGTTCGTAAACGGTTTCCACGTAATCCTTACACCGTAACCAATATTGACGATGTCTGGGAGATGGATTTGGCAGATTTAAGCTCCCTTTCAAAATACAATGAAAAATACAGATATCTCTTAAATGTCATAGATATATTTTCGCGTTATGCATGGAGCGTCCCGCTAAAGGACAAAACAGGTACATCTATTAAAGCGGCATTGAATTATTTATTTCGCGATAGAAAACCAATTACTATACAATCAGATAAAGGGACGGAATTTGTAAATACAACAGTCCGACGGTACCTTAAGAGTCAAGATGTTAATTTTCATACAACTCACAATCCCGACATAAAGGGAGCCATTATCGAACGATTTAACAGAACTTTAAAAACCAAAATGTTTAAATACTTTACAAAAAATAACACATACCGTTACTCTGATGTCCTACATAAACTAGTGGCCGGTTACAACAATTCTGTTCATTCTACGATCGGTATACAGCCATGTAAGGTAAACTCTTCAAACATCTACTCTATCTGGAAAAGAATTAATATTTTCAATGCCAAAATACCTCAAGGACGTGTCAAGTTCAAAGTGGGGGATTTTGTAAGGATAACAAAAGAAAAAGTTAAGTTTGCTAAGGGATACGAACAGAACTTTTCAAAGGAAATATTTCGTGTAGTGAAAGTTGTTCCGCGCGTGCCTCAACCTGTTTATGAGCTGTCAGACTTACAGAATCGGCCCATTGAAGGCCAGTTTTACAATTACGAGCTTGTGAAAGTCGCTGTGTCGCCCCAAACAGAGTTTGAAATAGATAAAATACTGCGCACTCGTACCAGAAATGGCATTAAACAACTTTTTGTCAAGTGGAAAGGATACGATAAAACTTTTAACTCTTGGGTAAATTTTTCGGATATTAAGAAAGTATAATGGAGCATTTTTACGTAACTTTACCCTCTGACAGTTCCGGATATTATTTTCCAAACAACACAATAGCTAACTTTACAACAAAATTGGCCACACCGATTCAGTTAAGGCCTGACCAGTGGGAAGTCGGTCTAGTTGAAATATCTTATCCTGGAGGTTGTAAGAAACGTTTATTACTTAATACACTCCGGTTAGGTTCAGAGGAAATTAGCTTTCCTGTAAAACACTATGAATCTGTGCACGATTTATTGGCAAATATGCCCTATTTTAGGGAACCGTATAAAAAAGATAAATTCATCAGTACTTTTAACGAGTACATAAACAAATATGAAACTTATAATAATTTGATAAATTCGTGCATAGGAGAAAATTCGATAAGGATTAGGGATAATGTGGTGTCTCACTTCCCTAATCGTGTTTATAACGGACTTGAAGATTTAGCGGAAACAATTATGAACCCTGCTAATTGCCATTCTAACAGAGTAACAGTGCCTATGAAAGATAACTACAATTTTGCTTCACCAGAGCCAGTTTTTGTTTATGCAGATATTATTAAACCAAATTTAGTAGGAGACTCTTACGTTAAACTTTTAACAACCTTACACTTCCCATCAAGTACAGGATATCATAGATTCAGCCACCCTCTCTATAGACCAATAGAACAATCGTTCATAGAGTCTATTGCCATCCGTCTGGTTACAAAGAATGGTGACGATGTGATGTTTAATGATAGTGATATCCCGAGCGTTGTAACTTTACACTTTAAAAAGAAGTTTTCACAGTAGTAAGTGTCAGTTTACCGTGTACAATGGACCAATATACACGATACTACGTGAATCAAAGTGGTGGTGGTGGTGGTGGTGGTGGTGGTGGCATAGGGCCTGTTTACAGGGCGAGTTTCAGGGTTCAGAGAGGTAATGGCCTAGGATCTTTTTTTCGAGGACTTTTCCGTTTTGTTAAACCCCTACTATATTCGGGAGCAAAGGCTGTAGGAAAAGAGGCTTTAAAAACGGGGTCTAATATAATAACAGATATTCTTAATAAAGAACCTGAACAGCCTGTAGGTAATATTTTCAAAAATCGCTTTGAGGAAGCAAAAGGCAATCTTCAGGAAAAAATTAAAAACATGACAGGGTCTGGCTTGGGTTTAAAAAGAAAGCGTAAGTTCAAAAAGGTTCAGTCTCAGAGTAAACGTAGAAAGGTGAAGGATATTTTCACAAAGAGCGAGAAAAACAGGAAGCAGAATAAGTAATGGAGTGCTTAAAATCAGGTCTCGATATCTTTCTCAAACGCAGTATACAGACATCTATCGTAAATAGTCACACCGTTACATATAAGCCCATCGCACCGGCCGATAACCCGGCTCAGTTGGAATTTAACTGCTCAGGTCATAGCGATTACTATATCGACTTGAATTCTGTGCGTTTACTTCTGCGATTTAAGCTTGTTAAAACTGATGGATCAGATATACCTGCCGATGAGACCAACACCGTTGGCTGTGTGAATAATTTGTTACATTCCATGTTCAGTTCTCTTAGCGTTTCTTTAAATGGTAAACCGGTTACTCTTCATGAAACAAACTATCATTACAAGGCCTATCTCGAAAAACTTTTAAACTATGGCTCTGATGCGTCAGGCACACATTTACTATCAAATTTCTGGTTTCTCGATTCGCCTACTAGCGATGGAGCACTAAAAAACAACACCGGCTATGCCACGCGGTTGCATTACCTTGGTAATAGTAACACTATAGAGTTATTCGGAAGGCTCCATGCTGACTTGTTCAATTCTGATAAAATGTTAATTAACGGTGTAGACATGAACATTAAACTTACACGCGCTCCTGAAGGCTTTTATCTTTTAGCACCCTCAGACGATAACAAGCTGCGCATTAAAATTTTAGACGCTACTCTCTTTATAAATCAAGTCGAATTAAAACCGCCTCTTCTGCTTGCTCATGCTAAAGTCTTGGGGATGAAACGCAAAGCCCACTACCCTCTAACGCACACCCAAATCAAAACTTTTACTGTGAGTTCAGGCTCCCAACAAATCTCTATCGATAATGCATTCCTCGGACCAATTCCCGCAAGGATTCTCATTTGTTTGGTTAAAAACACAGCATTTGTCGGCTCTCCCAGTTCAAACCCTTTTCACTTTCACCATTACGATATGACTAATCTTGCACTCTTCGTGAATGGAGTACAGCACCCGCCCCAATCGCTTTCAATGGATTGCTCTACACCCTTCGGAGCCACCCGAGCTTACGAGACATTATTTTCGAGTACTGGTATACACCATGATGATCGTGCTCACATGATTTCACTGGAGATGTTTACTCATGGATTCTACGTGCTTGGGTTTGACCTCACGCCTGACCTGGAAGCAGACGAGGAGCATATAAGTTTACCTCGTCAAGGAAATGTGCGAATTGAGGCGCGCTTTAAAAAACAACTGCCAGAACCTGTTACTTGCATTCTGTATGCTGAATTCCCCGGACACATTGAAATCGACAACTCCAGAAACGTTACAGTAGAATGAACACTGCGCAAATCAGTAAAGTTTTAACTAAACATGTAGAGTATTTTCAAGGAGTTTATCCAATAGATCTTTTACCATCCACACTTATAAAACCATCAATTATTGTTATTAACTTAGATAAACATTATATGCCTGGTTCCCACTGGGTAGCTCTTTGTTTCTCTGACTCTGGTTATGCTGAATATTTTGATTCATATGGCCTGCCACCATACAAACTAGAAATCATGTCATACCTGCAAAACCACTCAATTTCTTGGACATTCAACCACCAGAGGCTACAAGGTTTTACATCAAATGTGTGCGGTCATTTCTGTTGCCTGTACGCCCTCCACAGAGCCCGGGGGCGGTCCATGACGTCATTCACCAGCATGTTCACACCTGCTCATCATCGGTGTAATGATATAAGAGCGGTCAGCATGTTTCGTGCTCAGTTTGGGGAGTGTCCCGCCTGCAGCCGCTTGGAGCATCAGCAGCAGACGTGCAAATCTCAGGTATAAATAACGGTACGTACACTGATTATTGTCAGTCTAAGATGTCTCTCTTAGTGATCGATTTTACTTACTTGGAAGGGAAAGATGGTGAATTGGTGGTCAAAGAGTTGGCAACTGTCGACTCTCATAACGACCGGGTCTCTTCGTATGTGTTTAAAAGACCCTACAGTTGGGAAGATTTGTCAATGTTTAACGTTAGACTAAATGAAGCTATCGACCACGGGTGTAATTGGAATGATGGATTCGTACCATATTCAGACCTAGAAAATGTAGTACACAGCGAAGCATCTTCAGCTGTTGCAATATATTGTTTCGGAGCTTTAAAAACAGAATTTATCAGTAGTCTTATTAACCGTACGGTTATTGATATCACTCAGTTGGGATGCCCACCAATTGCTGACATAAAGCTATCTACTATCAGCTGCACATTTGCATGTCACAACAAGTCAAAACATGTTTGTGCGTTGCGGACAGCCTATTCAGTAGCTCAATGGTTACACTTTTACACTGCCAGTCTACAGTATGTAAGCTGTCCTGCTCAACCTGAATATCATTAATGTTTTCCAGATGTGGGCCTTCTCGTTACTTCAACGCACCTACAACCTGAACGAGAAACAGACAAAGAGGGTTTCCATCTACCTGGATGATAACCTGACACCTCAAGTAAAAATCGAAGCTCCTAAAGGCCGTGCAGTGTTAAATTACACACAGTGGTTTATTCTGGTGACATTTAAAGACAATATACCAAAAGGTGAAGTGCACGAACTTGGTGATTCAGCACATACAGTGTCTGTACATTGTGGACGATATGTACGCATCGCAACTAAAAACATTCAAGTGCTTCTGAGTAAAAAAGAGTGGACATATCTAATGGAATTGGCAAGTGCTTGCATAAACAGACAAGTAATCCGATTCAGCAGACTCCAGGATGACCTGGTACCATGGTGGAATAAGTGTTTGCAGGAAAGAGCCTTTTCTACGCCGCCAGATGCAAATGGCATTGATTTCGATAGTTTGTATGATGAATTAAGCCATAGAGCAAGTCTTTTTAACAAAAATAATCCCGATCCTGATTCAGATTCTGATACGATGCCGTATAATGCATAAGTGTGAATTGTAAAAATATGAATAACTTTCTGTACTTTATTCAATACAAATGTATTCTTAATTATAAATAACCAATGTTGTACAATTGTTATTTTACTAATATAACTGTATTTTAAATCGCCATAAAATGTATGTAATGGTGTATGTTCTGATAAATACTCAACTATATGTGTCTAACTCTGTATTTTCACAGTAATAATAATAATAATAAATACTCTACATTATATATATATGTATTTGTAAAATAGTAAAACTGTGTTTTTATTTCTCATCCTTGATACTACCTATTTTTTTCCTTTAAAAAGAAATGGCTCGTGTGGTAGGATTCGAACCGACAACCCTTCAGTTATGAGTCTAGAACTTTACCACGGAGCCACGTCTTTCACACCCACATCCATCAGTAAAGCTCAAAGTTAAATAACAAATTCTTAACAGCTAATTTAAATTATTCAAAATTCAAAATTCCCGCCTGTCACCCATCTTTAAAAAAATGGTGGGTTAATGTTAGGT
>Ga0082212_10008183_pt1 | contig 13696 bp, 5 predicted proteins | sample TergutNt197P3_FD_71548 | JGI IMG/M metagenome (GOLD analysis project Ga0082212, IMG submission 71548) | Neocapritermes taracua P3 segment gut microbial communities from Petit-Saut dam, French Guiana - Nt197 P3 | ecosystem: Host-associated > Arthropoda: Insects > Digestive system > Gut ... | reverse complement strand
CCAGGAAGAATTGCCGGTATCAAGCACAGCAGCCGGCGTACCACCCATTAAAGTTAGAGTACTATTATTCCGCTGTCTGATAGAATCCGCGGAAGAACCTGACAGAGTCAACACTGTTTCATTATTAATCCGGACATCACCCAACCGGTTAGCAACCCCATCGCTTGTAGCTTTTTGATTTACTCCGCCGTTAAAAATAACCAAAGCGGCATAAATATCCGCATTGATATTTACAGTCCCTGACTCGGCGCCATCTCCCAAGATAATATTGCCCAGTGGAGTTCCCGGAGTTACTCCCGGCGGGGTTGTACTCCCCACCATTCCACCAAAGGTAATATCTCCCGTTCCGGCATTTACCGTCAGATTATTTATTGCGCCTACAGCTATGGTACTAAACGTAATATTACGCGTGCCCGTCGTACTGCCGCCGCCGGTACTGCTGATGGTACGGGGGGTGGTTGTACCTTGCAGCACCAGATGCCCGCCGATACTTATATTCGCGTTTGTAACACTCGTTGTTTCAATATCCCCGTAAAGATTTACAGTTCCGCCTCCGGTCTGGGTAAATGCACCGGTTATGTTTACGGCTTCATTCAGATCTACAATACTACCGGCGCTGTTTTGTATTGTTAAATTGCCGGTACCGTTAATTGCCCGCAGGGAGATATTACCCCCGGCATTGGTATTAAGCGTGACAGCACCGGCAAGTGTCAGGGTACTGCCTGTGGTAAAGATAACATGACCTGACGGATTAGAGCTGTTTAAAATACTGCTCATGGTTGCGACAGTTCCTCTGAACTCGAACGCATTAGCAGGAGTAGAACTGCTTACGCCGGAGTAATTCTGCACGGCGGTGAATATAGCGTTGCCTGCATTTTGGGTATAACTATAGGCATTGATTATACCGGAAAAAGTTGCCGTAGCTGTTGTAGATGTTGGAGTAACCACAATATTGCCCAAGCTGTTTGTAGTAGTTCCCATAGCACCGGTTACCACAATATCCCCAACTGCACCAGCAGCGGTAGAAGCAAGGGTTAAATGATTACTCCCACTACCAACACTGGTAACGGTTTGTAAGGTAATACTTGTGGCAGTAATACTGGCAGGATTCGTGGCAACGGTTCCTCCACGTAAATTGAGGTTTACACCGGCCGGAAGGGTAAAAGCGCTATTAGAAAGATTTATCACTGTCGGGCCACTGGCATCGGCAAACCGAACACCGCCGCTCCCTGGGGTAAGGGTAAGTGCGTTCGTGGCTGATGAAGCATAAGCTCCACGGAATTCAATCCATCCGGTAGGGGTCGCCCCATCTACTATCAAATTAAGCGCCCGTGCGTTGGCATTGGTATTAGTACCCATAGCGCCGACATCAATAACATAAATATTTCTATTTGAATCAACATGATATTCAGAAGGAAGGCTAGCCGATGAGGAATTAATATAAAGATAATTATACGGTGAGCCCGCTGTCACATTACTAAGGTTATTAGTTCCATCCCCGTAGGGAATATTATCATTTCCCGGATCCGGTCCATTACCATAAACCAGATTACCGTGGTTGCGGGGATGTATGTGGAAACGGTTTTCTGCGACCGTGCCAGCCGTAGTGATTGCCGGGGTGCTGTTTATCATCAAACAAAGCTGGCCAGCCGATCCTGGTGTAATTGCATTAGCCCCGGTGGTAGCTGAAAAACTACCTGCATTGACATATATTGCAGCATCTGTTCCTTCAGTACCGCCTGTTCCGCTTATGTTTACTGCCGAATTAAAACTAACAGTACTGGTATCGCCGGGTCCGGCGTACGCAAGCAACTGCCCGCCGTTAATAGCCGCACCCACAACGATATTACCGCCTGCATTCAGAGTGATCGTTCCATTTGCCGAGCTTGTCCCGTTTATATTTAAATTTCCGGTATTGGTTACATCAATGGTGCTGCTTGCTGCTGTGGTATTGGCGTTTACCGCAGTCAGGTTAAGGGCGGCGGAATCGTTATTAAAATTTATACTCCCAATAAAGGCTGGCGGCGCCCCACCAAAGTTATTATTCAATACCGCGCTGGTACTTATAAGGTTGGCTGTCCCGCCCAGATTAATTCCGTCATGCGCGCTTACAGCTAAATTGGGCGAAGTCAGCACAGCTGCAGAGGCTTTGACTACCTCTCCGCCGCCCGATCTCAACGTAATTATTGTCCCGGCAGCAGATCCGGTACCGATATTGGCGTTCACGGCAAGGCCATCAACCGCATCCAGAGTGATATTTCCCTCAGCGGAACTTGCCCCGGTTACAGTCATTGTTCCGGTATTGGTTACATTAATGGTGCTGCTTGCTGCTGTGGTATTGGCGTTTACCGCAGTCAGGTTAAGGGCGCTGCTGTCATTGGTGAAATTTATTTCCCCGGCTATCGGTGTTGCCGTTATCAGATTGTTATACAGTTCCACACTTCCGCTTATTTGATTGACGTTAACCCCTGTCCCGTCCAGAACGATCCCGGCGCGGGCATATACAAGCAAGGCAGGTGCGGTTAATGAACCTGCTGCGCTTCGCCCAACCGACCCGTTACTTGCCCTTAATGTAATCGTTCCATTTGCGGAGCTTGCCCCGGTTACAGTCATTGTTCCGGTATTGGTTACATTAATGGTGCTGCTTGCTGCTGTTGCATTGCCGTTTATCGCAGTCAGGTTGAGGGCGGCGGAATCGTTATTAAAGGTAATGGCATTGGTTTGTGTCGCTCCCTCGGTGTTTCTTAATACCGCGCTCCCGCTAATAAGGTTGGCTGCACTTAAATTAATCCCGCTGTTTGCGTCTGCAATCAAGTCAGTCCCTGTCAACAAACCTGTCCCGCTTACCGCACCGCCAGTTGATGTTAAATTGATCGCTGCACCGGTACTGATACCGGCGTTTACAGTGACAGCACCAGCAGCGCTCAAAGTGATATTCCCCGCCGCGGAGCTTGCTCCACTTACAACCAAGGGTCCGCCATGGGTTACATTAATGGTGCTGCTTGCTGCGGTTGAGTTGCCATTCACCGCTGTCAGATTGAGAGTTCCGGCAGATGCGCTATTAAAAGAAATTGCACCGGTTGTGTTATTAGTCAGCGTTACATTTCCGGCAAGTGAACCTCCGCTGCCAACTGTGATTCCCGCATCAGCAATAATGGTTACCCCTTGCGTACCAGCAGCAGACCCTGCGGTGATACTGCCGCCGGTGCTGGTTAAAACCCGTGGAGGAGTAGCCCCACCCAGAGTTACTGCTCCCACATAATTTTGATTACCAGTTGTGGTTATATCTGCGTTGATCGCGCTGGTTCCAACCGGATTGGTTACCGTTACACTGGCAAGAGGAATAGTAGCATCACCCACTGCCCCGTCAAATCGAACATTAGCATTCGTTATCGTTAACGATCGCGCCGTTGCCGGCGGCGGTGCATCACCTTCTACCGTATCAGAAAATTGAATCAAGGAATTGGCGCCCCCGGTAAAGTTCACATTAGCGCCCAGAATTACCGGCCCGCTGTATGTCTGTCCGTTGCCTGTAATAGCGGTAGTGGTTATTGCTGTGGTATTTATATAACTGGTTCCCCCGCCATTTACGCTTACGCTGCTGATTGGGTTAACAACCCCCACAGTTCCGTCAAACCGAACATCTGCGTCCGAAATTATTAATTGCCGCCCTGTACCATTATTACTTGCAATAGTACCTTTAAAGTGAATTAATTCATCAGCCTGACTGGCAAATGTTACGGAAGTAACAGTGTTGCCGGTACCTAACGTTACTGCTCCGCCATATATCTGCCCTTCGGTGGTAGTAATACCTGTAACAACCCTGGTTGTTCCGTTAGCTACTTCCAGGCTGGTTATGCCGCTTACCGCCTGTTGAAACCGTGCATCTCCTGTTGTTATTTTTAATGCATGATCCGTTCCATCTCCGGCAACGGTACCATTAAACCGGATCAACGCTCCGCCGCTGCTGTCGAAGTCCACATCATCGCCCAATCTTGTCGTGTTTACTCCGTTATTGGTACCATATGTCTGCGTTCCGGTTGTGTTTATATTCGCATTTATCGTACTGTTTCCGGTTACATTAAGAACAGCAAGTCGTGATCCCCCTCCGACAACTCCGCCAAAAACAACGTTTCCGCTTATTGTTAAATTGCGGTTTGTTACATCGCTGTTTACCGTGTTCAAAAACGTTACAGTAGCGGCGCCTGGATTTAGTGTTATAGGAGCTCCCAGCGTTACAGCATTTGTATACGTCTGCGCTCCGGTTGTAGTTATATTCGCATTTATCGCACTGGTTCCACTTACGTTTACCGATGCCGCGCTTAAGAGTGCAGTCGCAAATGTAGCGTTCCCGTTAATCTGTAACGCTCCTATGCCGCTGCCGCCATTCAATGTTACCGCGTTCGCCGCCGCTGCACTTGTCGTTATCGTTAAACCAGGACTTGATCCGGTTATCGGCCCAAGACTTATTGTCCCCGTCCCGGCATTCAAAACACGAGTGCCTGCTCCGGCCAGGGTTACAATGCCATAACTTTGATTACCGGTTGTAGTTATGTCAGAGCCTATTGTTGCCGTACCATGCACTGTTAATATTCCAGAAATATCAATTTCGCCATCAACAATAAGATTTGTGTAAATATTATCGAATGGCAATGATGTTAATGTTGTAGCGTTCTGGTACTGAATTGTACCGCCCGGATAACCACCCGAATAAGTGGTAACGCTTATTGCCTGACTGCCAGCCAACTGTATAATACCGCTGTTATCCAAAATTCCTGTGGATTCCCCTGAAACAGCCGCTACTGTTAAATTAAAGGTGCTTAAATTTATAGTAGCGCCGGATTGAATTTCCATATCGCCGCAGACAACGTTTCTGTCAAGCGTAAGCTGCGTTGTATATGCTGATGGTATGATTATCTCTGTAGTGCTGTCAGTTGGGTCCGGGTAATAACCTACATCCCAGTTAGTATTAATTTCCCATCTGTTACTGGTGGTTCCTGTCCATTCAAAGGTGCCGCCGGTAAAAATCCGCGAATTATTAGAGCCGTCTATTGCATCAACATTCCTTATAAGACCAAGGGAACCACTAGGAGAAGAAGGCTCACAGTCCTGTATGGTGATTAGACTTCCGGAACTCGATGGTTTGTTTGATAAAAACCAATGCACAGCAGTACTGCCTTTTAATAATGCAGGCGTTCCTGCCGCAGCCATATTGGTTATTGTCTGGGTACTGCCGCTTGCGAAGGTTACCTCTGCATTTGCGCTAAGGTTTAAATTGGAAAAACTATTATTCCCTCCAAAACCTACCGCCCCGGTACAGGTAACGCTGCCAAAAGTGTTTATGCCTGTTACTGTTGCCCCATTAAAAGTAAGCGTGCCTGTGCCGGCTGTATAGGTATCTGCGTTGGCCCATATTCCGGAAACGGTAATTGCGCCGCTTCCATGAGTCAACGATCCGCCGCTATTGATTGTCAGATTTCCTGTAGTAATATTACGGCCATTAGCGTCCAAATCCCCGGTTATTGTCAGGTTTGCCGCCGCAAGATTACTGGTAGCTAATGTTACCGTACCGGCTGTTACCGTTACATTTCCAAAGTTATAGCCGCCGCTGTTTAAAGTCCTGGAGCCGTCAATTTCTAAATTTGCCGTCCCGGTTCCGGTAGTTGTTCCCGATAACGTCACTGCCGTTGTTGAAACCGCCAAGGTTGCGCCATTTAAGGTAAAAGGAGTGGGAGTACCGGTTTTTTCACCGGCGCTGCCAACTATCAAATTACTGATGGCCATCTCGTGTGAATTGGCATTTGGATTGGGAAGATTCAAAGTTCCATTTAATGTCAAAGTACCAGTAACGCGTACCCCGGACCCTGCCGGTCCTCCGTTCCCTGTATCGAAAATACCGTTTAGCGCGGTAACTTCCAGGTTAGTTATATTGACAGTATTATTCCCAGATGCAACGGTAATCCAACCGCCGTCAAGGATTACCGCATAAAGAGTTATATTGCTGGAAATTCCCGGGTACGGGTTTGGAGTTACATTTGGAATAATGGCGGTATCCGCCGCGCCGGGAAAGGTTGTTCCAGCGCCGGAATCTACAGTCCAGTTGCCAGCATTGTTCCAGACAGCATTGGACGCACCAGTCCACCTGTAGATAGTCTGCCCCCAGACCCCTGTCGCGAGAAAAACAATTAATCCGGTAAGAAAAAGCGTTTTTTTCATTAAAACCAATTAAAATATACCATAATATGGAAAAAAGTCCTATATATTACGATTATCGGCAGAATTGGGGGACTATCTGAGTCTGTCCCAGAGGTGGTAAAACCGCCGTGCCCGATTTTGGAATAGCTGCCTTTTTCCTGAATTTGTTCTCGCAGGGACGCAAAGGACGCCAAGTAATGAAGAGAAAGATTTAAAATTTCTATCTTCCTTTGCGTCTTTGTGCCTTTGTGTGAGAATAAGTTTGGAGGTTTATCGCACAAATTTAAAAAAAACGATAGATTATTAGAGCCGGAGTCAACCGTTTTTCAACCAGCCGCAATGAGGCTCCCCGCGGCAAGGTAGCTGCTTCGCAGCATTAGAAAGCGAGGCTTCCAATAAACGTTACATTATCTGCCGGGGAGCCTCGATCGATAGGAAGTTTATTAAACCAGACTATGCTAAAGCAACAAGGCTTGACGTCCATGTTACATTTAACGACGGAGAAGTTGCAGATCTGGAAATGCAGATAGAAAAGTCAAGTGATGACCTTACTACCAGAGCCGCCCTCTATGCCGCCATGCTTCTTTCCGCTCAATCAAGGAAAGGTAATCCCTATAAAGAGATCAAGCGAGTATACCAGATTTTCTTTCTCAACTGCATTTTGTTTCCAGAAAGCAATAAATTACCGCATCGTTATCAATACCTGGAAGAAACAGAACACACCAGACTAACTGAGGCAGTAGAAATTATTTTTTACGAACTGCCAAAAATGGAACAACAGGTACAGGAGGCAATCAAACGAACAGCCAGACTAAAAAACTTGTCTGATGATGAAAAATGGTGTATCTTTATACGGTATAGACATGAAGAAAAAGCGGCTGCTCTTATACAAAAACTATGCCTGGAGGATGGAGGGATTATGCATGCCGAAAAGACGCTAAGCAAGGTAAGCAGGGACTACAAGAAATTTGCCAGAGAAATGGCGATTATGAAAAACAGTATGGATAGAGCCTCAGACATATACAACGCTCGGCTGGAAGGCATAGCTGTAGGTGAGGCTAAAGGTCTAGCCAAAGGGGAAGCTGCCGAGAAAGCCAAAGTTGCTCAAAAGATGAAAAATGCAGGACAGCCCATCAGTGAAATCACAGAGTTTACTGGTTTATCAGAGGAAACCATCAACACGTTATAGATCCTTAAAAATACCACATTTACAGACAAAAATCCTATATATTATAATTGGTAGGCGGGGTTCCATACCCCGCCAGTACAATAAACTTCCTCTCCAACGAAGATATCTTGCTATTTATAGCGAAGTATCTTCATTATCGGCAGAATTGTGGGGAGAGTTGTGGGATTATTTGGGCTGCCTTTTCGGCCTTCTGCATTGGGATAACATATACTCACGAAGCGCCATGTTCATTCTGGTCTGATACCCCTTTCCGAAAGAACGGAACCATTCTACGACATCGGCATCATAATTTATCTTTACCGGTACTTTAACAGGCCGGTATAAAGAACGGTTAAGCAGTTTTGCAGGTACAAACCTGGCCAATTGTTCCTGGCTTAGGGCTGGCATATCGGAAAAATCAATATCCTTGTCCCGCATTTTCTTAAGTTTTTTTATTCGTTCCTTATCTATTGGAGGAAGTTCTTCAAGTGTTTTTACCACGATTGGCATAATATGAATTTTACCATATATTCGTACCTACAAAACATACCCAAAAATCCATGTATGTCAATCGAAAAACCACTTAATTAATCCATAAAAATTGTCAATTGAATTGACAATTTTTATAACACTCATTATACTTACTTTATGGTACCCAGAATCGCAGAAAAAACCCTGCGCCGTTATGCCAAAGGTTTTCCTGTTGTCTGTATAACAGGGCCAAGGCAATCGGGCAAAACTACTTTAGCAAAAATGGCCTTTCCCAAAAAAAAGTATATCTCGCTGGAAGATCCTGATGTTTCGCTGCTTGCACGTTCGGATCCAAGGGGATTTTTGGAAACATGGCCAGACGGACTTATTCTTGACGAGGCTCAATATGTGCCGGAACTGTTTGCTTATGTTAAAACGATGGTAGATAAAGATCCTAAACCGGGCAAGTATATTATTACCGGATCACAGCAATTCAATCTAATGGAAAAAGTAACAGAATCGCTGGCAGGACGTGCTGCTTTTTTAACACTGTTCCCTTTTTCTTTGGCAGAACTTGAACCTTCGGGATTGTGCGGACAAGACCCTTTTGAGCTAATGTTAAAAGGCCTTTACCCTCCGCTTTATGACCGGAAAATAAGCGCCCGGGATTTTTTTTCAGCCTATATCGCCAGTTATGTAGAAAGGGATCTGCGGCAGCTTGTCAATGTAAAGGATCTAAGTACATTTCAGCATTTTATAAAATTCTGCGCAGCGCGGACGGGGGGAATACTCAACTTAAGTTCCCTTGCAGCAGACTGCGGCATTACCCACAATACTGCCAAAGCATGGATTAATGTACTGGAAATCAGCGGAATAATATTTCTGTTAAAACCATACTACAAAAATTTCGGAAAGCAGCTGGTTAAAAGTCCAAAACTTTACTTTACCGATACGGGTCTTGCCTGCCGGCTTCTGGGCATTCAGACTGTGGGACAACTTTTTCTTAATCCGCTGCGCGGCAGCTTGTTCGAAAGCTTTATTATTTCAGAATTAATAAAAAATCGCTTAAACAGCGGTGAGACTCCTGAAATTTGGTTCTGGAGAGATCATGCCGGTATGGAAATTGACTGCCTTATCGGTGACGGTGAAAAATTGTGCGTTATAGAAATAAAATCAGGAAAAACCTTTAACGAAGAGATGATTCACAGCCTTAACCATTTGCAAAAAACAAGCAAATTATCTGCTAAAACAAAAATACTTGTCTACGCAGGTTCAGAGAAATCTTCTTTTAAAGGAATCCGCCTTGTTCCCTGGAAAGAAACAATGTTTCTGTAAAAGCGTTAATCAAGGCTTTTCCAAAACTTCAGTTTTTGGAAAAGCTTCTTACCCCATGGAGAAAATTGGAAATTTTAATTTATTACATAATTAAGGATTTGCAATTTTCTCCAAGACATTTATCCGAAACTCCTTTAGTTTCGGATAAATGTCAATCGTCCGTTTCGGTAATCTTGAACGATTCCCTGGCTTTGATAACATCTTCCGCTATGCGGCCTGAAATGGGGGCGTAATGTGCAAAAGCCATGCTGAACGATCCCGTGCCGCTGGTAATGGAACGGAGGTCGATGGAATACCGGAGCAGCTCCGCCTGGGGTACTTCCGCGCGGATTTCCGCAATGCCTCCGGCGGAATCCTGACCGAGTATCTTTCCCCGTTTGCCGGAAAGATCGCTCATTACATCGCCCAGATATTTTTCTTCCACAAACACCGTCAGATCCATAATCGGTTCCAGCAGGGTAGGATTGGCCTGCTTCATTGATTCACGGAACGCATTGCGGGCTGCAAGCTTAAACGAAAGCTCCGATGAATCCACCGGATGGTGTTTGCCGTCGACAATTTTCACCTCTACATCCACTACAGGGTATTGAGCCATGGTACCGTGTGCCATACCTTCCACCACGCCTTTTTCGACGCCTGGTATATAGTTCTTGGGAATAGAACCGCCAAAAATTGCATTAACAAATTTGTAGCTTTCTCCGCGGGCAAGCGGCGCAATTTCCATAACAACCTTTCCGTACTGGCCGTGGCCGCCGGTCTGTTTTTTGTGGGTATATTCGGCGCCGGCTTTTTTGGTGATCGTTTCCCGGTACGCAACCTTGGGTACGGCAGTTTCCAAATCGATTTTTTGATTGGTTTTAATTTTATCCAATATATAGTTGATCTGCAGTTCGCCCATGCCGGAAATTACCGTTTCGTGGGTTTCACCGTTAAATTGATAACGGAAAGTCTTGTCTTCTTCTGCAGCACGTACAAGAGATTCGCCCATCTTGTCTTCGTCTTTTTTTGCCGCTGCGGTAACGGCTACAGAGTGAACCGGTTCGGGAAGCTGCAGGGGTACAAAGACCTGGCCGGAATCGCCTGCGGAGATTGTATCGTTTGTTTTCATCGTCGCCGCTTTGGTGATAATCCCGATATCGCCTGCTTCCAGTTCCTTAATTTCTTCCAGCTTCTTTCCCTGACAGGTATAAAGTTTGCCTACCCTTTCTTTTTTATTTTCCGAAACATTCAGGGTTTCCGAATCGGCGTTAAGTTTGCCTGTAAGCACTTTAATCCAGGAAAGCTTACCGGAAAACTGGTCGTAGGTTGTTTTAATAATAAGGCCGGAAAATGCTTTGGACGGATCAACCGGAACTTTAACTTCTGTGTTATCGGATTTTACCGCAGTATCCACAGAAGTAAGGGGACTTGGCCCTACATCGCAGATAAAATCCAGAAAAGGCACAAGTCCGGAATTGCTCAGCGCTGCTCCTGCAAAGGCGGGAAGAATTTTATTTTCCGCAAGTGCTTTTATCAATCCTGTCTTCATTTCTTCGGGACTTAACGAACCTTCTTCCAGATATTTTTCCATCAGGGAATCATCGCCTTCCGCTGCCGCTTCAATAAGTCTTTCCCGCGCCGCTTCATAAGCTTCTTTAAATTCATCAGGAACGGGACCTTCTTTTTCGACAGCGTCGCCGTTCACAAGCCACGCCTTGCCGCTCAAAACATCGATCACTCCCTTTAAAGCGGAACCTTTTCCCATGGGAATCGAAACCGGTATGGGTTCTCTTTTAAGTTTATCCTTTATATCATGGAGAACTTTTTCAAAATCGCCGCGCTCGTCATCAAGTTTATTAATAAACACGCCCCGCGGTTTTTCGCCGCCGCTGAGATTGCGCCACAGTTTAACGGTCTCGATCTGTACTCCGTCTCTGCCGTCTACAAGAAGCAGTGCAAGTTCACTTGCCCTGAAACTTAAAATTACATCTCCGGAAAAATCCGAAGATCCGGGGGTATCAAGAAAATTAAGTTTTTTGCCCCTTACATCCACGTGCCCCAGTGCCGCATGAATTGAAATTTTCCGTTCGATTTCTTCCGGGCTGTAATCTCCAACGGTCTTTCCCGATTCTATCGTTTCCGGTTTGGAGATTACTCCTCCGGCAAAGAGAAGCCTCTCAAATAACGTAGTCTTACCGGTTCCCCCGTGTCCGGCGATAGCGACATTTTTAATGTTTTCTGAAGTGTAACTCATTGGGCTCTCCTTGTATTGTTATCATGCCGAACAAAGAATATATTGTCAATAAAGCCATTTTTTACTTTTTGATCAACGAATGACGCAAATTAGCACGAATGAAAAACAGGATTAAAGGAGCGAATTCGTGTCCATTCGTGCAATTCGTTGATAAAAACTCTTCTTTTACGGCTTTGCGTCTCTACATGAGGTCCTATAGAAAATATTCTAAAACCTCGTTTTCCGGCGTTCGGCAAAGCCGGTTATATCCCAAAATGCCAGAGCGCTGCCGTCGTCCAGGATAACGCGGCCGGAAAAAGTTCCGCAAACCTGATTGCACTTAACGGAATGGAACAGCAAACTTCTGTATTCCGTCCTTTGCTGAAAGGGGGTAAAGGTCATTTCCAGGCGTTTGTCGTTCGAAGTAAATTTCCATTCATCAAGCCAGTCTGCGGGGGGGATGTGAAAAGTAACCTGATCAAGCTTGTGGATAACGCCATCCAGAAAAAAAGCGTTTTCCGTGCCGGCGCTTGAATCGGCGGAACCGTAGCCTATGTTAAAACCTATAAGCTTACCATCGGCAATACCACAGGCTGCGGCCCAGTAGCGAACATCCCTTTTTGGACGGGTTTCCCGCTTCCAGTCATAAATCGCCCAGGCATTATCCTGAGAAAAATAAATTTCCGTAAAACCTAATTGAATTACCCCTTCGGCAATAAACCACGGTGAACAGCGTAAATACCGGAATGCGTATCTTTCACGCCGCCAGCGGGACACGGCTGCAATTGACTGCGCATCGGGAAAAGCCCGCGTCAGCACAAGCTCGCCCCTTAAACGGCGATGACGACCAAAGCGGGGATAATCAATTTTTATAATTCGGGCGCCGCTGGGCATCACCACAAAATCCAGAGCTGTTTTCTTTTCACGCATCTTTATAAAACCGGATTCGGAATTCAGCGGCAAATTAAAACGTCCATAGGAAAAAAGCCTGTCTATACTATGAGTAGAACGGCTGTGATCCTTTACGGAAAAAACCGAAACTCCGATATGGCCAAGGTATCCGCCGTCCATTATTTCAAAAACCACCATGTGCGTAGCGGAAAAAACTATGTAACGATCCACCTCGGTAATTTTGGATCGCTTTGTACCGCCTATAAACGGAGGATTGTAATCAAAAAGGGGGGTTCTGGCCCAGCCGAAATTAATGGGCTGTCCGTACGTGTCCATAACCGGCTGTCTTTCGGTAATCTCATTTTCCGGCATTATTAATACTATTTTCTTGCCGGAGGTTTATTGATAACGGCGCTGATCAGAAACACCGCTCCCAGTCCCATCGAACCCAGGCTGCCGTATTTAAGCCCGTTTTTAAGTTCCTGTTTGGGTTCGCCAAAACGATAATAACCCTGCATTGCAGCTCCGGCGCCAATCAGAATAAGTCCCGTAATCAGATTCCCTTTTTTTATGCGTGTGGATTTTCCCCCGCTGTTTGTAATGTTATCAATTGATTCCGTAAGTAATTCAGGCGATTCTCCGGACAATTCCGGAGAAGAAGCTTTATTTGTCGTTGTTTTTCCGGCAGGATATACAGGATCCCAATGCGATTCTGTCAACGGTGTATTCTCTTCCGGTTCGGAAATAGTTTCCGTGCTTTTCCGTTCTACATAGAAAAAGGGTGTTCGATATTCCAGAGAAAGGATTTCATCATTCCTGACAGAAAATTTGGCGCCTTCTGTTTCGGAAACTGCATTGACTGTAAGTTCACCATCACCCGAAAAACACTGAATAACAAGAGCAGGCTGGGGAAAACCGGGTTTTGCAACATAATCCAGTTCCGCATCACATTCCCTGAAATAGCAGGACGAATTGCCTGTCTTAATCGAAAGCGCTGTATTGCTATGAATGCGGATCCTGCCGTAAAGCAATTCCAGAGAAATTTCACGAACAATCCCGTTGATAACAACCGAAGTGTTTTCACCGAGTATTACAAACACGGAATTATCGGTTAAAAAGTGAAGTTCCGCCGTTCCTTTCCCGGTCTGAACCATATCCCCGGCACCCAGCATAACGCCCCAGTCTGCGGACAAACCATTCTGGTACACAGTCCGCCGTCCGTTTGCGACAATGATTATTTCACCTTCACTATTGGATAAACGCCAAAGCGAATTGGATTGAGTCTGACCCAACACTATATATGAAGAAACAAAAACCAGTACTGCGCAAAGGCAGGTTTTATACCGTTGTTTTGTCATAGCCTCTATACTACTATGTATTTGGAGAGCAATCCAGTGGCTGTATTTACAGGTATGAAAGTAACC
>Ga0082212_10008182_pt1 | contig 13697 bp, 13 predicted proteins | sample TergutNt197P3_FD_71548 | JGI IMG/M metagenome (GOLD analysis project Ga0082212, IMG submission 71548) | Neocapritermes taracua P3 segment gut microbial communities from Petit-Saut dam, French Guiana - Nt197 P3 | ecosystem: Host-associated > Arthropoda: Insects > Digestive system > Gut ... | reverse complement strand
TATCCTCGTCGAATTTGAATTCGATCAGGATATTTTCGTGCAGAGCGTCGGTGCCTCCTTCTTCGAGTTTAATGTCGTCGCAGTCGAGATGCTGAATGACGAGTTGCCGGACGGTCGCCTCGGAATTCGTCTTGCGAAGCGTTCGGAACAATTCTTTCGGAATGGGAAATAACGTGTCGGTCATCGGGAACCATTATACTATAAATGACATACCGTAGCACCGGCGTTGACTATTCCCTTAAAAAGGCGATAATTTCCGCATTATGCAGGACATCATTCAGGAACTTACATGGCGGGGACTGATTCATCAAGCGACCAGTCCAGAGACGATAGCCGATTGGCTCATGGAAAAGCCGCGTACCGTTTACGTCGGATTTGACCCCACTGCCGATAGTCTGCACGTCGGACATCTCGTAGCCCTGATGAATCTGCGTCGTTTTCAGCAATTCGGGCATCGTCCCATCGCTCTTGCCGGTTGCGCTACTGGTATGATCGGCGATCCCAGCGGCAAAAGCGAAGAACGTAACCTACTCACAAAAGAACAAATCGAACAGAACCTCAAAGGAGTCGAAAAACAGTTCCGCAAGTTTCTGCGGTTTGATGATTCTCCGACCGGTGCATTGCTCGTGAACAATGCCGACTGGTTTTCGCAGTTGACCTACATCGATTTTTTACGGGATGTCGGCAAACATTTTCCGGTCAGCATGATGTTGGCAAAGGACTCTGTTCGATTGCGTCTGGAAAACACCGAGTCCGGTTTGAGTTTCACCGAATTCAGTTACATGCTGATGCAGAGTTACGATTTTGTACATCTTTACAAGACGTACAACTGCGAAATGCAACTCGGCGGCAGCGACCAGTGGGGCAACATCACGATGGGTTGCGAGTTTGCCCGGCGGCTCGGCGTGCGGGGACAACTGCAAGGTTTGACCAGTCCGCTCCTGACCAAAAGCGACGGCGGCAAGATGGGCAAAACGGAGAGCGGCACGCTTTGGCTCGATCCGAACCGAACGCCGCCGTATCAGTTCTATCAGTATTGGATCAACCTCGACGATGCAGATGTCGAAAAGACACTCAAAATCTTTACCGATTTACCGCAGCAAAAAATTGCCGAAGTGTTATCGACGCACCAAGCCGATCCGGGCAAGCGGACGGCACAGCGCACCCTTGCCGATGAGTTGACGCAACTGGTTCACGGTGAAACCGGTTTGCAGACGGCAAAAAGAGCAACGGAGATTTTCTTCGGTGCCGAAATATCAGCATTGGACGATGCGGCACTCGGTGCGGTTTTTGCCGATGTGCCGAGCAAAGAGTTGCCGAAGCAGCGGTTAACCGATGGCTTGCCGCTGATTGATGCGTTGGTCGAGTCGGGCTTGTCGCCGTCGAAAAGCGAGGCACGGCGAACGATTCAACAAGGCGGAGCATACGTCAACAATCGAGCGATGAAGGATGAGAAAGCGGTGTTAACGGCGGCGCATTTGGCGAGCGAAAGCGTGATGGTTCTCCGCACCGGCAAGAAAAAATACGCTTTGTTGCGGTTTCAGTAAAATCGTAATACAATGCGATGAAAATAAAGTATTGTTCTCACTTCAATTTTAATGCGGGCGTGTATTCAGCGGGTTCAATCGGCATCGGTTACACTTCCGCAGGAAGGGAGTCGGCTTGTCGGCGAAATTGGGCAGGGACTGTTGGTCTTGCTCGGTGTAGGAACGGCGGATACCGAAAACGAGTCGGGACTGCTCGCCCGAAAGTGTTCCGAAATGCGAATTTTTGAAGACGAACATGGAAAAATGAACCGCTCCATTACCGATGTCGGCGGCTCGATGCTCGTGGTGAGTCAATTTACGCTCTACGCCGATTGCAAACACGGCCGTCGCCCCAGTTTTACAGATGCCGCTCCGCCGGAACTTGCGGACCGCCTCTATCAACGTTTTATTGAAGAAATCCGGCAGCGGAAAATTCCTGTTGCTCTTGGAACATTCCGAGCGGAAATGCACGTCCATCTCGTGAACGATGGTCCCGTGACCATCTGGCTTGACACGCAGAACTTATAGGCAAAAGAACACGGGACTCCGCCATTCGGCTGTTTTTTTACGGTGTGACTTTACTAAACGTGTCCAATTCCTTTTGCAACATTGCTGTAAAGGCAACGTCGTCTTGGAGAGTGTTCCAAACTTCGAACGTTAAATCCCGTGTCCGAACATTTTGCCGGTCTTTGCGTTCGACTAAAATGATCGTCGTCGTTCCAACGTGAAATTGTTCGGCAAGCGGTTGATTGGCAAAGACATCATATTCCAGTTCAACCAGGCGGAAGTTTTTATAACCCTGAAGTGTCTGCCGAAGGAGCATTTCTGTTTTTAGGCAAGGCGGACAACGTTTTTCGGCATGCCAAAACAGGACGCAGAGTCCGTCAGGAACGAACACCGTCTCCCGGGGCAGGAACGTCCTGACGACCGCCGCCGCCGCAAAAATCAGTAAGACCCAAGTGATTGTTCGTTTGAAACGTTGCATGAATACAGGTACATTCCGGCTGTCAATTACGTTTGGGTTCCCCATTGAACTTCGTTTTCGTCCGGCACATTCTCCGTTTCGCTTGGTTCCGCTTCGTTTTCTTCTTCCGGCAGCGTTTCGAGCGGTTTTTCACGTACCCGGAAAAATTCCTCTTCAATGTTGGGTTCTTCGGGTGTCAGAAATCCCTGCAACACTTCGCTTCGGCGACGCAACATCAAAAGAGCGAGTCCGAAAAACAACGCGAGACCGCCGACAATGACAACCAGTAATTCGATCCAATGAAACGTCATGAGCCAAGATTATTCGATGCATCAAATACGACGGTCGGTGCCGTTTCAACGTGTTCATGTTCTCCGCTGTCCTCCAAATGCCGATGGGCATCAGTATCCCCCGCCGCCGACTCTTCACCCTCTGCGGTGATATTGACGTAAAACTCAAGCGGACCGATCATCAATTTATCGCCGTTGTTGAGTTTTTGCTCTCCAACGATTCTTTCGCCGTTGAGCCGCACACCATTTCGGCTTCCCAAGTCCCGCATCACGACATTGCTGCCGGCAAGAATGGCACAGTGGTAACGGCTGATCAATTCGCTCGTTGCCTTCAAATGGCAATCGGTTGCGCGGCCGATAATGAATTTCTCCGCCGAAACAGGAATCACACACCCCGCCCGGTTTCCCGATGCAACAACCAATTGTACAATCATCGCCGACTTCTCCCAATAGAACCACTAGAACGTCATTGTAACATTTTGACACTGTTTTTGCAAGGGCGGGAATTTCGGAAAAACCACACGAGTTCACCAACAAGAGACCTCCTCGTCCATCGCAGGGAAAAGGTGAAAGAAAAAGGAGAGAGTGTTTCCGGCACGAAAATGTTCATTTTGTCAGTGAATATAGCGTATTATCAATGAGCCGAGTCCTCCCGAGCCGGACGGCAAGCAAAATCACCGCCTCCGTTTCGATGGTCGTCAATTCGGTGAGTGTAACCGGATCGGCAATGGCAATGTAATCAATCGTCATCCCGCCTGCCGATTGAATTTTCTCTTGAATCATTTGCCGAATCGTTTCTGCCGAGCGGACATTTTCGGCAACGACCATTTTTTCCGCTTCGGCAAGGCTTTGCGAAAGGATGACCGCCCGGCGGCGTTCTTCTTCCGAAAGATACTGATTGCGGCTGCTCATTGCCAGACCGTCCGGCTCGCGGATCGTTGATCCCATCACGATTTCGATGGGAACGTTCAAGTCGGCAACCATTTTTTTGATGACGCAAAGTTGCTGGTAATCCTTTTGACCAAAAAAGGCGGCATCGGCTTGCGAAGCAAGAAATAATTTGAGTACGACCGCGGCGACTCCATCGAAATGTCCCGGTCGAATCACTCCTTCAAACGGTTCGGACACACCGCCGACGTGAACCGATGTTTCAAAACCTGCCGGATACATTTCCTTTGCATCGGGAACGAACAGGGCGGGGGAACCAACGGTTTCCAAGAGCCGTTGATCGTTTTCCAGTGTCCGGGGATACCGGGCAAAATCTTCGTTTGGTCCGAACTGCGTCGGATTGACGAAGATCGAGACAATCGTTGCATCGCACTGTTCGTTCGCCAGTTTGACGAGACTCAAATGTCCGTCGTGCAACGCTCCCATGGTCGGTACGAACCCGACCCGCTTGCCTAGCCGGCGGCAACTTTGGACAAACGAACGTAATTCGGCGAGGGTGGTGAGCATCGAGACATGTTACGGCTTAAACCAAGAAGACAAACGGACTGACGGGGAAGTTGTCGGCGCAATTTCTATTTTCTCCCCTTTTTGACCTTTTTCGTCCCCTTGGTTCGCCGAGGCGGGAGCGGGAAGTAGTTCATGTCGTCGTGATCTTCCTCGTCTTCTTCTAAGTGGTTTTCCATGAATTGCGACAGCATTTCCATTGGAGACGGCAAACCGTATTCAGGAATCTCTTCGAGCAGATCAATCATTTCGAGGGCGGCTTCCGCCGCTTCGGCACCCTTGTTTCCGGGAGCGGGATTGACCGCTTTGTCTTTTCCGCTTTCTACGATTCCACTCCGGGCATTCGCCTGCTCAATGGTGTCGCAGGTAATCACGCCGAAAATGATCGGTTTGCTGTACTGGTGCGCAAGATCGCCGAGCGTCATGCTGACGTATCGGTTGATATGTTGGTCGTGGCTGGTTTCCCCTTTGATGACCGCCCCCAGGCAGATGATTGCCATACACTGCGGGTCTTGGGCAATATGGTCCGCAATAAAGGGAAGTTCGTAGGAACCCGGCACCCAAATGACACGAATGTCATCTTCGTGAACGTTGTGTTGCCGAAGTTTGGCAAGCGCACCATCGAGGAGCCGCTGGGTGATCGTTTTGTTGAATCGGGCAACAATAATCGTAATGTTTCCGCCAACCGGCGGCTGACAAACGCGTCCTTCGTATATTTGCATCTCTTTATTGTTCCCTCTTTCGGCAATAAAGTCAATGGGTACCCCTTTACGGTTTAATTGTCAGATTGTCTGTTTTTCATCTTGTAAAATCGGCGATGCCGGGTACAATGGAAGTGTAAAATCGTTGGAGCAGACTCAAAGTCTCTCGTTGCAATGCAGCAAATTAGTCACACATTCGTTGGAAGAAAACAAGAATTGGATCAGTGGTCCACTCGCCTTGCCGATTCCACGACCAATGGACAAACCGTCGTGGTCGTTGGAAAATACGGTATGGGAAAGACTCGGCTCCTCGACCAAATGATCCAAAAGGCACAAGAAAATAAATCGATCAAGTGCCTTGTCGCACGATACGTTATGGGTCCCGGCGAATCGCCCGGTATGGTTCTCCGCATGATTCTCGATGACATGTTTCAAGCCGCCCGGTACGAGGTCGGAAACCTCGATGCCGAAGGAAAACGTTTTTCACAGTGGCACCACGCCTATCAGGAGTTGGGGGTTTTTCTGAACCGCTCCGAGTCGGATTTTCATCTTCTCGAACAACTCCGGTTCGACAGCCGAAAGAATATCTTCGATCAATTCACCCATCGGCTCAAACTCCTCTCCGATTTAATGCCGGAACACGGCCGACTCTTGTTGATCATCGACCCCGAATTAGACACGTTGGCGGCGCGGGTCGAATTTTGGACGCTGGTCGTAAAAAATCTTCCGCCAAAAGTTATCTTTCTCTTTGCTCAACGGTACAAGGACTCGCTGGCAATCAACGAAGATTTCCGGTCTCAAGAAAACGTTTATTTCATTCCCTCGTTGGAACAACAACCGCAGGGACTTTCGGATTTGCATGACGACGACACGGAACAGTTACTTGATATTTATATGCCGATGTTCAAGGGTAAAACTCCTGACCGGCAAACCATCCGGGATCGTTTTCATCAATACCGCAACCATCCTTACGCAGTCCATGCCGCATTGAATCTGTTGCTTTCGCCGAGTTTTACGAGTGCCGGACAACTGCCGGAAGAACCCATCCCTGCTGCCGTATGTCCGCTGCAATGGAAGGGAATTATCGAACATCCGTTATGTGAGAAGGTGATCCAACTATTCAAGGCTTATGCTGTATTAGAAGTACCGGCACTCGACGAAACGGTCTGCTGGGTTGCCGATGTTCCTCATGAGTCTCTCGAAATGCTTCTTACCGATCCTTTTTTAAGTTCAATGATTCGGACAGAAGCCGACGGACGCTTGTTGTACCATCATTATCTAAAAGCCTATATCCGTTCGCTGCTTTATACAGAGGACGGTCTATTGACCTCAGAAGCAGAGCAACTTCATCGAAGAGCCATGCAGGGATACGCCGATTTGACATACAGGGCAATCAAACCTGACCCGCAGGCAATCGTTCGTCTTGCGGAACATTCGCTGACAGTCGGCGGTCCCAAGCAATTTGCGGAAACTCTGAGCCAATGTTCGGAGGCGTTTTTGGCGTTAGGATTCTACCAAACGTATGCAGCCCTGATTGACCGCGCATTGGTACTGATTTCGCCGTTATCGGCGGAAGCGGCTGATTTGCATTTTCAGTTGGGACAATTGCGTCAACGGCAAGGAGACATGCCGACAGCAACCAAACACTACGAGGCTTCACTGCAAGTGGCACGGAAAATTTCGGACTCGGAACGGATTGCCGTCGCTCTTCTCGGATTGGGACGAGTTTCCTTGCAAAAAGAGCATCTTGTTGAGGCGGATATGTGGCTTCGTGATGCGGTTGCTTATTACGAAGCCGGTTCAAATAAATCAGGCTTGGCAGAAGTGCTGGTGTTGTCTGCCGAAGTCCAATGGGCGCAAGGACACACTCAGGGAGCCGAGGTCATCCTTAAAGCCGCTCTGGATGCCGTGGGGGAAATACGGAATTATCGGCAACAGGCAAAAATGATGTCGGCAGTGTATGCGGCTTGGGGACGAATGTACGAAAATTTGGGAAACATTGAACGTTCGGCAGAACAATATCATAAAGCATTGGATTTGACAAAAGATATTTACGATCAGGAAGCGGAGGCGGGGGTGCGGACTTCGTTGGGTACCATTTTCGAACGAATCGGCAATTTGAAATCGGCGGAGGAACATTTGTCGATTGCGATGTCGATCCATCACGATTTGAAATTGTTGGAGCATTGGGCAGAAGACAATCTGCGGTTGGCTCGAATCGCTGAAATGCAGGGAAAAGCAGAAGTGAAGGAATTCCATATCAAGCAAGCCTGCCGGATGTTTAAGCAACTTGGCAATAAGCAAAAACTTGAACAACTTGGCGTGCCGGGTGAGTAAGCAAAAATTGTGTCAAACAGCAAGTTACGGACGGGGGGTATTAACAAAATAAGGATCGGGGGTATAATCCTCTGGACTCTCGTCGCCAAGAGTTCCAGTTGTTCTGGGAACGGCGGTTTTTGAGAGCGGTCAGAAAAATGAGCGTAGTAAAGATTGCCGAATTGCGGGATATGAGTGTCGATCAACTTGAAGCGACGCTGAAAGAAGCCAAGGAAAAATTATTTCACCTCCGGTTGCAGGCGCGGATGGAGCGGCTCGACTCCCCCAGCGAATTGAAAAAAAACAAACGGCTGATCGCAAAGATTTTAACCCTGAAATCGTTGCGCGGATTGCAAAAGGAAACAATAAAATAAGAAAGAATCAAGAATGCCTAAGCGAGTTGTGATCGGAGTCGTTAAGAGCGACAAAATGAAAAAGACGCGGCGAGTCGAGGTTTCCCGGCTGGTCAAGTATCCAAAATATGGAAAGTACGTAAAACGGCGGACTGTCTGTTACGTTCACGACGAAAAGGAAGAATCGGTCGTCGGTGATACCGTCGAAATTATCGAAAGCCGCCCCATGTCGAAACTGAAACGTTGGCAGTTGGTCAACATCGTTGCCAAGGGGAACATTATTGACGTGGCGGCACTGCGGGCGGCAGCCAAGGAAAACGCCGCTACAAACGGTTGATGCCTTTTGAAGGCGTTTCGGTTGCGGACTGCAACAGAAAGAAACTCCGTCGCGAAGTGTTCGGTCAAAGTGTTGCGGAACCGCTCAAACAAACCGAGCGGAGCACGGTGAACTGTGTCATTTCAACCTTTCGACTTCATCGAATGCGAGTCCGGTCATTTCGGCAATTAACGTCGGATCGAGCCCTTTCTTTTTCATGTTTCGGGCAATTTCGGCTTTGCCGATTTGCATTCCCTGCGCCATTCCCTCTTTGATTCCCTCTTTGATTCCCTTGGCAATTCCCTCATCTACGGCGGTTTTCATGATGGCATAGTTATCCCACTGCACCATCCGACTCATTTCGTACTGTACCAGTTCATCCTTGTTCAACGCTGCAACTTCCGCCGTTTCAATGGCACGGTCAAATACCGACTCACGAAAAATCGAAGGCAACGACGTAAACGACTCCAAGTTTTGCAAAAAATACAACCACTTGTCTTGATGCGTCTCCAACTCCGACTCCGTCTTCTTAAATAACGGCATTTGCAGAAAGATAAATTCCAACTTGTCGTAAAACAGATCACCGTCCTGATCTTTCAGTTTTACGTTCCGCTGAAGTTTTTGACGCTCCTCATCTTTGTCATACTCGAAGTCGAGAATCGCAATGAGATAGACCGCCTTGAGTTCAAAATCCCAAACCTTGCGGTCAAGATCGAAGGTTCCCTTCGGAGCCTGATCCCGAATCGGAAATGCTGCATAAAACAACGCCCGGTCTTTGAACCAATTCTGTCGTGCCTTTTGCATTTCAACGATGAACCGCTCGCCGTTTTCCGCTTCGCAGTAAATGTCGAAAATTGCACGCCGGTCGAGAGCAATGACACCGAGTTGCTCCGTGTTGCGGAATTCCAACGTTTTGACTCGGTGCTTCTCCGGCAGGAACGTGTTGAGAAAATCGATCAACAAGTCCTTGTTCGCTTCTTCGCCGAACAGACGCTTGAAACCGAAATCGGTGTACGGATTGATGTAACGGGACATAGAGTCCATTGTACAGTGCCAACGGCGGGCTTTCAAGGCGGAAACGTTATCACCCCGTAATCTGTAAGTTTGCTTTTTCTGTCAGTCAAGTGGACCAATCGAGTCCGAAATCCAACGACACGGCGGAATGGGTCAACGCCCCGACGCTGATCCGTTCCACACCGGTTTCCGCAACGCTTCTGACCGTTTCCAACGTAATTCCACCGGACGCTTCCAACTGCACGTTCGGCTTAACCGAGTTCCGAACTTGAACGGCTTCCGCAATCTGCGTCGGAGTCATGTTGTCCAAAAGTACCATGTCCGGCTCGGCTGGCAACACTTCCCGCAACTGATCCAATGTATCGACTTCGATTTCCACAATCGGCGGCTCGGCGAACCGTTGCCGCAGGAATTCCTTGGCACGAACGACTGCTTCTGTCGGAGAAAAAGGTTGGTTCCCCTGCTGTCCCAGTGCCAAGTGGTTGTCCTTGATGAGGATGGCATCGTAAAGTCCTGTACGGTGATTTGCCCCGCCTCCGCAACGGACGGCATATTTTTCCAACTGCCGCCAACCTGGTGTGGTCTTTCGGGTATCGTAAATTTGGGATTTTGTGCTGCAGACGGCATCGACGTACCGCCGGGTCAGTGTTGCAATGCCGGAGAGCCTACCCAAAAAATTCAAGAGGGGACGCTCTGCAACGAGCAATCCTCTGGCGGGTCCGCAAATGGTGCCGATGACCGTTCCGCAAGAAAGTCCGGTGGAGTCTTCGAGTAGCGGTTTCCAAGTTAATTTAGGATCAACTGCCGAGAGTATCTGCGGAATAAGCGGCACTCCTGTCAAAATACCGGCGGATCGGGCAACAACTGCCGCTGCCCCTTGTGCCGTTTCGGGTACGAGAGCGAGACATGTCAAGTCGCCGACTGTTTGAACATCTTCAAACAGGGCAAGTTTCAAAAGTTGGTCAAAATCTGCGGGCAACATCACGAAAAAAGCAATTTGGACTGCCGAAATGTATAACACAAAGCGATGGATATGTCAAGAAAACCGCGACGGAGCCGTTCCATCAACCGAAATACCTCCGAACAATTTTAGTGCGACAGTTTACAACAAATGTATCGAAACAATGCAGTACAATTCGTGTTTTTTGCAAAATAATACACTTTTTAACCGGTGTTAAAAAACAAAAAATTGTGTAACATTTCTTAACGTCTTTTATCCAATTATGTTACAACAAAATTAGTTTAGAACAAGTGTTTGGCACAAAATTTGCATATTAAATGAATAAGGAGTGAGTGTTTTCAATTAGAGACTTAGGTGCATTATGTATCGCCGCAACCCTCAAACATCCGTGTCGCTTTTGAAGTGTCAGACTCCGTTCACGACGCATTTACTTTCAGTGTGGGAACAGGACCAGGAACATCATCCGCCCTTGGAAAACGGGGATCCGGCTGTTTTACCGGAGGATCGGCAATCCACTCCTGACTATATCCGTATCTATCTCCAGCAGATGGGAGCGACCCCTTGCCTAACCAAATTGGAAGAAAGGTTGGGTGCTGTCGATATTTGCAGGAGTAGGAAGCAGTATTATAACTGTTTTTTCGCCTCGGACTATATTCTCGAAAAGTGCTTGAAATTGCTCCGGTCTGCGTTGGCAGGAGAGTGCCGGCTGGACCGCTGTCTCGATTTTTCCCTTTTCAGAACGAAACGGAAGGAGGATATCGTACAAATTTGCCGGCTTCATCGTGAAACGCTCCAAAAAATTTGGGAACAAAACAAGACCGACTTCATGCAAATCCTTTTGCCGGATATTTGCGCCGTTGAAAAACAAAATATATGGAAACGGATTCAACGGCGGAGAAAACGTGCCGCAAAGTTACTTCAGGAATTGCATTTTCAAATGCCGAAAATTGCGCCGAACATCCACAAACTCCGGCGAATCGTTTTCAAGATGGATCTGTTAAAATTGCAAATCCGCGAAGCCGAACGTTTGTTGCCGGAACTCTTACCGGAGCAAGCGGAATACGCAAAAAAAGACATGGAATGGAACCGTCAAAAATTGGACTCGTTGATGCGGACAACGGCAGAAACTCCGGCAACAATTCGGCGTTATCTGAGAAGGGTTAAGGCAGCGAATCGAAAATATGTTGACATCAAAAATTGGTTTTCGGAAAGCAACCTTCGCCTCGTGGTGTCGATAGCCAAGAACTATCAACACCGCGGTTTGAGTTTTCTTGACCTGATTCAAGAAGGAAACATCGGTTTGTTGCGGGCAGTGGATAAATTCGAACGGCGGCGCAATGCGAAGTTTTCAACCTTTGCGACGTGGTGGATTCGGCAAGCGATCCTGCGGGCGATTGCCAACAGCAGCCGGACGATCCGAGTGCCGGTACACGTTCAGGATTCTCTTACCCGTATTTATAAAGTGGTGCGGAAAATCAAGGATCAAACAGGAATTGTGCCTACGTTGCAGGAAACGGCAGAGTCGTGCCGGTTGTCGGAAGAGGAGGTCGTTAAAATTTTGCAGTGTGATTGTTCGCCGGTTTCTTTCAATGTCGTCGCACGAGGGGAGCAGGATAAAACTTATAGCGAAATTTTGGAAGACACGAAGTGCGGTCCTCCTGAAGATTCCGTACCGGGTGAATCACTTCGGGACAGACTGGACGACATCATGACCGATCTTTCGGACCGGGAACGCAGTATTCTCCAACGCCGCTACGGCTTGTTTGATGGTTCCGTCTATACGTTGGACGAATTGAGCAAGATCTTCTCTTTAACACGCGAACGTATTCGTCAAATTGAACTTGGTGCGCTTCGGAAATTACAGCATCCGGTTCGTACCAGAAAATTGCGGATCTCCGCCGGTTTTAACAGTTAATGTAATGACAATACGACACACTCGGCTGGATTTTTTCCGGTGATTGCAGTACCATGACAGGAATGGAACGCATTTTTCTCGGACACGATAGACCGCTCCTGCACCTGACGGCGGATTATCTGATCGGCCGGTTCGCCAAAGAAGGACAACTCAACATGCGAAATGTCCTGCTCACGATGCAGGAGCAACGTGCTCTCAACCGGCTCGAAGAAATCCTCGCCGAAAAAGCCGAAGAAATTGATCCCGCCTGGTATCCGCCGGAATTCCTGACCATAGGAACGCTGCCCGAAAAATTCTACGAACTCCAAAAGCCGATTGCCGATGACCCGACGCAATGTTTCGCCTGGATCGATGCCGTCGATCAACTCGATGATGAAAATCCCGAATTACTGCATCGGCTGATTCCTTCGCCTCCCAAACGAGATGATTTCGAATCCCGGCTTGCACTCGGACGGATGTTCGCCAAACTGCATCGGGAACTCGCTGCCGGTACGTTGGACTTCATTCACGTTGCCGAACTGTGCCGGAAATTGAAGGTTGAATTTGAAATCAGCCGCTGGGAAGCCCTCGACAAACTGCAAAAAAAATATCTGGCAAAACTCGATTCGCTGAAAATTTGGGACATTCAATCGGCACGATTATTCGCCCTTGAAAAGCCGCAAGAATTTGAAATTAAACTCACACAATTTCAAAAAGACGGCACACAAATTTTACTGGCCGGTGTTGTCGATATGAATTTGCAACAGAAACAAATGCTCCGGCACTTCGGCAACTTCGTGACCTCGCTCGTTTTTGCACCGGAAGACTGGACAAACCGATTCGATGACCTCGGTTGTTTAATTCCTCACGTTTGGCAGGATGCGTCCATCGAACTGGATGATCGGCAAATCCACCTCGTCGAATCGGCGAGCGGTCAAGCCGAAGAGGTCTTGCGGTGTTTGACCGGCCTCAACGGTAAATACGCACCGCCGGAAATCATTGTCGGTGTTCCTGACAAACAGGTTATCCCTTTCATCGAGCGGCAATTCGAGCAAGCGAAGATCAAAAGCCGAATCGTTGCTGGTAAACCCATTCGGCAAACGCCCGTGTATCGGTTTCTCGAAACGCTGCTTCCGTTTTTGGAATCGCCGACGTTTGTCCGGTTTACGGCATTGGTTCGGCATCCCGAAGTGGAAACGTTTTTATTGACCACCCCTACCCCTCCACGGGAGGGGAATTATGGGAGTTCACCTCCTGTGGAGGGGTGCCCGATAGGGCGGAGTGGTTTCACACTTATCTCAGAACTCGACAAATACCACATGGACTTTCTGCCCGGCGGATTGGAACAAATCGAGCGGTCAACTACGCTCAATACAATACGTCAACACCTGCAATCATTACTTGACTCGCAAGACCTCGCTGCGGTTTTACGCAACATCTTTCCGGCATACAGCCGAGATGATGCGTATCGGAAAATTTTGGACATGCTTTCGCAAATTCAGGAAGTTCCTGCTGAATTGATGCCGAATCCGTTCACTTTTGCCGATACCGTCAGGCTTATTCTCACGCAGGTCGGCAGGGAAACAATTCCGATGCCGCACGAACCGAAGGCGGTAGAACTCGTCGGCTGGCTCGATCTGGCAATGGATGATGCGGAGGTCGTGATCGTTACCGGCATGAATGACGGTGTTGTTCCCGCTTTTCAAACGTCGGATATGTTCCTGCCCGACACAATGCGGCAACAGTTGTCGAAAGAACGCAAATTGTCGGTCGAAGATAACACTCGCCGTTATGCCCGCGATGCGTATGCCATGACGTGCCTGTTGGCAACGCGGCAGTATGACCCGCAACGGATCCATTTCATCGGAAGCCGACGCTCCGTTGACGGCGATCCGATGTTGCCGAGCCGA
>Ga0082212_10008181_pt1 | contig 13697 bp, 13 predicted proteins | sample TergutNt197P3_FD_71548 | JGI IMG/M metagenome (GOLD analysis project Ga0082212, IMG submission 71548) | Neocapritermes taracua P3 segment gut microbial communities from Petit-Saut dam, French Guiana - Nt197 P3 | ecosystem: Host-associated > Arthropoda: Insects > Digestive system > Gut ... | reverse complement strand
ACACTGCTTCAAAAGAACGCCTTACCAAACTGGAGAAGGAAATCGCCGAGCTTACAACAGAACGCGACGCCATGAAAGCCCGATGGGAAAGCGAAAAAAAGGATATCGAGAAAATCCGCCGCATTAAACAGGAAATCGAAGAACTTAAAATCGAAGAAACACGTTATGAGCGCGAAGGCGATCTTTCAAGAGCGGCCGAGGTGAAACACGGAAAAATCCCCGAAGCGCAGAAACAACTTGGCAAACTTACCGATCAAATGGAGAAGAAGAGCTCAGGCGGCGCTCTGTTACGCGAAGAGGTAAGCGAAGAAGATATCGCCGGCGTGGTTTCTACATGGACGGGAATTCCCGTTTCAAAGATGCTTTCCGGCGAATTGCAAAAATACCTTGACCTAGAAAAAGTGCTGGAACAGCGGGTGGTCGGCCAGAACGAAGCCCTTGCCGCGGTCGCCGATGCAATCAGGCGCAACAAGGCGGGCCTTTCAGACGCGGCGCGCCCCCTGGGGTCGTTCCTGTTTTTGGGGCCGACCGGCGTGGGCAAGACCGAACTGGCAAAAACACTGGCGGACTTTCTCTTTAACGATGAAAAAGCCCTTACCCGCATCGACATGAGCGAATACGGAGAAAAGCACTCGGTCAGCCGCCTGATTGGCGCGCCTCCCGGCTACGTTGGTTATGAGCAGGGCGGCCAGCTTACCGAGGCAGTACGCCGCCGCCCCTACAGCGTGATCCTCTTTGATGAGATCGAAAAAGCCCACCCCGAAGTATTCAATGTATTTTTGCAGATACTCGATGACGGACGCCTGACCGATGGGCAGGGGCGCGTTGTGGATTTCAAAAACGTCATCATCATCATGACGAGTAACCTCGGCTCTGATTTGATCCTGGGGGCGGAAAACCCCGAGACGATTCGCGAATCCCTGCTTGAACTGCTCAAGCAGAGTTTCAGGCCGGAGTTTCTTAACCGTATTGACGAGACGGTAATTTTCAACCGGCTGGGTAAGGACGAAATCGGCAAAATCATCGATATTCAGCTAATAAGGCTTGCACAGCGGCTTGCGGAACGCAAGATTACACTTAAATTGACCGGTGCCGCAAAGGCCCTGCTTGCCGAGAGGGGGTACGATCCCCTGTTCGGAGCGCGTCCCCTCAAGCGGACGATTCAATCTGATTTGGAAAATCCGCTGGCAAAACAGATAATCGCCGGCGAAATCCGGGAGGGTGATACCGTTACTGCGGACGCAGCCCCGGGCAAAAAAATGGCTGATAACAACGGAACTCTTGTCTTCAGGAAAAGCCGTTAGCCTCAATTTTTTAGGTATTTTCTTTCTTTTTCCCGGAATGCGGCGCGGTTTCGGAATTTTCAGAAGCGGTGTTTGCAAAAACAAGCGCCTGGAGGATGCCGAGGATATAGTCCTGCTGTTCCGCACTAAGCATTAAAAAGTCATTGGACGCTTTTTTGAGTTTTTCATCCTGGGTCATTTTACTCCTCCGTACCCCACTCTGTTAGTGAGAATAATATATTATATTGTGAGAATTGTAAACACTCAAATTGAAAGTTTCTACATTGCATAGTGAGTTCCAATGTAATATGATATGGTTATGACAATTGGCAAGCGTATTAAGTATTTACGGCAAACCCTTAATATGTCCCAAGTTGAATTTTCAAAAGCAATCTATATAAGCAATGGGTATATCGCAGAACTGGAATGTGAACACCGCAGAGTCAACGATCGGATTATTCATTTGGTTTCGCTGACATTCGGCGTTAACGAAAAATGGCTTAAAACCGGCGACGGCGATATGTTCTTCAAAACGCCCGGTGAAAAACTGCAGCGTATGGTAAGCCTGTTCAACGAACTGCCTCCCAAATTCCAGGATTATGTGATGCTTCAGATTGAGCAGCTGTTAAACGTCGCCACAGACAAAGGAACAATTACAATACCGGCTGGATAACAGGGAAAACTTAGTATTTTTACTAATACCTCGGCCGCTTCCCCAGCGCCTGTTTAAAAACTTCCATGACCGCTTCGGTTCCCCTCCCGCCCGGTTGCAGTTCCTCTGCGCTGACATCAAGATTAAAGGGGCGGCGTGCGATATGTTCGGGGTAATGCGCGTCTGACGAAGTGGTAAGAGGATAACCCAAAGTGTCCAACGGAGATCCGTTCATGAAAGGCGGAATGCGTACGCACTCAAGAGCTGCCCACGGGCCTTTCACCAGCACCCCAAGCTGACTGGTCATGGAAAAAGCGGGACGGTCTACATGGGCGGGAATGACAATGCCTCCGTACTCGCCCGCCTTTGCGCCTATATCATCAATGGAAATGTCAAGCGGATTCACCAGGTAATACTCAACTTCACCCTCGATATTGTCATCTTCGTCCACAAAAACCTGATCGCCGGTTTTTAGGGGGTTGTTGATAAAAGGCATCAGTATAGAATAGGCGTATTCGCTAAAATCCATGCTCGCCTCAAGACTGGTGAACAGGCATAAAACGTGAATCTCCTCGCTGGTTTCGGCTTCCATTCCAAAGATGGGGATAATGCCGTATTGGGGGCTGAGTTTTGCAAAAGCGGGGCAGTTGAGGCTTGAATTGTGATCGGTTAAAGCCATCACTTTCAGCCCTTTGGCGGCTCCCAGTTCCAGTAAACGCCGGGGTGAAAGCTCCAGCGAGCCGCAGGGGGAGAGGCAGGTGTGGTTATGAAGATCCGCCAGCATGATTATGAAATATATCCCACAGTTTGCCTGAAACGGTAAACTGATTGTCTTTTGTGCGAATAACGGCGATACCTTCGTCTTTTGCCGCTCCAAGCATATCATCGGGAAGGGGGCGCGAATTGCAGATAACGATTACCGAAATGTTCACCAGTGTCGCAACCGCTACGGTGTTCTTGTGCGCCTGAATGGTGATAAGGGCGCCGCCGTCTTTGGCGTTTGCCATCACATCCGAAAGAAGGTCGGAGGTATAAGCGCCGCAGACTTCGACATCTTCAAACTCGCTCTGGCAGATTTCCGCTCCCAACGCAGCGGCAATCTCTTTTATTTTCACAAGCGGCTCCTTTTAAAGAACTTTAGTACTATGACTCATTTTTGACCGAATCGACAAATATCACCGAACGCACCGTAGTGCCCTGGCCCAGGGCGGAGTCAATCGAAAATTCATCCGAAACCCGTTTGGTGTTCCACAGGCCCATTCCCGCGCCAAAACCAAGGGAGCGGACATATTCGCTTGCGGTTGACCACCCTTCCTTAAGCGCCAGCGACACATCTGCAATGCCGGGGCCGGTATCGGCGGCCTCGATTATCACCTTGTCCGGCAGTATGGTACAGCGCATAACGCCGCCGTTTGAATGAACAACCTGGTTTATCTCCAGTTCATAACTGGCAATGGCAACACGTCGGATAACTTTCGGATCGAAATTGTGGTGTTTAAGCGCTTTTTTTATCTCCGTAGAAGCCCTGCCCGCCAGTTCAAAATCGTAGTGGGCGGTGGAAAATTCCATTTCCGTATTCATAGAAGGAGCGCCCGCCTGGCTTTTGTGCAGCTTCTCAAGCCTGAGTACTTCCCGGTTCATCTCTATCAACAGCGCCCGAATCACATCGCTGGAACTGAGAATACCGGCCAGTTCCTGATCCTTGTTAAGCACCGGGAAGTGGCTGTAACGGTATTTATTAAAATAGGAAATGGCAAAAGAAAGAGGCATATCATCCTGTAGACTAACAACATTTTTGGACATCATCTCTTCTACCGGAAGATTGATAAAACCTTTGTCCAGGGCGGTAATAATATCTGCGGTTGAAACCATGCCGACCAATTTCCGCTCTTCAACAATGGGAATACCTGCCACACGATTTTCCCTCATCAGAGCCTGTATAAACCGCATGGGTTGGGTTTTGGTTCCGGTAAGAACCGAGGTGGACATAACCTCTTTAACTTTGAGCTGGTAGATAAGCTCCAGTACCACCGACGGTGAATCTACGGTACTGATGGGAATATCATCTGCGGACATTTGATCCGAAGACATATTCAGTTTTTCCGAATCGCTCACAATGCAACTCCTTTGCGAGGACACTAACTTATAGAGTACCCCTGAAAAGCCTATAATTCAATAGCATAACTCCGGCAAATAGAAGCCTGAAAAAGCCTCGCATTTTTTTTACTAATTTGTTACACTACCTGTTATGGGAGCAATCTGCGTTTTTGTAAACCAAAAAGGGGGGGTGGGGAAAACCACCTCGGCGATTAATATCGGCGCTTTTCTGGCAGAGGCGGGGAAAAACGTGCTTTTGGTAGATTTTGACGCTCAGGCAAACCTTTCCAGCGGCATTGGGGCCAAACCGCCCACGCCCGGAATATACGAATTGATCTCCGGTACAACAGCAGTGGATCAGGCGGTCAGAAAGACAGCCGTCGCAAACCTTGATGTGATTCCCGCCAGCCGCGATCTTTCGGGCGCATCGGTGGAACTGATCAATCAAAAGGAGCGGCATTTCTTCCTGAAAAAAGCCCTGGCGCCGATCAGGGACAAGTACGATTTTTTACTGATCGACTGCCCTCCCAGCCTGGGGCTGCTCACGATGAACGGACTGGCGGCCGCGGATTCGATGCTTATCCCCATGCAGTGCGAATACTTTGCCATGGAGGGGCTTACCCTGCTTTTGCAAACAGCGAAAAAAATTCAAAAGAGCCTGAACCCTTCGCTCAAAATCGGGGGTATCTTTTTTACCATGTACGACCCAAGAACAAGGCTGGCCCAGGATGTGATAAAGCAGGTCAGCGGCTTTTACAAGAGCACGGTTTTCAACACGATCATTCCCCGTAACATACGGCTTTCCGAAGCGCCTTCCTACGGAATGCCGATTTCCCTGTACGATCCTCAGTGTCCGGGGGCAAAGGCGTACTACAATCTCGCCCAGGAGCTGATCCGCCGGAACAGTCAAGGAGGAACAAATGGCGCGTAAAACCGGTCTGGGAAAGGGCCTGGACGCCCTGCTGTATAACAACGATGATACTGACCTGCACGATTCACCCGTAGAGCAGCCAGGCGCCGGTGAAACGTTCATTCCCGCAAAAGAAACAGGCCGGAACATTGTTCAGTTACCGGTTGATAAACTGGTCCCCAGTCCCGGACAGCCCCGGAAAAATTTTGACGAAACCGAAATGAAAGAGCTGGCGGACTCCATAACGGAGTACGGTATCATTCAGCCTATCATTGCAGCTAACGCCGGGGACGGCGCCTACATCATAATCGCGGGTGAACGCAGAACGCGCGCCGCCGCTCTGGCCGGTCTTGAAACGGTCCCGGTAATTGTCCGGGACTATACCGATCAGAAGCGCCTGGAAATCTCCCTGATAGAAAACATCCAGCGCAGCGATCTGAACCCCATTGAAGAAGCGGCGGCTTTCAAAAACCTGATGGACTTTTCCGGCCTTTCTCAGGACGAACTGGCGGCGAGGATTGGCAAAAACCGCTCTACCGTCGCCAACGCCCTGCGGCTCCTCAAGCTGCCTGCTGAGATTCAGAAAAGCATTGAGCAGGGAGCGATCAGCTCCGGCCACGCAAGGGCGCTGCTTTCGGTAACCAACGCCCGCGCAAGGGAGAAACTGTTCAGGGAAATTACTGCCGGAGAGCTTTCGGTCAGAGAGGCAGAAAAGCGGGCGGCAGCAATAAACGACGAAAAAAACGATGGTAAAGAAACAAAATCAGCGAAGACCAAAAAGCGGCCTGCTGAAATGGACGCCATGACGGAAAAGTTTATCGGCAGATTGGGAACCAAGGTCGTTATCGAAGGAAATCTTCACAAGGGCCGCATCCATATTGACTACTATTCAATGGAAGATCTTGAACGGCTTTATGAAATACTCGGCGGGTAAATCCCCCGCTCAGTAAATTTAAACAAAGCGCCGGTATCAAAACCAATAATATTCTCTTCAAAATTAACCCCTATGTGAACGAATAGAAAAAAATATGTGTTTTTCGAAAAATATTATCAAGATAATGTTTTTTTAAATGGTCTATTTTGCACTTTTTGAAACTATGTTATAATTTCTGTATGGCTCTTGACAACATTACGGTGGATGCGGGAAAAGCGCTGCCCCTGGGCTCGGCGCTTTCCAATGAAGGCGTCAATTTTGCAATATTTTCACGTAATGCCACGGCGGTAACGCTTATCCTTTTTGAGTCCGCCGCTCTGAACAGCCCCCACATGGAAATCCCGCTGAACAAGAGAGAGAATAAAACCGGTAATATCTGGCATTGTTTCGTCAAAGGCCTTAAAGCCGGAGCCTGTTATCTGTACCGGGCGGAAGGCCCCTATTTTCCGGAAAGGGGTCAGCGCTTCAATTCACACAAAACGCTGCTGGATCCTTATGCCAAAGCGCTGACCGATCTGAGCAGATGGGATTATGAAAAATGTTTGGGTTACGATCCCAAAAAGCCGGGCGGCGATCTGACCTTCTCATATATTGATGATTTTGAACATCAGCCCCGCTGCATCGTTATTGATAATGATTTTGACTGGCAGGGAGACACGCCCCTGAACTATCCTCTGCGTTTCAGCGTTATCTACGAGTGCCATGTGAAGGGCCTTACTGCAAATGATAATTCGGGAGTGAAACATCCGGGAACATACCGGGGAGTAATCGAGAAGATTCCGTTCCTGAAAGATCTGGGCGTCACCAGTCTTGAGTTTCTGCCGGTTCAGGAATTCAACGAGAACGAGTTCCCCCGGCGCAACCCCCGCAGCGGAGAGATGCTGACCAATTACTGGGGCTATTCAACCGTGGCCTTTTTCGCGCCCAAATGCTCTTACGCCTCAGACCAAAGTCCCGGCGGTCAGGTTCGCGAATTCAAGGAGATGGTAAGAGAACTGCACAAAGCGGGTATCGAGGTGATTCTGGACATCGTGTTTAACCACACCGCCGAAGGCAATGAGATGGGCCCGACTTTTTCTTTCCGGGGGCTGGATAACTCGATCTATTACATCCTGAACGAAAACCGGCGCTATTACCAAAACTATTCGGGCTGCGGCAACACGTTTAACTGCAATCATCCGGTGGTGCGCTCCTTTATCATGGACTGTCTGCGCTATTGGGTTATGGAAATGCACGTTGACGGATTCCGTTTTGATCTGGGCTCTATACTTGGGCGGGATCAGCACGGCCGGTTGATGGAAAACCCGCCTACTCTGGAACGGATCGCGGAAGACCCGGTACTGAACTCAACCAAAATTATTGCCGAAGCGTGGGATGCGGGCGGCGCGTATCAGGTGGGCTGGTTCCCCGGCGGCCGATGGGCGGAGTGGAACGATAAATTCCGCGACAATGTTCGCAAGTACTGGCGCGGCGATCCAAAGGAAACCCGTCAACTGGCGACGCGGCTGGCGGGCAGCTCCGATCTGTATCTACGGGACGGACGCAAACCTTTCCATTCCATCAACTTTATTACCAGCCATGACGGTTTTACGCTGAAAGACCTGGTTTCGTATAACGGTAAGCACAACGAAGAAAACGGTGAGGAAAACCGGGACGGCAGCGACAACAACATGAGTTATAACTACGGTTCTGAAGGCCCGTCTCTTGATCCGGTTCTGGAAGGCCTTCGCGAAAGACAACTCAAGAATTTTTTCGCTACCCTGATGGTTTCCCTGGGTACGCCAATGATCCTTGGCGGCGATGAAATTGCCCGCACTCAGGGGGGGAACAACAACGCCTATTGTCAGGATAATGAAATATCGTGGTACGACTGGACTCTGCTTGAAAAGAACAAAAACCTCTACCGTTTTGTCAAAGAGATGATCGCCTTCCGTCTGCGTCATCCGGGTTTTATGCGCCCGGAATTCTACACCGGCAGGGGAGGCAATTACAACGCCATTCCCGACATAAGCTGGTACGATGAAAGAGGCTTAAACCCGGAGTGGGACAAGATCGGCTATTATCTGGCTCTGCAGGTAGACGGCAGCAGGGCGGAAACAATGGCCGACAGGGACGACAATGATTTTTACATTATGTTTAACGCCAGCCCCCAGAACCAGGCATTTACTCTGGCGGGATTGCAGCCAAAAAAAGAATGGTTCCGCGTGGTGGACACCGGGCTCAGCTCTCCCAATGACATCCTGCTCCCCGGAAATGAAAAAATACTGCCGTCCCAACGCACCTATCCGGTAAAAGCCCGCAGTATGGCGATTCTGATCTCTAAGGATATATCAAATGGATGAAAGCACTTTTATCTTCGGCGTTGATCTTGACGGCGTAGTAGGCGATTTCTACGGAACAATGCGAAAAATCGCCGCGGAGTGGCTGAACAAACCGATTGAAGCCCTTACCACCGAAGTGAGTTACGGTTTTGGAGAATGGGGCATTGATGATTTTGGCGGCTACGACCGCCTGCACCGGTTCGCGGTAACCCAGCGCAATATCTTCCGGGACATGGAACCTATTGAACACGCTCCGGCTATCCTGCGAAAACTGTCAAACCAGGGCATCCGCGTCCGCATCATCACACACCGGCTCTTTCTAAAATACTCCCACCGCACCTCAATTACCCAAACCGTTGACTGGCTTGATAACTACGACATCCCCTACTGGGACATTTGCTTTATGAATGACAAGGGCGCTGTCGGCGCTCATGTCTACATTGACGACGCTCCCGAGAACATTATCAGCCTGCGTAAACAAGGATGCAAAACCATTGTATTTACCAATTCCACCAACCGCGATATGCCGGGCCCCCGCGCCAACAACTGGTTTGAAGTTGAACGCATGGTGATGGATGCGCGTGAAGAATGGAGAACCGGCACGCTTGGGTTGTTCGGTACTTAGTGAACATCCTCCTAACAACGATCAACGCCAAATGGATACATCCTTCGCTTGCTTTGCGTCTGCTAAAAGCAAACCTCGGCACACTGGAAGAAAACTGCGAAATACTTGAATTCAACCTGCGCCAGCCGTTAGCTGAAAAGATAGAGTCCATCCTTGCCGCACGGCCGCGGATTCTGGGTATATCGGTTTCAATCTGGAACCATACTGCAACAGTGGAACTGCTCAGAGAACTGGAAAAAGCATGGACAGCGCAGACGGGAGCCGCCGCCGATAAACCCATCGTGGTTCTTGGCGGGCCGGAAATTTCCCATCTGCCGCCCGAAGTGGAAATTTTCCGGTATGCAGATTACGTTATCCGCGGCGAGGGAGAAACGGCTTTCAGGTTGTTATGTGAAAATATTTTGGCAGCATCGCAGGAGGCGGAGAGCCGGAAGCCGCAAAAAAAGCCGCAGTTCATTGACGCCGAACCGGTCAAACTTGAACAGATTAAAAGCGCCTATCATCTGTATACAGATGTGGATCTTACAAAAAAGCTAATCTATGTTGAGGCAAGCCGGGGGTGCCCGTTTAACTGCGAGTTCTGTTTAAGCGCCGTAAAGCCGGCAGGTATAGTTCGGGAATTCCCGCTGGAACCGTTTCTTGCGGAAATGGACGCTCTTGTTCTTCGCGGCGCAAAGACTTTCAAATTCCTTGACAGAACTTTCAATCTGAACATCAAACGCGCGATACGTATCATTGAGTTTTTTCTGGCAAAAATCGAAGAACAATCAGAGGCGTTCGTGGTTCACTTCGAGATGGTTCCTTCCCTCTTTCCCGATGAATTGCGGAAAATACTCGCCCGTTTCCCGCCGGGGGCGCTGCGTCTGGAAATCGGCATCCAAACTCTTAATGCGGAAGTTTCCGCGCGCATCAGCCGCCCTACAGACCCCGAAAAAGAACTGGAAGAAACTTTAGTTCCAACCCTCCGCCTCCTTCGAAAAGAAACGAACGCTATCATTCACGCCGACCTGATTGCCGGCCTCCCCGGCGAAAACCTTGAATCTTTTGGCAGAGGCTTTGACCGTCTCTGGCTTGCACTCTCTGAAACTGACAAACCGCCCTTGGCGCAGCCTAACACTGAAATCCAACTCGGTATCCTGAAGCTGCTCCCCGGAGCGCCCATCATCAGGCACAGTGAAACATTCGGTATGCGCTACAGCCCCCAACCGCCTTATGAAGTTCTGGAAACCTCCGCCATGACAGCTAACGACATCCGGCGCATCAAAAACTTCGCCCGCTTTTGGGAACTGCTTGTTAACCGCGGCTTGATAAAATGCGAAGGAACCAAACCAATATTCAAGAATTTCATGACACTGTCAGACTCGCTGTTTGCCCGTTTTGGACGAAACTGGGGAATCGACAAACACGAATTGCGGGAAGCGGCGGAAAGTTATCTTGAAAATCAGGAGTAAAAAATGGAAACAATCATCACCCCTCAAACAATTACGGTAATTATCCTGTTTGCGGCTCTTTGCCTGGTATTTCTGCTGACGGGCAGGAAAATCGGGCTGGATCAGGGGCGCAAACAGGAACGTAAGGAATGGGAAGGCGGCCGTGTCGAAGAAATCGTAAAGAGCAGGCTTAAACAGTCCCGCGCCGTCCTGGGCGGGCTGGTCTCGGAACAGATGGCGCCCCTTCTGCCCGGTTTTCCCTTTGATCCCGGCGACTGCCGTTTTGTGGGAAAACCAGTGGATTTTATCGTTTTTAAGGGAATGAACGAGAAAAACATCAGCGAGGTGGTTTTTTTGGAAGTAAAAAGCGGATCGGGCCGGAATTTGAACGAACAGGAGCGGAAATTACGGGATGCAGTGCAAAATCTAAGGGTCAGATGGGTTGAATTTGATATATAAAATGGAATATTTTCCCTTTCTTCAGTATACTTTGTTATAACGGAGGAAAAAATGAAAAAAGCCTGTATATTATCAATAATAATAGTAACCGTTTTTCTCCTTGTTTCGTGCCCAAGCGCCATAGAAGTCAAATGGAACCCCGATGTGCGGTTCGCGACCAGTATTGACTTCGGTAAAATGATGACGGAAAAGATTATCAATAGTTTCGGTAATGGTAATTCCGACGGGCTTGATAAACTGGTCTGTGAGGATGCTGACCCTGTAGCTTTATTGTTTCACAAAAACCTCTTTGAAGAAGATTATGAACCAGAAGGCAGGGAATTTGAGATTGAATTTGATACCCCGGACTTTGAAGAGTGGGATGATTTACCTGATGAATTAAAAGCAGAGTTAGAAGATAAATACGGTCAGGATCTCGACATTATAGGGTATTACCTTAGCGACCGCAAATATTTATTCGACGGCGATCAGATAATAGATTTGGGCGAAGATGATGGTGATGATTTTCCGGAAGGTTTTAGTTTTAAAACGGTCATTTCAAAACTGTATGTAAGCGGCTCTGATATTATAAACGATCTTGAAATCGTATTTTATATCGGCGAGAGAGATGTTGATAAAAATGATCGCATAAAGGTAGTAATGGACAGGCCCGCTCCCGCTCCAAGCAATTTTGATATCGGCTGGAATTTGGATGGAACCCATAAGTGGGAAAAATTTAAATCATTTTCAGATCTGCCGGCCGGCGGTGAGAATATTGACGGTCTGAAAGATGTAGTAAACGGTATAGTAATCGAAGGTAAAGACATAACATTTGAGTATGAGGTTTTTCTGAAAGAAGGTTATTATTCTAAGGAATTTCTGGAAGACGATCACATAATTAAAGCAGAACTGGTTTTATGGATTCCTCTGGTTTTTGATGCCGCTCCCGATGCTTTTCTGGAACTGGATGACTTTTTGGGCGGCGGCGGCAAAGATTTATTCGGCAGAAAGTCCCCAAACGAAGACTCAATCACCGAAGTAATCGACAGTATGATAATTAAAATAAAGATGAACAACAGACCCTTTGAAGGCGCAGACTTTCTTGTTGAGAGCGGAGATCCGGTAAATATTTCTATTCCAATGACGTTAACCAACACTACGCTGAATTTCCCGATTAACGAAGAAGATATGGAAAAAATTAACGATCCCGCCAATTATCCTTTTGTTCCCAAATTTATACTTTTTTATCCTGACGGCGGAACATTGACAATTCCAAAGAATTTAAAGGCTACCACCATTAACTTTGATGCGAAGATCGATTACCAGGTTGACCTGAGCGGAGAGGAAAAATAACATGAAAAGGATATACCTGCTTTTACTTTGTTTAGCGGTTATGCCTCTTTGCCTCTTTGCTGAAGATGAAAAAGAAGACGATGCTCCAAAAAAATTCTGGATCAAAGACCGCACCGTTGAAATAGGCTTTCTCAATATGTCCTTTGGTTTGGCTTCCAATTTTATTTCAATCAAAGACATTCTGCAGGATGTAATTGTTATTGACCTTGATGATAATGATATAAAAATGAATTTTGATCTTGCACTTTCTCCCATGTATTTTAGTTACAACAGGGACAATAAATGGGGGTTTGGGTTTTCCACGGGAGTGGAGGCAATGGGAATCATCGGTCTTTCGGGAAAAATGGTTACACTTAGTCAGGCGGTCAATGATAAGTCAGATCTCGCCGGAGCGGCATTTGCCAATGTGGGGCTTAACGGCTTTTTTACCATCAAAGGTTTCAAAATTAAAGTTAAACCCGCTCTTTATTATCCTATCGCGTATATCAGACCTGATATTTCATATACAAACAAAACTACCGATGCAACAACATTAAACCTTAAATACAGTATGGATGTATTTACCGCATTTCCGCTGGAAAACTTTGGAGAGGAGGCGTTCTCCACCAAAAGTTTTTCGGCAACAATGGGCTTTGACCTTTCAGCGGGAGTAGAATACCCCCTGTCAAAAGCGCTCGGTCTTTCCGATAAAGTGAAAATCCTCGACTTCGATGTGGGGGTGGATCTGATCAATATTCCGATTGTAAAGTCCTCAATGGAAGATTACATGAGATTAACCGGACAAATCGGCAAGGATGACCCCATGATACTATTCGGCGAAGACGGAGATGATTTAGATGATTCACTTTTTAATTTTGATGACGCGGTATACGGTAAGGATAAAATAAAAATTGTAAGGCCGTTCAAGATGCTTTCCTGGGCAGAGTGGCGGCCTTTTTTCGGAAGCAGGCTGTTTTCTGTTATACCGTCGGCAGGTTTTGCGATTAACCCCATGTATGTTAAAACATTTTCCATGGAAGGCGGTTTAAAGGGACGCCTGAATCTGGCAAATTTGTTTATTCTCACAACCGGAGTAAGTTACGAAGACCGTCTCTGGAAGAACAGTGTTGATATTGCCTTTAACTTCAGAGCCTTTGAACTTGATCTGGGTGTTGATATGCGCTCCCAGAATTTTGCTGAAAGCTGGAAAGCCCCCGGTATAGGCGCTCAATTTGGGTTTAAACTGGGCTGGTAGATAGTGTCTGTCCATAATATGTCTACATTATGGACAGTCTCTTGATAACCAGTGCCAAACCGGAACCGATAGTTCCGATGAAAAAGGGTTGGGACGCCTGAAATCCGGCAGCCAGTCACTGCCGATGACAGGCTCCTGATAATAACCGTCTTCAATTCCGAATTCTTCAAGCCATCCAAGGACGGTCTCGTAGTCTTCTTCGCTTATGTAACGTTTCGGCGCTGTTTGCGTTCTGCCCGGAATCGGGGTATATTGCGTCATCAGGGAAATCTCGCAGGCGCCGCCGGCCGCACGTTTCATGGCGTTATCTGCAAACCAGCGCAGTACGCGGCGCGTCGATTCAAGATATCCGGGCAGTATTAAATGACGGACAATCACCTTTTCGTGCGGCATATCGATCATCTTCAGAATTGCAGCGGC
>Ga0082212_10008180_pt1 | contig 13701 bp, 15 predicted proteins | sample TergutNt197P3_FD_71548 | JGI IMG/M metagenome (GOLD analysis project Ga0082212, IMG submission 71548) | Neocapritermes taracua P3 segment gut microbial communities from Petit-Saut dam, French Guiana - Nt197 P3 | ecosystem: Host-associated > Arthropoda: Insects > Digestive system > Gut ... | reverse complement strand
ATTAAAAAGATATTCAGGTGGTTATAGCGCCGGGGTTCCACCTCTTCCCTTTCCGAACAGAGAAGTTAAGCCCGGTAGCGCCGATGGTACTGCAACATGTGGGAGAGTAGGTAGCCGCCATTTTTTAGAGAACCGGATGTGATCCTTAAAACGATTGCATCCGGTTTTTTTTGTCTTCGTAAAAAATCAATACAGCAGTTATTCCTGATAATCCAAAGTAAATTTTATTCGTCTATATGTAAATTTAAATATTTAATGTTACCTTTGTAGGGTTAATTTTGGAATTTATTATGTTGTTTCAGGATAAAAAAGAGCAATATTTAAAAGAAATTAGGGAGTTGGAAATATTGTTTCACGAGGCTCAAGGCAAGGAAATACTTCCGCTTTCGTTTTTCAGTTCTTCGATAGACATCCTTAATAGTTTGAGAGCAGGTGTTTTTGAAATAGAAGCCGAACAACTGCAAATGATGCAGACACATTTGAAAGAAAATGAAGAGGAATGGAACGAAATGAAAGAAATCCAAATGCCCGAAATTCAATCAAATGAGATCAAAGTTACCGAAGCGCCGGTTGAATTAATAACGAAAGAAGAAAAAACAACTCCATCAAACAGTGTTTTAGCCGATACGATTGGTCGAAAAATCGGTACGGATATAGAAAAATCGCTGAGCCTGAATGATCGATTTATGTTTCAACGCGATTTGTTTCAAGGAAATACCGATGAGATGAACAGGGCTTTTGCCCGACTCAACACATTTCAATCGCTGAATGAAGCATTGGCGTTTTTGAATGGAAAGTACAACATTCTTTGGGACAGCGATTCGGGAATGGCTTTCAAGGAATTATTGGATAAACGGTTTGCCTGAAGAATGGCGAAAGTAAATAAATTATACGTAGTGCCTACTCCGGTGGGAAATTTGGAAGATATGACTTTCAGAGCGGTACGTATTTTGAAAGAAGTTGATGTCATTTTAGCGGAAGATACCCGGACTACGGGTTTTTTACTAAAACATTTTGAAATCAATAATTCTATGCAATCTCATCATAAATTCAACGAGCATCAGACGGTTGATTGGATTGTATCCCGTATAAAATCGGGGGAGAGTGTTGCCTTGGTTTCCGATGCGGGAACGCCGGGCATTTCTGATCCGGGATTTTTGTTGGCACGTGAATGCATAGCCCAAGGCGTAGAAGTGGAATGTCTTCCGGGGGCGACTGCATTCGTTCCGGCGTTGGTAAATTCAGGGCTTCCCATCGACCGCTTTACGTTTGAGGGATTTCTCCCTCAAAAAAAAGGCAGGCAAACACGCTTGAAAGAACTAACTGCCGAAAGCCGCACGATGGTTTTTTACGAGTCGCCTTTCCGCATACTCAAAACCCTAACACAGTTGGCGGATTGTTTGGGAACTGAACGGAAAGCCTCCGTATCGAGGGAAATTTCCAAATTGTATGAACAAACCATTCACGGCGGTTTGGAAGAATTGATTCACTGGTTTACAAAAAACGAGCCGCGCGGTGAATTTGTCATTGTCGTAGCCGGAAAAGATGATAAAAAAAATGTTAAATATTTTAATTTACAAGAACAATGAAAAAAGTAGTATTTTTTGGTTTTGTGGCATTCGCTTTGATTTTTTCTTCTTCTTGCGGTAAAAACTCACCGGAATACAAGAAACTTCAAGCGGAAAAAGATTCACTGGCATTGGTTAATGCCCGGAATGCAACCGAGATGGACGAAATTCTTTTACTTTTAAACGAAGTAGAAGACAATTTTAGCAGTATCAAGGCAGCTGAAAACTATTTATCCGTACAATCGAACAGTCCTTCCGAATTAGCCCCTTCTACAAAAGAGCGAATTCGTTCCGATTTAAAATTGATTACCGAAACTTTGAATACGAACCGGCAAAAAATTGCCGATTTGGAAAATAGATTGAAAAACTCCTCTGTGCAATCTACCCAATTACAGCAAACTTTGAATAGACTTCGATTGGAATTGGATCAAAAAACAATGGCGCTGGTGGCGTTGAATGAAGAGTTGGAACGCAAGAATCAGCAAATCTCAGAATTAAGCGCAAATGTCAGTAATCTTTCCAAAGATGTACAGGAATTAAGGGTACAGTCGAACGAGCAACAGCAAACGATTAATCAGCAACAAAGAGAACTCACAACCGTTTTTTATTGCTTTGGTACTTCCAATGAGCTGAAAAAACAGAAAATTTTGGTAAACGACGAATTGGGACCCAATTTTAATCGCGACTATTTTATCAGGGTATCTGATTTTAATAAATTGCATACCATTCCATTGTTTGCTAAAAAAGGAAGTTTGATTTCAAAACATCCCGCCGGTTCATACGAGTTTGTCAAGGGCGCTAATAATAAAGTGGAATTACACATTTTAGATCCGGCTAATTTTTGGAGTTTGACCAAATATTTGGTGGTTTTGGTGAATGTATGATATTTTAATCTTATTCGGTAATGGACGTTGTCTAAACGAAAAAAATGTTGATTTATTTGTAATTCACGTTGATACCTGTTCATGAAAATACTTCTCATCATACCCGGATCCGGCGACACATTTTACTGTGGTAATTGTTTCCGGGATAATTTGTATGCACAGGCATTACGCAGTGCAGGAGAAAATGTTGTGGTTATGCCTCTCTATCTTCCCCTGACCGATCGATCGTTTCGTGCGGACACGCCCTTGTTTTTTCCGGCAACATCCTATTATGTTTCTCAGAAGTTTTTCGGAAAAAGTAAAATGCCCCGCTTTATTGAAAAAATCCTTGATTCACCCTCCCTTTTACGCTTGGCATCCTCTTTTTCGGGTGCAACCTCTGCCAAAGGAATGGAACAAATGACTCTTTCCATGATAAAGGGCGATGATAAGCATTTTTCCGAACAAACCGAAAAACTCATTGATTGGATCATACATCATGACCGGCCGGATATTATCCACCTTTCGAGTTCCATGCTGATTGGTATTGCAAAAGCAATTAAAAACCGCATAGATATTCCCATTGTTTGTTCGGTGCAAGACGAAGAGATATGGTTAGATAGCCTTGATAGCCAATATGCACAGGAAGCATGGGATTCCATTCGGGATAATGTGGGCTATATTGACCGTTTTATTGCATCGAGTGAATTTTACAAATCAGCGGCTTTGAATAAAATTTCGGAACTCGGCGAAATAGATCTTGTTTATACCGGTGTAAATATTGAAAAATATGCCTCGCCAAATTATCCCGTAGCGCCCACTATTGGATTTTTTTACCGGTTGAATTATGAAAACGGATTGGATATCTTGGCTCAATCGTTTGTGAAATTGAAAAGTGAAAACACAATTCCCGACTTAAAACTGAAAATTGGAGGCGGCTATACCCGGGAAAACAAGCGTTTTGTAAACCGTATCCGGAATATTCTGCAACCCTATATAAATGATGTAATTTGGTCGGACAGCTACAATTTAGATGAACATGCCGGTTTTTATAAGGATATTTCCTTGATTTGCGCTCCATTGCGATTCAATGAAGCAGCGGGATTGTATTTATGCGAAGCTTTTGCCGCCGGCAGACCCGCTGTTGTACCGGATACAGGCTCTTTCAGTGAAATTGCCGGAAATGCGGGTTTGCTGTACGCACCCAACGACAGCGAACGCCTGGCCGAAGCGTTGCGAAAAATACTGCTTGATCCTGCTTTATATGAAGAATGTAAGGAAAACGCTTTGAAACTATCCCTCGAAAGATATAACAATTGTATAACTGCTAAAAATTTATTGGATATATACAAAAAATATCTTCCAAAATAAAAGAGGATGCTTCAAAATTTCACGAAGCATCCTCTTTATTATATTTGATTAATCCACAAAACTTACTATTTCGTGGCTTCAATCATTGCCCGGAAATAACCGATGGATTCGCCGATACCGGTAAACGGATCTCTCATATTGCGTTCATGCTCCAGACTAACCATGCCGGAGTAGCCTGTTGCACGTAATGCATGGATAAATCCCGGAATATCAAGCAATCCACGACCAACTTCCACCGAAAATCCGGCTTTTGTTGAACCGGTTACGTCTTTCAAATGCACATCATATACGCGCGAGATATATTTTCTCAAAGCAGCAACCGGATCTTTTCCCCCGTTTCTATAGTTATGGCCGATGTCAAGACACATACCGATTCTTGGATCCAAATCTTTTGTACGTTCCCATACTTCATCTGCATCTTGGTAGGTACTCTGATCAGGTCCGTGCAAGTGAATTGCAAAATTGAATCCGTACTCTTTCACTTTTTTATCTACATACGGAAGCAATTCCACATTGGGTACTCCTACAACCAATCGCACTCCTACTCGTTTGGCATATGCAAAAGCCTTATCTATTTCCGCTTCGCTTCTCATATAAATCGGACCTACGGCATAGCCGGTTACCTCTTTAGAAGCCAATTTAGCATGAAAATCCGCAATCTCTTTATCGGTAGCGGTTAAGGGTAAATGGAAATCTTTGATGCAAAGGTAATGCATATCCATTTTTTGCATCACATCCAAGGTTCTATCCAAATCAAAATTGGCAAAGGTATAACCTGCCATTCCCAACTTAAATCTTTCACCGGTTTCAGGAGGCAACAAAGTGCCTTTAGTTTCTTTGATTTTTATATTTTTAAAAAATACTTCATCACCATGATCCTGTAAAAGAATATGTCCTTCGGCATGGTTTCCAAAATTTGGCCAATCGGCGTATTTACTGTATGCAACTAAAGCATTAAACCCCGGCGTATTTCTCACATATTCAACAACTTTAACTCCATTCAAATAGTGTTGTACGCGGTTGCCATTTACAATAATAGTCGCAGTATTAAACCCTGTTTCATCGAAACGATAGTTAGGATCCGACCGGTCTGCCGGAATCAAGTCGTAGAGCGCACCTAATTGGCGATTCCCCTTTACTCCTAATTTTGCATCCGGATGATTTTTGTCGTCAAGTATCTGAAACTCACAGCCAATAGCAGAACCATCACCTTTATTTAACTCCGGATCAACAAAATATTTAACTCCGCTGTTTGCACCTTTGGTAATTTTGAAATCGACTTTCAGGGTAAAATTTCTGTATTTATTTACTGTGATTATGTCGCCCCCATTGGCAGATTCCGCTCCATCGGAAGGAATTACGCGCAATATACCATTTTCAATGGCCCATCCCTTTTCGGGAAAAGTAGCAGTCTTAGCGCCACGCCATCCCTCGGTCGTTTTGCCGTCCCACAGCAATACCCATCCTTCTTGTCTTTCCCTTTGTGTCAATGTATTATCTTGACTAAAAACTATTTGCACTGACATCAAGAAAGCAAGCAAACAAACAAATCCTGCAACAAATTTCTTCATAATTTTTTAATTCTTAATTTAAAATTTATAATTTATAAAACTCTTCCCATCCCAAGCGTGGGGGTATTTGCGTCAGCATCGCATTTGCAAATGCATTATTGGTAATCTTTTTGGTGTTCCTATCGAAGAGAATTTTTGTATTCAAGCGTTGCGCAATCACACCCAGTGAGAATAATTGGCTCAAAGAACCATGAATTTCAAATGGCGACCGTGTCTTTTCCAAACCTTGGCATGCCAAAAGGAAATTGGCAAAATGGTTGGAAGGACTTTGAGGAACCGGCGGTAATTTGGATTCCATTTCTTTTGCTTTTTTCTCAGGAATAATTGAAAGTGTGCTTCCATGTGAACCTCCTTTAAAAATTAAATCCTTACCATAGATGATTTTACCCGGATTCAATCTGGATGGTTGTATTCGGCCTCCGCCTACCGATGGAATATTAGGATCAAGAGATGATGTTCCGTATCCTTCCGGAACGGCTGGTAAATTGTTCGCACCTTCATACCAAGTAATATCAAGCGGCGGCATTTTTCCACGTTTTGGGAAACGGAATAACAGAGTAGATTCCTTTGGGAAAATGTAATTATTATGACCCACCATTTTCAACGGATTCACTTCGTATGGCAAGCCTATTTCCAAAAATTCGTGAACAGTGTCAAGAATATGAGCTCCCCAATCACCTAAAACACCCATACCAAAATCATACCAACCCCGCCAGTTTCCGGGATGGTATTTTTCATTGTAACCGTGATACATGGCCGTTGTCAGCCAAAGATCCCAATTCATGGTAGGAGGAACCGGTTGAGCATCTGGATAGCGGCTCATTTTAGCATCCCATGGATACCAGCGCCGGTCGGGATTATTAAAGTGTGCGGTAACTTCCGTCACATCCTTTATTATCCCGGCATCTTTCCATGCTTTAAACTGAAAATAATTACCTTCGGAATGTCCTTGATTACCTACTTGGGTAACTATATTTTTTCGTTTTTTAGCCGCTTCCATCATCAATTCGGCTTCATAAAACGTTCGTGCCATGGGTTTTTCTACATATACGTGTTTTCCCAGTGACATAGCAAGCATTGCTACCGGAAAATGTGCAAAATCGGGAATCGCAATTGAAACTGCTTCTATTTCATTTCCCATTTTATCAAACATTTCCCGAAAATCGGTGAATTGTTTGGCATTGGGAAATTTTTTCATCATCGCCTGTGTATGCGGAGCACCCATGTCCACATCACAAAGTGCGACAAAATTTGCTAAACCCGTTTTGTCGAAATCACCCATTATTTCAGCACCTCGATTTCCTACGCCGACACAGGCAAGGTTAATTTTTCGATTGGCGCCGACTATTCGTGCTGCGCTGGAAGCCGACATGGAGCGCAATTCGCCCATACTTCCCAAAGCAAGACCGGCAGTAGCCAATCCACTCGTTTTTAAAAAAGTTCTTCTTGAAATCATAGTAAATTTATATCAATGCTTTAAAATTATTTACAAAATTACTACTTTTTTTTATTTCTATATCTACATTATTAAAAAAAACGTCAGTGTTTGCATATTACATGTAAATATTTTAGTAATAATATTGCTTAACCAACAATTATGATGAATGAGGAAAAGAAGGATTAATCAAAAAAACACGTTCGGTAGCGCGTGTGAAAGCCGTGTAAAGCCAGCGGTAAAAGTCTAATCCCATGTGTTCTTGTGGAATGTAGGATAAATCGATAAACACATTTTTCCACTGTCCGCCCTGTGCTTTATGACAGGTTACTGCGTATGCGTATTTTACTTGAACGACATTGTAGAAAGGGTCTGCTTTCATTTGTTTCATTCTATCCCTTTTTGAAGGAATATCAGCATAATCTTCCAAAATAGCGTAAAACAGTTTGTCGTTCAATTCTTTCGGTAAAGCTGGCGAATCGGTATGAAGCGTTTCCATCAGAATTTTCAAATCTATCTCCGTATCATAATCGGGAAACCGAGCCGTAACGTCTTGAAAACGAAATCCGTATAGTTCCTGCATACGCTTGATGCGAACGATTTCCAACAAATCGCCATTGGCAATAAAATCCATAGATTCATCTTCTTTTGCCCAATGATAATTGTTTTTGACCACCATCAACATATCGCCGGAGGTCAGTTCTTCTTCCCTGTAAAGAATCCGATTGCGAATCGTGTTGTTGAAACCGTTTGCCCGCTTGTTGGAGCGCGTAATCACAATGGTTTCTTCCAAACCATCTCGATGATAGGCATCTTGAATTGTTTCAAGTAAATCTTCTCCGGCAACAATTTGTACATCGGTACCATTCTTTGCATTGAGTTTCGGAAAAACATCGGTTTGACCGGCTTCCATCTTTTTCCGCAAAAAAGTGGCATTCGTCAAAATACCGGACGCTTTCGCCTGACGGACTACCTCCGTTAAAGTCATACTGTGTATTTCCAAACCATAGCCCTGCAAAACGGATATATCCAATGCGGGACTTTCCGGTTGAGAAACCGGGGGCAGTTGTGCCGAGTCGCCCAGTAAGACTAAACGGCAACCTTCCCCGCTGTAAACATAATGAATCAGATCATCCAACAATCTTCCGGAACCAAAAAAGGAGAAATCCAATCCATCGTTAGAAATCATAGATGCTTCATCGACAATGAACAAGGTGTGTTTATGCATATTATCTGCAAGGACAAAACCGGTTGGCTCATTGGAAAATTCCTTTTGCCGGTAGATTTTTTTATGAATCGTATAGGCGTTTTGTCCCGAATAGGCGGAAAAAACTTTGGCGGCACGTCCGGTCGGTGCTAATAAAACGGATTTTTGTTTCAGTTCGTTCAAGGTTTTTACCACCGCTCCGACCAACGAAGATTTTCCGGTTCCGGCATATCCTTTCAACAAGAACAGCGAGTCGTTGTTGCGACTAAAAAGAAAGTCGCTCCACTTTTCCAAGACCTCATACTGCTCTTGTGTCGGTTCAAATGGAAAATTATTTTTTGTCTGTTCTAAAAAGAATTTGCTGAGCATTGTTACAAATAATAAATCAACTGTCATTGCGGGCTTGACCCGCAATCTCCTTACATTTTTTCAGGGGATCCCGCGTCAAGCGCAGGATGACATTAATACAATTATCAAATTTTCGGTAAAATTAATTATTTATTTTTAGTACATAACAAAAAATTTTATACCTTTGTCGAAAATACGTTTTAACCAAAGGGATTTTGGAACAAAAAATGTAAACAGACAATGAAAAATACTAATTTTATAAAAAAATAATCAGTTATGAAAGTTAAAGATGTTTTATTGCTAATCGTTTTAGCAGGTTTTTGGAGTGTTAATGCAAATGCACAGTTGCGTGGAATAAAGATAGATAAGGCAGTAAACGCAGTTGCCAAAGGTGTACAATCATTTACTATTTCCGATGCAGAGGTTGTTGGCTATGCCAATGAATATATGCAGTGGTCGGACGCACATAATCCCGTATGCAAAACAACCGACAGCGATGCCGGAATGAAAGCAGTGGCAGTCCGTTTGGAAAAAATAGTGTCGGATATTCCGAGCGATATTGTTAAAAAGCATAACCTAAATATATTGCCCTATTATGTGTCAGATGTGAATGCTTTTGCCTGTGCCAATGGCGACATTCGTATTTTTGCCGCTTTGATGGATTTGATGTCGGACGACGAGATATTGGCTGTTATAGGACACGAAATAGGACATATAGTAAACAAAGATTCTAAAGATGCTTTTGTTACCGCTTTACGCATTTCAGCCTTGAAAGATGTCGCGGGCGCTGTGGGAGGAAACAACGCTACTAAACTAAGCGAGTCGCAGTTAGGTGATTTGGCAGAAGCCATGGGGAATGCCCAGTACTCACAAAAGCAAGAAAACGAAGCCGACGCTTACGGATACGATTTTTTGAAAAAATGCGAAAAAGATCCTGCCAATATGGCTTCAGCTTTGAGTGTGTTGCTTAATTTGCAGGAGGAAGCAGGTTCACCCGAAAACAGCAAGTTCCAAAAATTATTTTCCAGCCACCCCGATTTGCAAAAACGAATTGAGACATTGAATAAGAAATAAATCTGTTTCTTTGTGCACATGCGGGGATATGCTCTCGACTGGACTTCGTCCGAGCCTTTGTGACATATCCGCTTGTCAAATCCACTGAACGTTGTCTGTCAGTATTTTACAGTGTGGTTGGTTGCTATTTTTAATTTTGTATCCACGAAATTACATATTTTAGATTTTTATCAGTAGGATATTCTTTTAATATTTCAAATTTACCTTCGATACCAAGTTCTTTGCAAGTCAGTTCAAAGTGGCAAAGTGCGATACCCATATCAATATCGTCAAATAGGGGATAAGGTTTTTTGTAGAAATGGAGTACATCGCTTTCAAGCAATACACGCCATTCTTGTTTGTTGTTTGCGGAAGGCGCCAGACGAACCATTTTGAGAGGCGTTGCAAATTGTTCCGCTTCGCTTTCTGTGAGTGGATTATCGAAATGCTTATTAAAGAAGATTTCTCCGAAAGGTTTGCGAAACAAATGATTTTTTTCTGCCACCACGATGTATTTTTCCACAAATCTTTTTCTGTCGCTTGCATAACCTACGGGTGAAACAATTCTTAGTTTTTCGTTGGGTTTCAGTTGAACTTGTTTTTTGAAGTCGTTGCGGCTGAAAGAGCCCCCAAGCCAGCAGGTTCCTAATTCCAAATCCGTACAAAATAAAACGACTTGTTCAAACATATAAGCAGCCGCAGTTTCGGCAAAGGGCGCGTCTTCAAAAATCAGCATTAAATAATCGCAAGCGCCGTTTATCCACCCGTAAGTCCCTAATTTTATGGTTTTCTCATCAGTATGTGTATGTATCAATTCAATTCTTACTTTTATACCGAAAGGGGTTTCCAACTGATTGATATATTGCTTAATTTGAGCGATATGCTCCTCGCGTAATGGTTCGCCTGTGTAGGTGCGGGCAGAACGCCTTTTTTGAATGGTTTCTACGATTTTCATGATTTTATTTATTATTCAACACATTTCTTGCATATCTTTCACCGTATCAACGGTAATAACTCTTTCATTTCCCTTAAATCTTCTTTTATCAACTCCCAATATTTCCCTTTTAGGCAAATGGGCGTAAGGTCGTCATCGGCAAATTGAAAATTGACCAATTTATTTATTAATGTTTCTTTTGTATAGGAATACGGATAACGTTCAGCGTGGAATGCTATCATCTGTTCTATTGTTAAATGTTCCAATAGTTCGTGCATATCCCAAAAATCCTTTTTTCGTCCGCTGTTGCCGATAACTTCCAGTTTCATAGCCGAAATTTCTTCGATAATGGATTTTTCGTTTTCATTGGTTGAGGTTGATTTGTAAATATTTCTCAGCATTTTTGGCTAATGAATGTAGGTATTGAGGCATTATTTTCAAAATTTCTACAACTGTTTTTGCTCCATAAAATGAAATAATTTCTTTGATTTCATCTTCTGTTCCCCGTTCAAAAACACGGCGTATAATGGCTGTTTTCTGTCGTTGCCATTCTATTTGGGTTATATCCGTATCCCAAAATAAAAGTTTATTAAATACAGCTAAATTGGGTTTTTCCTGTTCTTTTAACAACAACTCTTTTTGTTCTTTTTCTACTTCGTAACAGGCTTGAAGTAGCATAAAATACTCAACATTAGCCCCTAAAGCATTTCCCAATTTGATAGATAAAACAGGATTAATGCCTCTACGTCCTTTGCTGATTGCATTGATTGTTTGCGGGTGTTCGCCCAGAGAAAGAGCAAATTGCTTACTCTCTATTCTCCGTTTTTTGAGTTCTCGACTGAGGACTGCTCCAGGGTGAACACCTTTTATTTTTGTAATTTCTGGTAGCATAGTCGCTTATTTTTTTACAAAAATAATAAAAAAACACCAATAAACAAATTTGTTTATTTTCTTATTGCTTCGGCTTTCAAGTCGGGAGGCATTTTTTCTATGGCATAACGCAACGCTGTGCGGGGCATTACGGCTTTATTTTTCATGACGAAACGGAACACTGCGTCTAAATGTTGCTGTTTTATTTCGGGCGTTCCTTTTACAAATGTTTCGCTCATACTTGCAGCCTTCAACAGCCAGCCGTAGCCTTTTTGCACCAAATCGTCTTTGTCGAGCAGTAAAATATCGGCAATTTCCAGAATGTCGTTCAGAAACAAGCCTTTACGTGCGGGAATAATCAGGGTAACGGCGGCGGCACGGCGCAACCAGCGATTGGGCGATTTTGCCCATTCTTTCAACTTGACAACGTGGTCGGGATACTTCATCACAAACTCGCCAACGGTATGGTTGCACAGCGTATCGCAGTCTGCCCAGTTGCTGACGTAACAACTCACCCAGCGTTCAAAAATGGCAAAGTCGGCAGGCTCATACTGCTTGTGCAGTGATTCCGACCAGACGCAGGCAACCAACATTTCTTCAAAATAGCCCGATTTCCAAAGTTCTTCACACATTTCAAAGATGCTTTGTTTGGGATACTCTTTTATTTGCAGCAATCCTGCTTTGGCTATTTTCCGCACTTCCGCCGCTGTTAATCCATACGTTTTTGCACCTTCGCCCTCTTTGAAAAATCGGTCGTGCGAAAACGATGTTTCGGCATTTGTGTTGTTGATAATCGCTTGCCGTATTTGTTCGAGAATACATTCTTTTTCGTTGGTAGTCATATTTTTTATTGTTTATTGTTTTACAAATCGTCTGTTTTAGAATTTTCGTCCGAGCAGGTGATAAATTTATCAAACAGTATAAAAAAGTTATCCAAAGCGTTTTTTTCATTTTTGAATATCAAGAAAAGCAGTTCGTCCCAACTTCTGTTATCATAAATGTTGTAATATTTTTGAAGCCATAAACAAAAGTCATTGAGAACTTCAAGATTAACATCCTCCTCTATATTGCGAAAATGCCAACCATTAATAAAGGCTCGAAAGCAAAATATACTGTGTTTTTGTATATACATTGCGGTTCTATTTCTTAATGTGTTTATTAGTTCTATTGTATTCATTTTCTGTTATTTATTGTTTTACAAATCATCTATTTTTGTTTGTTCCTTGTCATTTAATTCATACAGTTTTTCTAAATTTAATCTGTAAAACCCAATAATATTTGACTCATTAAGATTAACGATAATCACAACGAATTTATTTTTATTGTCTGTTGGTAATAAAATGTGGTCAAATCGTGAAAGTTCATCTCTATAAATCAATTCAATTATTTTATTTTCAAATACATATTTGTCAACAATTTTTTCAGATACTAATTTCTTAACAAAGTCCCAAATATAAATTTTCGGTTCTGCGGTTTTCGTTACATCTGTCATTTTGTTACCAAAAGTTTTCAAATAACACTCTTCCGTTAATTCTTTTGATGCGGATTTTTCTTGCATACTGTTTATTCTTCTCTTATTTGCTGTTTTACATTATATTTCCCGCGTTTTGAACGCATTGCTTTTATTATTTTCAAATTCGCTTCTTGACATAATTTTTTGTATTCAGCCGATTCCACCGCATAGAGCGCTATTTTCCCCGCTGAATCAAAGTGAATGCCCCAGCCGTAACGCTTTGCCAATGGCGACGAGCGGAAACAGGCTTGCCCTTTGGAAAAAAACTTCTGTTTTTCCGTATCCCAACCTGTTTCAGACACCTTGTTTTTTACGGCATATACCTGAAACAAAACTTCGTCGGACGTATATGTATAAGGGTGGTTTTTTATCATTTCAAACGCCATATTTGCCGAACTCTTTTCCGCTTTTTGCGGCGGAATTTCAGCAACGGATACAGGGCAATCGTCTGCAACGGCTATAAATGTATGATGATAATTGGTTGTGTGTGTCATTATTCATTTAAATTCAAAACCATTAAATATTCCTGTTCTTTTTCTTTGACTGTTTCAAAGCCCACATTTTTATACATTTTCACAGCATAATTATCTTTTTGTACCGCCAACGAACATTGCTTATAGCCTTTATTTCTCAAATAATTAATCATTTCAAGCATCAGTTTTGTCCCAATTCCTTGATTTCTATACTCTTTAAACAGTGATATGGCAAATTCGGGCGTTTCGTCGTCCACATAGCCAAAACCTTTTATCTCTCCCGAAAGTATTCTAACCCAAACGCCTCCAATAATTTTTCCGTCTATTTCTGCAAGCAAACAACAATCGTCCTGTTTTTCTCCAAAATTCCGAATATAAACGTCTATTTCAGGCTGTTGTATTATTTCAAAAGGCGGCGGTTCCACTCCTTCGGGAATGAAAATGGCTTCGTACTGCAACTTTTGCAGAATTGGAAAGTCGTCTTTGTTGAAATGA
>Ga0082212_10008179_pt1 | contig 13701 bp, 15 predicted proteins | sample TergutNt197P3_FD_71548 | JGI IMG/M metagenome (GOLD analysis project Ga0082212, IMG submission 71548) | Neocapritermes taracua P3 segment gut microbial communities from Petit-Saut dam, French Guiana - Nt197 P3 | ecosystem: Host-associated > Arthropoda: Insects > Digestive system > Gut ... | reverse complement strand
CGGGCAGAGGCGCAAAACCGGGAGAAGATATTGAAGCCAACCTGTCGGGTCTCTTGAGTAAAGAAGCGCTTGAGTCCTTCACGCATACGTCTAAACCCGTTTCATGCGGCGGGTGCACGAATAATTGCAGCATGACCGTCAATACTTTCGACGGCGGGCGGCGTTTTATTTCCGGCAATCGCTGTTCAAAACCGCTCGGGGCGGGCGCGTCGACGGAACCGAACCTGATAAAGTACAAGTACCAAAAACTCCGGTCATTGCAAGGAGTCGGCACAGGTACGGGTTCTCGCGGAACAATAGGTATTCCATTTGGCTTGAATATGTTCGAGAATCTGCCGTTCTGGTTCGAGTTTTTCACGAAACTTGATTTCGAAGTAGTTCTGTCGCCGGAATCATCGCGGCAACTGTATATCCTGGGGCAGCGTACTATCCCATCCGACACCGTATGCTATCCCGCAAAACTGATGCACGGCCACATCGAGGCGCTCCTCAGTGCAGGCGTCGATACTATTTTTCTGCCCTGCATGCCGTATAATTTTGACGAAGGCATAAGCGACAACTGCTATAACTGCCCTGTCGTCGCTTACTACCCTGAACTTCTGGCCGCGAATATGCCGAACTTGAAAGACGCGCGCTTTTTGACGCCTTACTTTGGGTTGCACAAGAAGCGGGGCTTTATGATCAAATCCGCCGAGTATTTTTGGGATGAGTTCGTAATACCGGTCAGCGAGACAAAAGCGGCGGCAAGGAGCGCGTACAAGGCATATACGGACTTTATCACGGACGTCGAAGCGGAAGCGAACAGCTATATTGAATACGCGCGCCAAAACGGCAAACAGATACTCGTAGTCGCAGGAAGACCGTACCACGCCGACCCCGAGGTAAATCACGGCATCGACGAGCTGATCACCTCGCTTGGTCTGGTGCTTATCACTGAGGACGCAGTCGCGCGCAGGCTGGGCGGCGAACCGCGCCGCGTACTCAACCAATGGACATATCAGGCGAGGATGTACAACGCCGCCAGATACGTTTTGGGGCAGGACGACATGCAGTTCGTGCAGCTTGTTTCGTTCGGCTGCGGGACGGACGCCATAACAACGGACGAACTGCGGAGCATCCTCGAGTCCGGCGGGAAGCTGTATACACAACTCAAGATAGACGACATCAACAACTTGGGGGCGGTGAAGATCCGTTTGAGGAGTCTCATTGCGGCGGTCGCAGCGCGTTCGGCTAAAATCAATCAATACAGCGAGGGCATGGCATGGCACAATTAGTTTATGATAAGAACGGGAGGCTTCTTTTCACTAAAGAGATGAAAAGGGAGCATACTTTGCTCATGCCGCAAATGCTGCCCGTCACGTTTACCATGATGAAAAAGGTTTTTGAACTGTACGGCTACAGGATCGACATGCTGACGACGACTCATCGCGGTATCGTTGAAACGGGGCTGAAATACGTGCATAACGACACTTGCTACCCGGCCCTGCTTGTTATCGGTCAGTTGCTTGAGGCCATTAAGAGCGGCAAGTACGATATCAATAAGATCGGCCTGCTGATTTCTCAGACCGGCGGCGGCTGCCGGGCGTCCAACTATATCCACCTGCTCAGAAAGGCGCTCGAAAAGGCGGGGATGCCTTTCATTCCGGTCGTTTCGGTCAACCTTTCAGGGCTGGAAAGCAACCCCGGCTTCGGACTGTCGCTGCCGTTGATACGCCGTCTGGCCGCAGGTATGATTTACGGCGATTTGATAGTGTGGCTTTCCAATCAGTGCAAACCGTATGAGATAGTTCAGGGCTCGTCCGAAAAACTCACTGCTTACTGGACTGACCGGCTCATAGAGATGTTCGACAGGGGCAAGGGCCTGCGCAAGAAAGAGATGCGGCGCAATATGGAGGATATCGCGGCCGATTTCGCGAAAATCGAGCTGTCCGGTAAGCGCAATAAGCCGCGCGTGGGCGTAGTCGGCGAAATTTATGTGAAATACGCCCCGCTGGGCAACAACGGGCTCGAGCAGTTTTTGCTGGATGAAGGCTGCGAACCGGTCGTACCGGGTCTGACGGACTTTATGATTTTTAAGATCAATAACCGCTCCGTCGACGTCGATCTCTACCACGGGTACAAGCTGAAAAAGCTTATTGCAGGCATTTTCCAACGGTATATCGAGGGTCTCCAGCGTGGTATGATCGAGGCTGTGGAAACGCAACCGTCTTTCCGCCCCATGGGTTCTTTTTCGGATTTGCAGCGGCTTATCAAAGGTTATCTGGGGTATGGAAATAAAATGGGCGAGGGGTGGCTGCTCACCTCCGAAATGCTTGAGCTTATCCACACCGGAACAAAGAATATTGTCTGCACGCAGCCATTTGGCTGTTTGCCGAACCATGTCGTAGGAAAAGGTATGATCCGGCGGTTGAAAGACGACTACCCTGACTCTAATATCGTCGCTATCGACTACGATCCCGGCGCGACAAAAATCAACCAGGAGAACCGGATAAAACTGATGATCGCCAATGCGGGCGGCGCGTAGTGATTTAGTTTCCGGACAGCAGGTGGTTACAGTCTATGCTTTTTAACTCCATGCATTTTCTATTGTTCTTCCCGGCAGTCGCGCTGCTGTACTTTGTGCTGCCGCATAAAGTGCGTTGGATGTGGCTGCTCGTCGCCAGCTATTTTTTCTACATGTCATGGAACGCAAAGTACGCGCTGTTTCTGGCGGCGTCGACGGTAATCACTTATCTGAGCGGTTTGCTCATAGGGCGCGCAAATAAGCTTGAAGATGGTAAACGACGTGATTTTCAGCGTAAACTTTGGGTTGCCCTGAGCGTTATCCTGAATCTCTCTATGCTTCTGTTCTTCAAATATTTCGATTTCGCGATATACACTATGAACCGGGTTTTCCAGTATATCGGTGTTAGTGTGCTGAAGCCTTCTTTTGATGTGATTTTGCCTGTGGGAATCTCTTTCTACACGTTTCAGGCGCTCACATATACGATCGATGTGTATCGCGGTGAGAGCGCTGTCGAAAAGAACCCCGCCAGGTACGCCCTGTTTGTTTCCTTTTTCCCGTTGATGATCTCCGGTCCTATCGAACGTTCGAAGAACCTTCTCGCCCAGTTTAAAGAGAAACACATTTTCGACTACAACAACGTAAAGAACGGACTCATCCGCATGGCATGGGGTTATTTCCAAAAAGCGGTGATAGCCGACAGGATAGCTGTTTTGGTGAATCAGGTTTTTGATAATTATCAGCAGTACTCCGGGTTCTATATCGTCATAGCGGCTGTGCTATTCGCGATCCAGCTCTACTGCGATTTTTCCGCGTACTCCGATATCGCGATCGGCGCGGCGCAGATCATGGGGTTCCGGGTAAAGGACAACTTCAGGCAGCCATATTTCGCGAAATCGATCCAGGAGTTCTGGCGGCGTTGGCATATATCTTTGAGCACGTGGTTTCGTGATTACCTGTATATCCCGCTCGGCGGCAGCAGGTGTTCAAAGCTAAAAAAATACAGAAACGTTATGATAACGTTTCTTGTAAGCGGATTATGGCATGGATCGAGTTGGAACTTTGCCGTCTGGGGAGGGTTGCACGGTCTTTTCCAGATAATCGGCGATCTGCTTAAGAAAGTCAAAGTCAGTCTGTACGGGAAACTGAGAATAAAGACCGAACCGTTTTCATTCAGGCTTGGTCAGGCCATTGTAACTTTCATCCTTGTCGATTTTGCGTGGATATTCTTCCGCGCCGCAGGGATCACAGCGGCGCTCGGTACTGTTAAGAACATGTTCAGCGCGTTTAACCCGTGGATTTTCTTTGACGGTTCGCTTTACGAACTGGGTCTCGACCATAAGGAACTGCTTATAGCCGTCGCCGCGATCGTTTTGCTGTTCGTAGTCGACCGGATTCGTGGAAAGCGCGATATACTGGAGCGCTTATCCTCGCAAAACGCCGTATTCAGATGGTCGCTTTATTTCGTACTTATTATTTCGATCCTTGTGTTTGGAGTCTATGGCAACGACTATGTCCAGACGCAGTTTATTTACTTCCAGTTTTGAGGAAATCTTTATCTAGACGCAGTTTATTTACTTCCAGTTTTGAGGAAACTCTTATCCGGTCGCAGTTTATTTACTTCCAGTTTTGAGGAACTTACTATGAAAGGCAAGTTAATGCTCGCCGCCAAGCTTATTCTGTTCGTCGCCGTGATGCTGGCACTGATGTTTGAGTGCGTTATGCCGCAATACACTGCGTTGTACAATGCCGCTGCCATTGATAAGTACAACCGGCTGCACAGCCTCGATCAGCCGAAGATCATTCTTGTCGGCGACTCAAACGTCGCGTTCGGTTTTTACTCTGAAATGCTTGAAGAAGCTTTTGGCATGCCTGTGGTCAATTTCGGCCTTCACGGGAATCTGGGGCAGGTGTTCGTAACTAATGTTATTCGCGGCTGCGTCAGCGAGGGCGACATCGTAATTATCGCGCCGGCAGGATATCACTACAGCCCGAACAGCCTCGACTGCGTTATGGCGTGGATAACGATCGAAAATCACTATCCGCTCTGGAGAGGCGTTCCAATAAACCGGTATATGGACATGTTTCTTGCGTATCCTACGTATCTGAAAAGGGCACTGAACCTGTTCATTTCAAACGAGGGAAACAGGATCGAGGACAGCCCATGGGGCAGAGTTGACTTCAACGAGTATGGGGACTACGACCACCCACGGCCAAAGTGCGTCATCGTGGATGATAATTATTCACAGTTTTTTGGTTCGGAGTATCTCGACGAAGGGCTGGGAATGTATTGGAACGACTACAACAGTTTCATAATAAGCAAAAATGCGACTTTATACATGAGCGCCCCACCGATTTTAAGTGAGGCGCTTGAGGTCGACCTTGAATCTCTGCAAAAGCAGCTTGAGGACGGGTTGGATTTTCCCGTGATCTCACAGCTGGCGGACTATGTTTACCCTCTGGAATTGTTTTACGACACAGGCTTTCACATGAACGATTACGGGAGGGCGATACGGACGCAACAACTCATTGATGATCTATCGGCAGTTCTCGATCGATAAAACCAGATAGCAATAGACATCAAATGCGAGTCATCTTCCAAGAAAATCGTCGACGTCCGTCATATATGCGTTATTTGTCATGCGCACAAGCTCGTCGAGGCGTATCCTGTTACTATGCGATATGTCCGTGAATGCGACGCTGTATGAATTCATACCATTGCGCATCCCTCTGTTTCCTCTGACTTCGCCTTTTGCTTTCATCGGTATCTTCCCGTGGATTCCCGGCGTCATTGGGTCAATAAGTAAATCAAACCATAATTCGTCGCCGGTTTCATGCTCGATCTCTGAAAGGAACAGCAGGCCGCCTGCGGCCATATCCAGCACCAGCGCGTCGAACCATTCTTCCGCGGTCTCATCCTTGCTCACTTTTGCGGTCACAGACCATGTGTTTGTACGTACATACGCCCTGTTTGTCGGGTTTTCCCACATAGTATTCTACCCCCTGATAATATATGTAAACTTGTGTGGATATCGGTAACGACCATTATAACGTAAAATGTAGAAAACCGCAAACAATTCGTTTAAATTTTCTAATTTTTCATTTCATTCTTCATTTAGAGAGAGACGAGGTAATTATAGTTGAAAGCTTCAGAAGGAAATTATCGCACAGTATACTGCGGAGAACCGCGTGTCTGCGACGTCGGGCGCGAAATATCGGTTTGCGGCTGGACGCAGCGGCGGCGCGACCTCGGGCAACTCATTTTCATCGATCTGCGCGACCGCACGGGGATACTTCAACTCGCGTTTGACGACAATACCGGAAGGGATGTTTTCGCGGCTGCATTCTCAGTACGGTCTGAGTTTGTGCTCCACGCGCGCGGAGTTTTGCGCGAAAGGTCGTCAAAGAATCCCGAGCTCCCCACAGGCGACGTCGAGCTTGAGGTCAGCGAACTGCGGATACTGGCAAAGTCGGAAACTCCGCCGTTTGAGATAACGGAAAGTTCCGACGTCAACGACGCGCTCCGCTTGAAATACCGCTATCTCGATCTTCGCCGTCCGGATATGCAAAAGTATATCGCGCTTCGTCACAGAGCGGCAAAGATCACACGCGACTATTTTGACGAGAACGGTTTTTTGGAGATCGAAACGCCCATGCTGACTAAATCGACGCCCGAAGGCGCGCGCGACTATCTCGTACCGAGCCGCGTCCATCCCGGCACGTTTTACGCGCTGCCGCAGTCTCCTCAACAGTATAAGCAACTGCTCATGTTGGCCGGTTTTGACAGGTATATGCAAATCGTCCGCTGCTTTCGCGATGAGGACCTGCGCGCCGACCGGCAGCCTGAATTCACTCAAGTCGACCTTGAAATGTCATTCGTCGACGTAGACGACGTCATCGCAGTAAATGAAGGTTACCTGAAGCGGCTGTTCGGAGAGGCAATCGGCGTCGAAGTGGAGACACCCATGCAACGCTTAACTTGGAGAGAGGCTATGGATCGGTTCGGGTCGGACAAACCTGACCTGAGATTCGGCCTTGAGCTGTGCGATATAAGCGATATTGCCGGCGGCTGCGGCTTTAAAGTGTTCTCGGAACCTGTCGCGCAAGGCGGAAGCGTACGGATGATCTGCGTTCCTGGCGGCGGAATTTTGCCGCGTAAGCAAATCGATTCGCTCGTGGAATTTGTGAAAACATATGGCACAAAGGGTCTGGCGTGGACTAAGCTCGGTGAGGACGGCAGCGTTTCTTCGTCATACTCGAAGTTCCTGACGGAGGAGGAGAATTCTTCAATCCTAAGTCGCGCGGGAGCCGTGCCCGGCAGCCTTGTCCTTATAGTCGCCGACGCGAAAGACGACGTCGTTTTCGCTTCGCTCGGCGCCTTGCGTTGTGAATGCGCAAAGCGGCTGGGGCTCGTTAAGAGCGGCGAGTATAAGTTCGTCTGGATCACAGAGTTTCCAATGTTTGAGTATTCCGAGGAGGAAAACCGCTATGTCGCCAAACACCACCCTTTTACGGCGTTGATGGACGAGGACGCCGATCTGCTTGAGAGCGATAAAGCGGGTTGCCGCGCCAAAGCGTACGACGTCGTGCTCAACGGCACAGAACTGGGCGGCGGTTCGATACGCATAAATACCCCTGAGATGCAAGAGAGAGTTTTCCGCGCGCTTGGATTCTCTGACGAAGACGCCGCTGAACGGTTTGGTCATCTTATCAACGCTTTCAAGTACGGCGCGCCGCCGCATGGCGGGCTGGCTTACGGCATGGACAGGCTGGTCATGCACCTTGCCGGTCTCGGCAGTATCCGCGACGTCATCGCGTTTCCGAAGGTACAAAACGCGTCAGAACTGATGCCCGGCTGCCCCGACGTCGTAGACGAGTCGCAACTGCGAGAGCTGGGCATAGCGATACTATAGTTGCACGTTGGTCGTGTGTGGTTGATTACTGGTTACTGGTCATGCCCCCCGTCATCGCGAGGAGCCAAAGCGTCGCAATGCGCCGGAACGGCTCTATAGACGCTTTGCTACGCGGCGATCCAGTCAATAAGCAGTCAATAAGCAGTCAATAGGCTTGAACAAAAGTTGAAAAAACTGTTGTACTGAGCAATGAAATGTGGTATATTCTTTTTCGGCGGTCGCCAAGCGCCTTCACCGGGAGTTGTTGTGACCGCTGAAATAACCGCTGAAGGGCGAAAAGCGTCTTGTATGCGCTCCGCTAATCGCCGCTACAGCAACTATAGGGGTATAGCTCAGCCGGTAGAGCGACGGTCTCCAAAACCGTAGGTCGAGGGTTCGATCCCTTCTGCCCCTGCCAATCTCAATAATCCGAACTCCCCGCCAGATGTTATAATCATCGGCGAGGCGTTTGGGTTTTTGATTTTATTGTAAACGAAAAAGGGGGGCGAACCTCGAGTTGTGATGACCCGAGGTTCGCCTCCTGTAGCTATTCAGCCTCCTTTCCGGCTATCGCCTGTTTTTCTTTCCATTCCTCAAACTCCCGTTTACCGATGTCACTCTCAAAATACCTCTGTATTTCGGGAAGAAGCAGCCGGGCGAGTGATTCGATTTCATGCTTGGGAATCCCTGTGCCGTAATCCTTTGCTTTTGCCATTTTACTAATGCTTGTGATATAATAGTTTGGTATCTGGTGCTTGTTTATACGGACTCGGACAAGCTACAAATATGATACATTCCGTAGGTACAATCGCTAAGAATATTAGCATCATCTGTCTTTTATGCTGTTTTCCAACAAAAAGGCAACTTGATAGTATACAGAGGGTATGACACCATTATCGTGCGTGATATTTTTAACGAATCCAGTTTTTCTCAAGTCTTTAGTGGTTTTATAGGGATTTCGACAGATACCATATCACCATTTATCGGGGTGGAGTTTATAGATGATGGGCAAAGAGTACGTGTAGCTTATTTAGATTTGCAATTTGAAGAATTAAGTGCGGTTTTTGACTTATATGGTGATAATTATTAAGCAAAGTACCACGAATTGATAGTGTGTTCCCGAACACAAGCAGATAGGAATTACTCATGAAAAAACTGTTTACTCTCACTTTTTATGCCGTACTAATCGTCTCACTTTGTTCCTGTAGATCCGCTGTGGAAACAATGCTGCTGGAAGAGTCTTGTAGTACCTCTGGAATACACCTACCGATGCCTTCAAATCCCAATAATTCATCCGAAATTCAGGTATCAACATCTAACTATAATGATAGGGTAGACAGTACCGCACTTCCAGAAGATGAGGGTGAAATGCTGCGAGTAATGGCTGCTGGTAATCAATTTATTGCTGCGCTCCAACGCGGAGAGCAACCAATGAACGCGAGCGAACGGTTTATTATGCCAGATGGAGGTCTGGATGCTTTAGCAGCCTTTGAACGGTTCTTTTTTTTGGACACCTTATATGTGTCTGGCGTACTTATAAATCCAAGAAAAGCGGAGCCATATATTTGCATAATCTCCGGTAGTGGGCGGCATCGAGGGAAACCCAAAGAGTCCAAGTACATTTTGACCGTAGCGAACCAATGAAATGGAATTGTTCACTAGCCTACTATAATCCGCTGATTGTAGGAAGAGCTTCGCTTTTATTTATGAGCGGCACGGCAAACTGTATGTGAACCTGAAATGCGACCCGTTTGAAGCCGACTTCCTGCGCCGGGCGTTCGCGGATGTAACTCCCGGTTATCATATGAATAAAACCCACTGGAACATGGTTATAATCGGCGGCGATGTTCCCGAAAGCGAGTTAAGACGGCAGATTGAGCATAGTTATAAGTTGATTCAACCGAAAGCAAAGAAAGCGAAAAGGATAAGTAAAATGGAAGAAAATTATGAGGAGTTAGAGCGACAAGCAAATAAAGTCCGCGAAGAAAACAAAGTGCATTTGTCAGAGTTCGAGAAATGGCTCACCGACAAGGGTTTGTCGAAGAAAACAATCGAAAATCACGTTGACAACGTAGAGTTTTACATCAATATGTATCTACTCCGCTATCAAATCCAAGATGTTACTGACGGCTGTTTTCAAGGCAATCTTGACGTTTTTTTAGGCGATTATTTCATTAGGAAGTGTATGTGGGCAAGTTGCGCTCATATTAAAGGCAATGCCGCGAGTTTCAAGAAGTTTTATGCGTTCATGCTTGAAAAGGGCGTGATTAAGCAAAGCGATTATGACGAATTGTGCGAATCAATCAAGTTAGATATGCCGGAGTGGTTGGCAACTATGAAAGAAGTAGAGGCGGCTGAATTGGATTGGTGAGGGAGTAAAAATGACTAACGATAAAGTTTTCAAAATGAAATTCTCAACGGTTTATCCGCTGTATGTTCAGAAAGTTGAGCGAAAAGGTCGCAGTAAAGCGGAACTTGATGAAGTCATCCAATGGCTGACCGGTTATGACGCGCAGGGGTTGCAATCACAGATTGAATCGGAAGTTGACCTTGCGAGGTTCTTTGCCAACGTGCCGTTAATCAACCCGAACGCCGATAAAATCACAGGCGTTATATGCGGTTGCCGCGTTGAAGAAATCACCGACCCGCTTATGCAGAAAATCCGTTGGCTTGATAAATTGGTTGACGAGTTGGCGAAGGGTAAGGTTATGGAGAAGATTCTAAGAAAATAAAACAATAATAATGAAAGAACATATGAGAGGGATAATATCGCCATGAAAGAAGTTACCGTAACCCTTGTTTTGGAGATTCCGCAAGAAACAGATGAACTTGATTTTTGCGTCCAGCTTGAACGCATAGTTAATGACCGTGCCGATTTTGAGTTTGTGAAAATCATGAGTTATTCCGAGAAATAAAATTAACAAGTATAAATTTAGAATGAGGGGATTTTGTTATGACAACAATTGAATCAAGGTGCGGAATTTTATGTGGTGAGTGCGGCTATAAAGAGAAGATGAACTGCGGCGGCTGTGTGAATATCACCAAACCGTTTTGGGGCGAATCATGTCCCGTCAAGGATTGTTGTGAGGGTAAAGCAATCGAGCATTGCGGGTTATGTGACGACTTCCCCTGCGATTTGCTGAATCAATTCGCTTACGATAAGGAGCAAGGCGATGACGGCAAGCGGATTGAGCAGTGCCGCAAGTGGGCGAGTGAAAAATAATAAAAGAAACCGGAGTGAACAAGAAATGGACGTGTTAATGATAAAAGATGTCGCCCGACGACTGCATGAAATATTCTGCGGTCTGCAACAAGGGCTTAAAGACGGCACACTAACAGAGGAAGAACTCCGCCAGATTGACACCCTGCCCGAAGGTGAGTGTGACAAACGCTCGCCGACGGACGGCAGTCTTCTGTCAGTCGAAAAAGTCACGGGGCGGTCGCGTGTTTTAGGCTTTCCGAGTATGTGTTGCGCTGATACAACGGCGATTTTAGGCGTGATTTTTATGATGATGCTTGTTGACAGCGAAAAAATCATCGAAGTACCGCTACACCTAAGCACGAAAACCCTCAATGCAATTTTCATAAATGGATTTGCGTTGACGGCGTTGGTATCGACATAACTCTCGGTCAGTTTTACCCCGACAATGCGGAATTAAAGAACGCTGTGTTGTTTTCAACGCACCCTTTCGAGAAAAGCGACGAGTACACCATTGAGAGGAAACAATTTATTCCGCCACCGAAAGATTTGGTGTTGTTTGCAGAGTTCTTGGCTATAAACTATATTTTCCCGCCCGATGCTGTTGAGGTGGAGCGGAAATAACTGATACAGGAGAACGCAATTATGAATGAAGCAATCCGAAAACGGAAGTCTGTCCGCAAGTATGCGTCTGAGCCGCTTGATTCGGCAACACTTGAATGGGTACAGGAGCAAATCGCCGCAGTCATGCCGCTTTATCCTAATATTCGTTATAAAATAGAAATAGTAAACAAGACCAAAGGGCTTTTCAATGTTAAAGCGCCCCATTATCTTATTTTCAGCAGTCACGAAGGAGAGGGCTACCTTGAAAATATAGGGTTTATTGGTCAGCAACTTAACTTATCGTTTTCAGAACGCGGTATCGGCTCTTGTTGGCTCGGCACGTCAAAACCGTTGGAGAACTCTGAGCCTTCAATACCTTTTGTAATCGCTATGGCGTTCGGAACAGCCGCCGAGCCGGTTCATTGTGATGTGTCGGAGTTCAAGCGCAAACCGTTGTCAGCGGTTAGCGAGGGAGAAGATTCTCGGCTTGAAGCGGCACGACTTGCACCGAGTGCAGTCAACTCTCAGAATTGGTATTTCGTAGCCGAAAAAGGTAACATTCACTGTTATCGGCGAAAAGCCAACCCATTATTGGGATTTATGCTGACAACAGCAAATCAAATTGATATGGGAATTACGCTGTATCATATCGCAAGCGAAAGCGACACATTCAAGTTTGCGAAATTAAAATCCGTCTCCGCACATAAAGGTTGCTTTTATATGGGAACGGTTTCTGACTAAGAAAATATAGGAGCGAGAGTATGACTGAAAAATTCCGTTGTTTCGGCGACCACTTGCCGATTTACGCCGATTATCACGACAACGAGTGGGGCAGACCGGTTCATGATGAGCATAAACTGTTTGAGTTCTTGATTTTAGAAGGAGCGCAAGCGGGGCTTTCGTGGGAAACCGTGTTGAAAAAGCGTGAGAATTATCGTGTTGCTTTCGATAATTTCGACCCTGCCAAAGTCGCGCTGTATGACGATTCTAAAATAGCGGAATTGTTAGCGAACGAGGGAATAATCCGCAACCGTTTGAAAATTCATTCTGCGGTAAGAAACGCAAAAGTGTTTCTTGAAATCGCCGACAAGCACGGTAGTTTCGACAAGTTTATATGGGATTATGTTGACGGCGCGTCTATTGTGAACGCTTGGGCGACCGTAGCGGAAATTCCCGCAACTACACCGCTCTCCGACAGAATCAGCAAAGATTTGAAGAAACTCGGCATGAACTTCGTCGGCTCGACTATTGTTTACTCGTTTATGCAAGCCACGGGAATGGTTAATGACCATGTTGTAGACTGCTTTGTTTATAAGAACCTCACGTCGTAAAAAAACGAAATCACAGGAGTAATCATGCAGTTTGAAAATAAACACGCCGTCATAACAGGCGGCACAAACGGAATCGGGCGGTGTATCGCCGAAACTTTTCTGCGTGAGGGCGCGGCGGTGACTATCATCGACATTTACAATCGAAAAATTGACGGAACGACGTTCTATCATGGTGACATCGCCGACAAAAGCGTTATTGAAAGTTTCACAAACACCATTACACAGCCTGTCGATTATCTGATTAACAACGCTTGCATCGGTCGGGGCGGTTTGCTGTCCGACTGTTCGTATGAGGACTTCGAGTATGTTCAACGTGTCGGCGTGACCGCACCGTATTACTTGACAAGTCTGTTGTTGCGTAAGAATCTTTTCGCTCCGAGTGCCGCAGTCGTGAATACTGCTTCGACGAGAGCGTTTCAATCACAACCCGACACCGAAGCATACTCGGCGGCGAAAGGTGGCATAGTCGCATTAACTCACTCAATGGCGGTCAGCCTTGCGGGGCGAGTGCGGGTAAACTGTATCAGTCCGGGTTGGATAGAAACATCGCCCACGCCCGAACACTCCGAACAGGATAAGCACCAACACCCAAGCGGACGCGTCGGGACAATGAGCGATATTGCTGAAATGGTTCTGTATCTGTGCAGCGACAAGGCGGGGTTCATCAACGGCGAGAACATCACAATTGACGGTGGCATGAATAAGCTGATGATTTATCATGGTGACTGCGGTTGGGAGTTGAAGTGAAAACAAAAAGAAAACTAATCGACTACTTCCTTACATACGATTGAATTTCACGCTTGCTATTTTACGAAAAACGTGGTACAATATAAAATAGAAATACGATAGGAGGTCGCTCTCAATGGAAACCACGCACAACGAAGCAATCAGAGCAATGTGGCTCATGAATTGCGTACAATCCACCGCCGAAGAAATAAATCAACCGATTATGAACACAGCCAAACTGCTTGAAGAACACGGCTTGGTCGAGTGGGCTTTAGAAGGTTACGACGTTCTGCACACGCAGGGCTACGAATATATGGGCGAGGTCTTGGCTGATACTCTGCACGAAAGGCAAGGCGCACGAACATGATTCTATATCACGGAACGTCGATGATTGTCACTGAGATTGACTTGAACAAAAGCCGCAAACGCACCGACTTCGGCAAGGGG